>Ga0182749_1001207_pt1 | contig 20974 bp, 18 predicted proteins | sample eDN3rd37CKraftMG_FD_128875 | JGI IMG/M metagenome (GOLD analysis project Ga0182749, IMG submission 128875) | Enriched Miracle-Growth compost microbial communities from Emeryville, California, USA - eDNA 3rd pass 37_C Kraft MG (version 2) (version 2) ...
CGTGTCACGCCCTTCGCTGCGCACGGCCGATGCTGTTTCGCCCGTATCGAAGACGGGGGCGCAGGCAACCCGGCTCGATCGCGTGCGCCTCGACATCGTCGCGCCCGCGTACACGCGCGCCGCCGCGCGCACGCAAGCCGCGCTCGATGCGCAGGTGCCCGAAGGCTCGCGCATCGCCTGGCACCTGCGGATGGCGCCGGTGCCGAAAACCGCGGCGTTGGGGTTCCACGACGGCAGCCGCGTCGAGCTTGTGCGTGCGGGCGACGAGTGGACCGGCGTGCGGACACTCGCAGCATCAGCGCTCTATCGCATCGTCCTCGAAGATGCACCGCCTGTCGAAGACGATCGGCTGCACCGGCTCGACGTGATCGCGGATCGTGCGCCCGAAGTGCGCGTGATCCGTCCCGACAAGTCGCTGACGCTGCTCGCCGACGGCCAGCGTGATTGGGATCTCGACTTCGAGGCCAGCGACGACTACGGCATTGCGGCGGCCAGCCTCACGATCACGCTGGCGCAGGGCAGCGGCGAGAACATCGCGTTCAGCGAGCAGACGCTCGCGCTCGCCGGCGAGGATCTCGATGGCGCCGGCGCGGGGCGTCATCGGCGTTTCCGCCACACGCTCGATCTCGGCGAGCTCGGCTTCGCGCGCGGTGACGACCTGATCGTTCGCCTCGCCGTCAGCGACAACCGCGAGCCCGACGCGAACACGACGAAGAGCGCCAGCTTCATCCTGCGCTGGCCGCCGGAGAGCGCGAGCGACAGCGTCGGCATGGAAGGCCTGGTCGAACGGACGATGCCGGCGTATTTCCGCAGCCAGCGCCAGATCATCATCGACACGCAGAATCTCGTCGCCGAGCAGCCTAAGCTCGACGACGATGCAGTGCTCGCGCGCTCGGACGGCATCGGCGTCGATCAGAAGATCCTGCGCCTGCGCTACGGTCAGTTCCTCGGCGAGGAGTTCGAGAAGCGCAGCGAAGTCGCCGGGCCGGGGGACGAAAAACACGGGCACGACGAAGCCGACGCCGCCCGCGCCGATGCGCTGACAAAGCGCGAGGAGGAGCACAAGCATTTTCTCGACGTGCAACGCTTCGGTGACGCCGGTGCGGTCACGGCCGAGTTCGGCCACACGCACGACTACGCGGAAGCGGCAACGCTGCTCGATCCTGAGACGAAATCGATCCTGAAAGCCGCGCTCAACGAGATGTGGCAGGCGGAGCTGCACCTGCGCCAGGGACGTCCTGCCGAGGCGCTGCCGTTCGAGAACAAGGCGCTCGCGTACATCAAGCAGGTGCAGCAGTCCTCGCGCATCTACCTCGCGCGTGTCGGCCTCGATCTGCCGGCGCTCGACGAAGGCCGGCGGCTGTCGGGCGATCGCAAGGGCGTCTCCGACCGCGAGTCGCCGCTGGTGCGCGCCGATGCGGACGATTCGGGTGCGCTGGCCGTGTGGCAGGCGCTCGATGCGCACGAGACGCCCGATCTGGATGCGTTCGAACGCTGGCTGCGCACGCGCGACAACGCGAGCGGCGACGTGCTCGCCTTGCTCGCCGCCGCCGATCGCCTGCGTCGTGAGAGCGAGTGCGCCGAGTGTCGTCAGGAGCTGCGCGGCCTGCTCTGGCCGCTGCTGCCAAAACCCGCAGCTGCCGCGCAGCCGCGCGCGGCGCCCGATGCGGCGGGACGCGCGTATCTCGACGCGCTGGATGCCCAAGCCCGAACGAGCGGAGCACCGCGATGAACATCGCGTTGATCGCGACGATCCTCATCGGAGCCGCGGCATTGCTCGGCGCCTGGCGCACCTGGCGCGCCGGTACGGCGCGACGCGGGCTGCGCATCACGCTGCAGGTGGTCGCGGCGGTGCTGATCTATCTGGCGCTGTTTCCGCCGCGCATCGATGAGCGTTTCGCCGCCGGCACGCTCGTCGTGCTGACGCCCGGCGCGACGGAGGAGCAGGTGTCGGAGCGGCCCGGCGGCATCGCGACCGTCGCGCTACCAGGCGCGGTTGCGCCGCGCGATGCCGAGCCGGTGCCGGACCTCGGAACGGCGTTGCGTCGCCATCCCCATACGGCGCGCCTGCACGTCATCGGAAGCGGCTTGCCGCCGCGCGACCTCGATGCCGCGCGCACGCTGCCCGTCGAGTTCGACGCGACGCCGTTGCCGCGCGGCATCGTCGATGTGTCGCTGCCGTCGGCGATCCGCGCCGGCAACGCGTTCACCATCGCCGGCCGCGTGCACGACGTGGCGGGCGGCACGATCGAGCTGCGCGATCCGTCCGATGCCGTCGTCGCGCGCGCCGCGTTGCCCGATGACGGCCGCTTCGCGCTCGCCGCGCAGGCACGGAGCGCCGGCAATGCCGTGTTTACGCTGCGCGTGCTCGACGCGGGCGGTGCGACGGTCGAAGACGTGCCGCAGCCCATCGCTGTGCGGCCGGGCGAGCGTCTGCGTCTCATCGTGCTCGCCGGCGCGCCCGATCCCGAGCTCAAGTACCTGCGACGCTGGGCGGCCGATGCGGGACTCGAGCTTTCGAGCCGCACCGTGCTCAGCGATGGCGTCGCGATGACGGATGGCAACGCTGCACTGACGGCCGAAGCGCTGGCCGGTACCGATCTGGTCGTCATCGACGAGCGCGCGTGGAAAACCCTCGACGCGAACGGGAAGGACACGCTGAAGAATGCCACGCGCTCGGGCCTCGGCCTGTTCCTGCGCGTGACAGGCGAGGTGCCGGATGATGTCGCCGCGGACTGGCGTGCGCTCGGATTCCGCGTGCGCGCCGCCGATGTCCCGCAGTCCGTCACGCTGGAGAGTGACTTTGCGCTGCCGGCAGCGGCCACCACGCTTACGCGCCGCGCCTTGATGGTCGAAGCCGATGACGCGGCACCGCTGCTTCGCGCGGACGACGGTAGCGCGCTCGCGCTCTGGCGCGGCGAGGGGCAGGGGTGCGTCGCGATCTGGTGGCTGGCCGACACGTACACGATCGCGCTCGCCGGCGACGGTGCGGCGTTCGGCACGCTGTGGAGCCGCGCGCTCGCGACCGTGGCGCGCGCACGCGCCGATGCGGAGCCGACGCTTCCCGCCGAATCGCGCGTCGATCGCCGCAGCGTCCTCTGCGGCATTCCGGACGACGCCATCGTCGAGCAGCCGGACGGCACGCACGCGGCCTTGACGGTGGAAACCGACCGCAGCGGACACCGCTGCGCTGCGTACTGGCCGGTGCAGCCGGGCTGGCACGCGCTCGTCGCAGGCGAGCGGCGCTGGGCGTTTTACGCCAGCGATGCGCATGCCGCGCGCGCGCTGGACCTCGCGCGCCATGCGGAGGCGACGAACGCGCTCGCCGGAGGCTCCGTTGACTCACTCACGAGCGCGACGCGCAAGGTTCCCGCGCCGCGCTGGCCTTTCTATGTCGCCTGGCTCGTCGCAGCGGGCGCGCTCTGGTGGCTCGAACGCACGAGGGCGCGTTCGCAGGAGATCTGAGCGCCGCCGGCGTCAGCGTGCCTTCGCGTGCAGCGTCTCGATGCGATCCAGCAGCGGACGCTGACCGTCAAGGATCTTCGTCCGTGCGATCGCCAGCGGAAACCAGGCGACGCGATCGACTTCGGGGAACGTCGCGACGCGTCCGCTGCGCGGCGGCCATTCGAGTTCGAACGTGTTGCTGCGGAGTGTGCTCTCGTCGAATTCGCCGGCGAGTGCGAACGCCGCGACGATCTTGCCCCCACGCTGCCGGATCGTTCCGAGCGGATGAAGCGCGCCCTTCGGCTCGACGCCGAGCTCCTCCATGAACTCGCGGCGCGCCGCTGCTTCGGCGCTTTCGCCGGGACCGATCTCGCCCTTCGGAATCGTCCATGCGCCCTCGTCGCGCCGGCGCCAGAACGGCCCGCCGGGATGCGCGAGCAGAACTTCGAGCACGCCGTCGCGCACGCGATACATCAGGATGCCGGCGCTGCGCGGCGTCATGGTGACCGGCGCAGACGCGTCGCCGGTACGAAGCCGCGCCGCACCGCGGCGTCGGCAGCTGTGACGCAAGGTGCGCACGACACGATCATCGGTTTCGGCCAGTCGCGGGCGGTATGGACGCCGCGATGATCGCATGATCACGACCGCGGCCGAACCGCTCGCGACGCGCACGTCATCTGGACGTCAGAGCATCCGCTTCAGCGTATCGTCCCTGCGCACCAGGTGATGCCAGAGCGCCGCGGCGATATGGAGCGCGATCACGCCGTAGAAGATGTTACCGAGCGTCTCGTGGATTTCTTCCAGCGAGTGCGCGAAATCCTTGTCGGGCGACACACCGAGAAGCGGCAACGTGGCGCCACCCGGGAGTGCCAGAGCCTTGCCCGACAACTCGAGCGCCGCGAGGCCGAGCAAGGGCTGCACCAGCAGAAACGCGTAGAGGACGATGTGCGTCAGCGCGGCCAGACGCCGCGACCAGGCGCCCGGCGTGGGCGTGATCGGCGGCGGCGACTGCCGAGAGCGCAGCCACACGCGCGGCAGGAGCAGCAGCAGCACCGCGAAACCGCTCCAGAAATGCGCCTGCTTCAGCAACTCGCGCAGCGGCGATCCGCGCGCGGCTTCGCTCTTCAGCTCGATGAAGAGATACGCGAGCGCGACAAACGCGAACGTCAGCCAGTGCACCCAGCGTGACGACACCGCGTATCGCGTCGGACGAGTGATGGCGATCATGGCGAATTCCTCGGGCCGGAAAGAAGCTCGTCGCGAGTGTCGGGCGGTCGGCGCGATCCCCAGTGGTCGCGCAGGTCCCGATGTCGCCCGCGGCGAGCGACGCCAGTGTGGTGCTCGCCGTGCGGGGGCATTTGATCCAGATCACCGCGCGCGCGGAGCGAGGATTGACGCGATGTCGCAGAGAGACCGAACGCGGGCGTCGGCACGATCGCACGGCATGCGATGCGGCTGATCCTGGAAGGCTGGTGGCTATGGGTGGGCTCGAACCACCGACCCCGGCATTATGAGTGCCGTGCTCTAACCGGCTGAGCTACATAGCCAATGGGGGTACAGCGCGGGGGCCAGCGATTCTAGTGCGCTGCAACGGGGTGTCAAGCCGAGCAGGGGCGCGGCGGCTGCCATTTGCCTTGCTGCGGTCGCGCGGGCTGTGGTTGAATCTTCGAGCAAGCGGAGGAACGCGGCTGTGATCGACCCCGATGGCTACCGGCCGAACGTCGGCATCATCCTGCTGAAGGACGATGGCCGCGTTTTCTGGGCGCGGCGGGTCGGTCGCGACGGCTGGCAGTTTCCGCAGGGCGGCATGCGCAGCGACGAGACGCCGATCGAGGCGATGTATCGCGAGCTTGAGGAGGAAACCGGGCTTCAGCCGCACCACGTCAAGGTGCTCGGCGCGACGCCGGGCTGGCTGCGCTACCGGCTGCCGCACCGCTTCGTGCGCCATCACGAGCGGCCGGTCTGCATCGGGCAGAAGCAGGTCTGGTTCCTGCTGCGGCTGATCGGTGACGAGTCCGCGTTCCGTCTCGACGCGCACGAGCACCCGGAGTTCGATCTCTGGCGCTGGGTGGACTTCTGGTATCCGGCCCGGCACGTTGTCATGTTCAAGCGGCGGGTCTACGAGCAGGCGCTGCGGCACCTCGCGCCGCTGGCCGAGGACAGTTGCAGCATCTCCCTGCACGAGCAGCGCTGGGCTCCGGTGCTCGCCGGGGCCGGTTGATCCCAAGGCTGCGTTCCGACTCGCATTTTCATGCCTTCGCGGCATCCCGCCGCGGATGTGCTCGCCGAGTTCCGGCACCGAGGCGCGCCGCGTCTCCGTGGCCTCGGGCCGACCACCCAGAGCCGGCACGACCGGAGTCCGTGTTGACAATCATTCTCATTTGCACTCAAATAAGGCCATGTACGTCTGCATCTGCAATGCGGTCACCGACCGCGCGATCCGCGAGGCCGCCGAGTCCGGCGTGCGCACGCTGGCCGAGCTGACGCGCCGCACCGGCTGCGGCGATTGCTGCGGCAGCTGCACCGAGCTGGCCCGCGAGATCCTCGAAGAGACGCATCGCTCGCGCACGCTCGATCTGCCGCTGGTCGCGATCGCCGCCTGATCGTCCGCTCGCACATGTGGCCGCTGGCCACGGTGCGTCTCTCGTCTTCAGCGCACGCGCAAATGCGTGCGATTTTCGTTCCCTCGCCGATTCTCCGCGGACGCTATAGTCCGGACGTGCCGCGTGCGCGAAGCGCGCGCCGACCGCGACGGCTGGAGGACGCTGATGAAGGGCAATCCGCAGATCATCGAGCATCTCAACAAGGTGCTGTGCAACGAGCTCACCGCGATCAACCAGTATTTCCTGCACTACCGCATGTACAAGCACTGGGGCTATCACGAGCTCGCCGAGCACGAATACAAGGAATCGATCGACGAGATGAAGCACGCCGACCGGCTGATCGAGCGCATCCTGTTCCTCGAAGGCCTGCCGAACCTGCAGAAGCTCGGCAAGCTGCTCGTCGGAGAAACGCCGCAGGACGCGCTGAGCTGCGACCTCAGACTCGAAACCGCCGCGGTGCCCGATCTCAAGGCCGGCATCGCCGACGCGGAGAAGGTTGGCGATTACGTCAGCCGCGATCTATTCCGCAGCATCCTCGAATCCGAGGAAGAGCATATCGACTGGCTCGAAACACAGCTCGGGCTCGTCAAGGAGCTCGGCGTCGTGCCGTATCTGCAGACGAAAGTCGAAGGCTGAAGCGGGGGCGTGCGGCGACGCGCGTCATTCCGTCTCGCGATCCAGCAGCTTCGAGAGCTCCGCCACGACACGCTCGTATTCGCGCCGGATACCGGCAGCGATGTCGGCCGGTGGCGTCGCGATGCCGGCGCGCGCCGCGTGCTCGATGCCGCGCGCGATATCCGACAACGCCGCCGCGCCGATGTTCGCGCTGCTCGATTTCAGCGTGTGCGCCGGCGCCACCTGCGCCGCCGCATCGCCGGCCGCGGCAGCGGCTTCGAGCTCGCGCAGGCGCTGCGGCGCGTCTTCGAGATAGACGCGCACGAGATCGCCGAACTCGCCGCCCATCGTGTCGATGAGATCGCCGATGACGGCGGTGTCGAGAACGCTGGCCGGCGCTGCCGCGTCGGGGAGCGACGACTCCGCTGCCGGCTGCACCTGCGGCGCAGGCGCCGGCGCTGATACCGTGGCCGATGCGGCCGGCGCCTTGCCTGCAACGTCGTTCGATGCCGGCAGCCAGCGGCGCAAGAGCTGTACGAGCGCCGCGCGGTCGAGCGGCTTGGAGATGTAGTCGTCCATGCCCGCAGCGAGGCAGCGCTCGCGATCGCCCGCCATCGCATTCGCGGTCATCGCGATGATGGGCAGATGTGCCGCGCCGGATGCGCGCTCGCGCTCGCGCCAGAGCTTCGTCGCCATGTAGCCATCCATCACCGGCATCAGGCAGTCCATCAGGACGAGATCGTAGCGTTCGCGCTCGAGCCGGCTGACCGCCTCGCGTCCGTCGTTGACCGCGATGACGTCGAGGCCGTGCAGGTCCAGCAGCCGCTCGGCGACGCGCCGGTTGACCGCGTTGTCCTCCACCAGCAGCACGCGGCCCGCGAGCGGCCTGTCGGCGCCCGCGGCACCGATCTGCACGATCGGCTCGGCCGGCTCGGCGCGCTGCAAGCCCGGCTCCTCGATGCCGAACATCGGCTCCAGCGTGCTGCGCAGCGCTTCCTCGGTGATGTTGCCGGAGAGGACGCGCAGGCGCGCATCCTGCGGAAGATCGGTGCCGGCATAGCTCGTCGTCACGATGCGGACGTGCGCGAGCGTCGCGTCCTTCAGCACGTTGCGCGCGAGCGTCGCGACGACCGGCTTGAACGCCGTCGCGTCCACGAACAGCAGCGCATGGCGCCAGCGTTCGCCCATGTGCGCGCTCGCGCGCAGCCCCGAGAGCGCGTCGGCGAGCGAGCGCACGGGCGTGACTTCGAGCCCGAGCGTCGAGCCCGCGCCCTGCAGCCGGCGCAGCGTCGACTCGTCGTCGACCAGCGCGAGCGCGCGGATGCCCTCGAGGCTGCGCCGCACCGGCAGGTCGCCAACCGCCTTCAGGAGCGGCACGCTGAACCAGAACAGCGAGCCCTTGCCCGGCTCCGACTTCACACCGATATGGCCGCCCATCAGGTCGACCAGCCGCTTGCAGATCGCGAGCCCGAGGCCGGTGCCGCCGAACACGCGCGTCGTCGACGCGTCGGCCTGCGAGAACGGGCGGAACAGTTTCGCCGTGACGCCGGGCGCGATGCCGATGCCGGTATCGCGCACCGCGAACACGATCTCGTGATGCTCGCGTGTCTCCGCGCGCTTGGACACCTGGATGTGCACGCCGCCGCGCTCGGTGAACTTGATGGCGTTGCTGACGAGATTGGTCAGCACCTGGCGCAGCCGCACCGGATCGCCGCGCACGGCGAGGCGCACCTGCGGATCGATGGTGACCGTGAGGCGCAGGCCCTTCGCCTCGGCATTGCGCTGCATCAGCTGGGCGACGCCGCCGACCAGCTCGCGCAGGTTGAGGCCCGTCGTCTCGAGCTCGAGCCGTTCCGCGTCGAGCTTGGAATAGTCGAGGATTGCATCGACGATGCGCAGCAGCTCGCGCGCCGACGCGTGCGCCGTCGAGAGATAGTCGCGCTGATCCGGCGCCAGCGGCGTCGACAGCACCAGCTCGAGCAGCGGCAGCACACCGTTCAGCGGTGTGCGGATCTCGTGGCTCATCGTCGCGAGGAACTCGCCCTTGGCCATCATCGCCGCTTCCGCGGCCTGCTTGGCGAGGAGAAGCTCGGCCTGCGTGTGGCGCAGCGTGTCGAGCTGACGGCGCAGCTCTTCGGGTGGTGGTTCGAGAGGCGCGGTCGACGTCGCGGAGAGTGTCGGCGGCGGCTCGCGCGAGCCGCTTCGGCGCGCCCAGATCGCCGCCGCTGCGAGAACGAAGGCGAGCGACACCAGCGCGGCTGCGACCACGATGACGAGCGCGGGCCGCGCATAGAACGGCGCCGTGGCGCCTGCCAGCGCGAGCGCGCTGGCGCCGACGAGCGCCGAGGCATACAGAACGCGATCAGTCGGCGCGGCGTCGCGGCTCGCCATCGGCCTACATCACCGCGGCGTGGAAATCGAACGCGAGGTCGCGGCCCGCGCGCTGCACGAAATTGCCCTGAATGAAATCGACGCCCGCGCTCCACAGCGCGGCGGCGCCGCGCGCGTCCTCGACGCGCGGCGCGATCACCTGCATGCCACGCTCGTGGGCCAGCGCGACGAGTTCGCGCAGCTCCTGGCGCACCGCGTCGTCGATACGCACGTATCGCGGCGAGAGCTTGATGAAATCGACCTGGAGCGCGTTCAGCAGGCGATCGCCTGCTTCTCCTGCCTCGAAGCCGGAGAGCGTCAGCGTGAGGCCGAGTGGCTTGATCGCCGCGCTGAAGCGCGCGACGTCGTCGGTCGCGTTCGCGGCGCTGGCCGCGGCGACTTCGAGCGACACGCTGTCACCCGGCGCGTGACGTCGCTCGAGCAGATCGCGCATCCACTCGATGCGGCCGGTGTCGCGCACGCTGTCCGGGGACTGGCTCAGGAACAGGCGCGGCGCGCGGCCGCTCTCCGCGCGCTCGGCGATCATGGCGACGCATTCAGCGAATACCCAGCGATCGACCTCGGCAATCAGGCCCGCGCGCTCGGCGACCGGCACCAGCTCGGCGGCGACGTACTGGCGGCCGTCGTCGCCGGAGAGGCGCAGCAGCGCCTGGAACTGCTCGCGCTCCTCGCCGTGCAGCGAGACGATCGGCTGGAACAGGAGCTGCAGGCCCGCTCCGTCGAGCGCGAAGCGGATCAGCCGCGCCAGCTCGTCGTCGTTCGTCGTGCTCGCCTCCTGCACGAGGAAAACGCCGTGGCGGCTTTCGGCGCGCGCCTTGGCGATGGCGGCCTTCGCGGCATTCACCATGGCGCTCGCGTCGCCGCCGCCGTCCTGGAACGGGCACGCGGCGATATCGAGCAGCGGGCGCGCGGCGCCATCGGCGGCGGCGAAGGTTTCGCGCGCGAGCCGGTCGCGGATGTTGAGGGCGTAACTTTCGAGCGTGGCGACTTCGCGATCGGAGTTGAGCAGCAGGAATCCCGTTTCGCCGTCGCGGGCCACGAGGTCGCGCGCGCCGGCATGGCTGGCGAGAAATGCGCCGATCTCCGCCAGCAGCCGCTCGAAGCGCAGATCGCCGAGGCGCCTCTGGAACGCCTCGGCGCCCTCGAGCTCGAGCGCGAGCAGGCCACCGGCGCGCGTGCGCGCGTCCTCCATCGCGAGGCATTCGGCCAGGCGCTGCAGCAGCGCCTCGCGCGTCACCGTGCCGTCGGTCGACGCCGGTGCCGCAGCGGGCGCCGCCGACCTTCGCGAGGACATCTGCCGCGCGCGGCGCACGCGATTGGTGACCGCGGAAATCAGGTGCTTCGGCCGGATCGGCTTCGACAGGAAATCGTCGCCGCCCGCGTTGAGCGCCTCGAAGTGCTTGTCGGCATCGTGCTCGCCGGAGAGGAACACGATCGGCGTCGAGATGAACGCCTCGCGCTCGCGGATCAGCGCCGTCAGCTCCATGCCGTCGACGTCGGGCATGTAGAGATCCATCAGGATCAGCTCGGGGCGGAAGCGATCGAGCTCGTCGAGCGCGGCGAGGCCTTCGGTGACCGCCAGCGTCTCCATGCCGGCCTTGCGCAGGATCGATTCGGCGAACAGCGTCTGCGAGCGGTCGTCTTCGACGATCATGATGCGGAACGGGTTGGTGCGTTCCGTCCCGATCAGATCGCCGATGCGCGCGACCACGTCCGCAGCGCTCGCGGGCAGCGCGATGAACGCATCGCAGCCGGCGCGCACGGCGCGCAGACGCTTCTGCAGGTCGCTCTCGGCCGAGAGCGCGATGAGCCAGAGCCGCTCGCTGACTTCGGCGCGCGCACGCTTGACCAGCGCGCCGATCTCATCGAGCGCGCTTTCGAACGCGGCATCGACCACGACGAGATGCGGCGGCAGCGCGACCAGCAGCTCCTTCAGCTCGTCGGCGCTGTCGAACGGCGTCAGCTCGTAGCCCTGGGTGGCGAGATAGCGGTCGATGGCGTCGGCCGGCGGCGCGCCGTGGCCGAGGTGATACGCGAGCTTGCGCGCCGGCGCGGGAGCTGGTTCCGGCGTCGAGGCGAGCGCGGCGGATTCCGCACTCGCGGGTGCGGGCATCGGCGCGGGAGGGGGCGCCGGCGGTGCGTCGGCGGCGAGCGGCTCGGGCTCGGGTTCGATCGCCGGCGCCGCGCGCGCGGCGGCTCCGGCAAAGCGCAGCCAGTATTGCGGCGGCGGCGTCACCAGCAGCGGAAAACCCTGATCCTGAACCGGCCCCGGCACGACGATGTCGGCCTGGCGGGCGGCGATCTTCGTCGCCGCCGGCAGATTCTTGCCGCGCAGCTCCTCGAGCAGCGAGGCGATGCGCGCTCCGGTCGCGCTGTCCGGGATGCGCGGCGGATCGAACAACGGCTGCACGGTGTGCGACAGCGCGTCGAGGCAATCGGCGAGATCGTCCGCGTCGATATCGCGGCACGCCACCGCGAGCGCCGCGGCGTCGTCGGCCAGGAGGTAGAGCGTGTTGATGTCCCAGCCTTCGCGGTGCAGCCGCTCGCCGCGGCTCGAAAGCCGCGCCAGGCGCTGCGGCAATTGGGCGAGGAACAGGCTTTTGAGTTCCGCGCCGCGGACATGGAAATTCCGCGTCAGCATTCGATTCCCCTGGACGGGGACTATACCGGGAAAGCGGGGATTGGGGACTCGGGACAGGTCAGCGGCGCTTTTTCGTCTTTGTCGAATCCCCAATCCCTAATCCCGGCCCTTCCCTCAGATCGGCTTGACGACCACCAGCAGCACGATCGCGATCAGGAACAGCAAAGGCACCTCGTTGAACACGCGTAGCCACTTGCTCGAGCGCGTGTTCGCGCCGCGGGCGAAGTCGCGCACGAGGCGGGCGAGGATCATCTGATACCAGAACAGGCCGCCGACCAGCACGAGCTTCACGATCAGCCACGGCTGGCGGAAATAGCCTTCGCTGTAGCGCGAGAACGCGATCAGCGTGGCGATGCCGAACAGCACGGTCAGCGCCGAGCCCATGCGCGTCATGCCGAGCAGGCGGCGTTCCATGATCGCAAGGCGCTCCTGCACGACGGGCTCGGTCGCCTCCGCGTGGTAGACGAGCAGGCGAGGCAGATAGAAAAGCCCCGCGAACCAGGTCACCACGGCAACGATATGAAATGCCTTGAGCCAGAGCATGCTGAGACGATCCTGAGGCGAAAGCTGCAGTTTATCGCTTGACGCTGTCGGCGCGCGGCGACTATAAGCCTCGCCCTCGCCTCCGGATTCCCCGCCGCATGCCCCGCGTCCCGCCGCCACTGGTCGTCCGTCCGCACGATCCCGCGCGTGAGCGGCGTGGCCAGATGCTGGCCGGCGCGATCTGGCTGGTGTCGCTGGTGGTCGTCGCGGCGGTGACCGCTGCCGTCGTGTCGTACGGCTTCGAAAGCACGAGCCGCTCGCGCAGCGAGGCGGCCGACAAGGACACCGAAGCGCTGCGCGCGCGCATCGCGACGCTGGAGCGCTCCGAGCAGGTCGCCAAGGCGGCCGTCGGCGATCTGCAGCAGGCGCTGCGCGACCGCGAGGAGGAGATCGAGTCGCTGCGCTCGGATCTCGCGTTCTACGGGCGGCTCGTCGGCGGCGGCAAGCGCGAGGGGCTCGCCGTGCACGTGCTGAAGCTCCGCCGCGTCGGCGATTCGCAGGCGTGGAACTTCACCGCGACGCTGACGCAGAACTTCAAGCGCGGGCAGGACACCAAGGGGCGCCTCACGCTTTCGATAGAAGGCGTGCAGAATGGGAAGCTGGCAACGCTGGACTGGGCCGCGTTGACGCAGGGGCAGGATCCTTCCGGTATCGAGTACGGCTTCAAATATTTCCAGCAGGTGAGCGGTACCATCATGCTGCCGGCGGGGTTTCAGGCCAATCGCGTGCGCGTGCGCGCAGGCGGCGACGCCGGCCACGTCGAGCAGGATTTCGCCTGGGACGACGCAATCAAGGGTGAGGAGGGCGACGATGTTCGGCAATAGCAAGCGCAACGGCAACGGCATGACGGTCGCGCCGATCACCACGCTGATCGCGGAAGGCACGGTGATCCGCGGCGACGTGGAATTCACCGGCGGCCTGCACCTCGACGGCGTGATCCAGGGCGCGATCAGCGCCGACGGCGCCGACGCCGTGCTGACGCTCTCCGACAAGGGTCGCGTGCACGGCGAGATCCGCGCCTCGAACGCGGTCATCAACGGACAGGTCCAGGGCGACATCGTGGTCGCCGAGCGGCTGGAGCTCGCCTCAGGCGCGCGCATCGAAGGCAACGTCTACTACAAGGTGCTGGAGATGGCGGCCGGCGCGCAGATCAACGGCAAGATGATCTACCAGCCCGACACTCCTCGGCAGCTGCCGCGCCCCGAGCTCGCCTCCGCCGAGGCTTGAAAGGCGCCGCGGCGGCACGATCTTGGCTGGTACACAGACGTTCCATCCGCCATGACCGACACCGCGACTCCGACCTATATCGACGCACCCGACGTGCCGCTCGTCTTCACCGATGCCGCGGCCGAGAAGGTGCGCGAGCTGATCGCCGAGGAGGGCAATCCGGAGCTGAAGCTCCGCGTCTACATTTCCGGTGGCGGCTGCTCGGGCTTCCAGTACGGCTTCACGTTCGACGAGGCGCGCGCCGAGGACGACTTCGCGCTCGACAAGTCGGGCGTGACGCTGCTGGTAGATCCGCTCAGCCTGCAATATCTCGCCGGTGCCGAGATCGATTACGCTGAATCGCTGACCGGCGCGCAGTTCGTGATCCGCAATCCGAACGCGAAGACGACCTGCGGCTGCGGATCCTCGTTCAGCATTTGATGCGATCGTCCGTGATCGCCGCGACCTGAAGATTCTGCCGGAGCTTGCCGGTCCGTCCCGCCCGGATCGTCCAGAAGCGGCGTCCATGGCCGCGCTCTTCGAGAAGAGAAGCCGCTTCGAACGGTCGTAACGCGCTCTGCCTCGGCCGCGACTGTGCTTGGCGCAACTCGCGCGCATGACGATCCCGCATCGCGCGTTCGCGCTAAAATCACGCTCATGACCGACCGCTGGCGCATTGTCGACAACGTTTTCGCCGGCCTTGCACTCGACCGCAACGCCGAGCAGCGCGACGACGCCGAATGGATCGCGGCGCAGCTCGCGCATCCGCGCGCGCGCTTCGTGCTGCTCGGCTCGGAAGGTCACGCGCTGGCGCAGCGGGACGTGGACGCGCTGCGTGTCATCGTCGCCGAGGAGCGCGAGCTTCTGCTGCCGTCGGCTCAGCCGAGCTATCTCGGCACCGACGAGGAAGGCCCGTTCTTCGCGCTCAGCGCCGAGAGCAAGGACGCGGCACGCGTTGCCGCGGAGCTGGGCGGCGACTTCATCGATCTGCGCAGCGCCGGCGTCCGCCTGCGCGCGTTCGAAGCCGGCCTTTTCGCCTACGCGCGCGCCCTCTCGCACTGGCAGTCGCGCACGCGTTTCTGTTCCGTTTGCGGCGCGCCGGTCGTCATGGTCACAGCCGGCCATCGTGCGCGCTGCACGAATCCCGATTGCGCCATCGAGCATTTCCCGCGCGTCGATCCGGCCATGATCGTGATCGTCTCGTACGGCGACGCGTGCCTGCTCGGCCGCCAGGCGACCTGGCCCGAGAAGCGTTATTCGACGCTGGCCGGCTTCGTCGAACCCGGCGAATCGCTGGAAGACACGGTGCGCCGCGAAGTGTTCGAGGAAGCCGGCGTGCGCGTCGGCGAGTGCACGTATCACTCCTCGCAGCCGTGGCCGTTCCCGGCCTCACTGATGATCGGTTTCACCGCCGAGGCCATCGATCCCTCGATCCGCCTCGGCGGCGAGCTCGCCGAAGCGCGCTGGTTCACGGCCGAGGAGATCGTGCGCGGGCTCGAAGAGCGTACGTTCCAGGTGTCGCCGCCGCTGTCCGTCTCTTTCCGGCTGATCGAGCACTGGTTGCGCGAGAACGCCGGCGTCGAGCTGCGCGAGCTCGTCGAGGCGCAGCGCCAGTAGCTCGGGATCGCGTTACTGCGCCTGTTTCCGTTGCCGCAGGCGGAGAAGCGGGTCGCCCGGACAGGAGCAGGACTATTCGCAATGTGGAAAGTCGAGGCATGAGGGTGCCCGCTCTCGGCCCGCATGCGTGCATCGCCGTGCTGCGGCTACAATCCCGCGATCCGACGGCATCTGCGAATCCGAAGCGATGGCGAAGACCCTGCTGGCGATAGTCCTCGTGCTCGCGGCCGCGCGCGCCCTGCCCGATCTCGCGCGGCTGCGCGATTTCTCGTGGCTCAGGATCTGGCTCGCGCGATGGCGCGGCGACGGCGGGCGCTCCGCCTGGCCCGTGCTGCTGCTGCCCGCGCTCGTGTTCGTGCTGTGCGTGCTGATCCAGACCGCGCTCGATCGCGTGCTGTTCGGGCTGCCGCTGTTCGCGTTCGCGGTGATCGTGCTGTTCTTCTGCTGGGGCCCGCGCGAGCTCGACGCCGACATCGACGCCGTGCTGAAGGCTCCCGACCGCGATCAGCGACTCGCGGCGGCACAGGCGCTCAGGCCCGATCCGCCCGAGCAGCCTTTGCCGCTGGAATCGACGGCGCTGGTCGAGGCGACGTTCGCGTCGGCGCTTTCGCGCTGGTTCGGCGTGCTGTTCTGGTTCGTCGTGCTGGGGCCGGCCGGCGCGCTCGGCTACCGCATGATCCAGCTCATCGCGCGCAACGCCGCGTTCGCCGGAGAGATCGACGCGGCGCAGCACGATCTCGCCGAGCGCGCGGCACGCGTCCTCGACTGGGCGCCGGCGCATCTCATGGCGCTGACGCTGGCGCTGGTTTCCGATTTCGATGCCGTGATCCGCACCTGGCGCGAGTATCACGCCGCGCACGGGCAGGGATATTTCACGCTCGATCTCGGCTTTCTCGGCGCGCTTGCGCGCGCAGGCGTCGATGCCGACGTCGTCGCCGGCGACGGCTACGCGACAGACGTCAACGATCCGCTCACCGAGCTCGCCGACGCACGGCGCGTGCTGCGGCGCATTCTGGTCGCGTGGCTTGCGGTGCTCGCCTTGATGGTGCTGGCCGGCTGGGTGCGCTGAGCGATTGATGCCCCGGCGACGCCGCGTCATTGCAGCATCGCCTGTCGTTTCTGCAGGAAGCGCCGCACCGCATCGTCGCGCTCGAGGCCGATCGCGATGTCATACGCGTGCCGCGCTTCGTCGCGTGCGCCACTGCGCCCGAGCAATTCTGCGCGTGCGGCCCAGTACGGCTGATACGCCCTGAGCCGCTCGTCTTCGTTTGCATCCGGCATCGCCGCGAGCGCCGCGCCGGCGCCTTCGATTTCCGCGATCGCGAGCGCGCGGTTGATCGCGACGACCGGCGAGCCGGTCAGCGCGGACAGCGCTTCGTAGAGCTGCAGGATCGCTGCCCAATCCGTTCTGCCCCTGCGCCGGCCGTCGATGTGCGCCGACTGGACGGCGGCTTCGAGCTGATAGCGGCCGATCGCGCCGAGCGTGCTCGCGCGGCGCAGCAGTGCTTCGGCCTCGTCGATCATCGCCGCATCCCACGCGCTCTCGCGCTGCTCGGCGAGCGGCACGAATTCGCCGTCGGCACCGCGGCGCGCGCAGCGCCGCGCCTCGGCGTAGAGCACGAGTGCGACGAGGCCGAGCGCCTCGGCCTCGCCCGGTATCAGCTCGGCGACGAGCCGCGCGAGAAAGATCGCTTCGTGCGCGAGATCGCGCCGCGCCGCGTCCGTGCCGGCGGGATCGGTCCAGCCTTCGGCGAATGCGGCGTAGATCGCATCAAGCACGGCACCGAGACGCGCTGGCAGTTCCTCGCGCTCGGGCACCCGGAATGGAATGCCGGCCGCGCGGATCTTCTGCTTGGCGCGCACCAGCCGCTTCGCCATCGAAGCGGGCGACACGAGGAAGGCCGACGCGATCGCCTCCGCGTCGAAACCGAGCACTACCTGCAGCATCAGTGGCGCGCGGATCGCGGGGTCGATCGCCGGATGCGCGCAGGCGAACATCAAGGCGAGGCGCTGATCGGGAATCGCGCGCTCGTCCGCAGCGGCGTCGAGCGAGGCGGCGAGCTCGCGCAGGTCGTCCGCCGCGGTTTCGGCAACCTGGCGATGGCGTGCGCCGTCGATCATCCTGCGCCGCGCGACGGTGAGGAGCCAGGCTTCCGGATTGTCGGGACAGCCTTTCGGCCATTCCGCGAGCGCGGCGGCAAACGCCTCGGACAGCGCATCTTCCGCCGCGGCCACATCGCGCGTGCGCGAGGCGAGATAGGCGACGAGCTTGCCGTAGCTCTCCCGCGCGACTCTGTCGGCGGTGCGGCGTGCCTGCCCGTCGCCGCCTTCCGTCATGCCTGATGATCCGGCATGGGCCAGACCGGCCTCACTTCGACGACGCCGTGGCTCGCGGCGGGACAACGCGCGGCCCACGCGAGCGCGGCATCGAGATCGGGCACGTCGACGAGGTAGTAGCCGCCGAGTTGTTCCTTGGTGTCGGCGTACGGGCCGTCGAGCACGTGCGATTTGCCGTCGGCGATGCGCACCGTGGTCGCCGTCGCCGTCGGCTGCAGACGGTTCGAGCTGACCAGCACGCCTTCCTTGCGCAGGGCCTGCGTGTAGGCGAGATACGCCGCCTTGCCCTGCTCCTGCTGTTCCTGGGTCAGCGTCGGCCAGACACCTTCGTTCGCGTAGAGCAGAAAGAGATATTGCATGGGAGTCTCCGTCATGGTTTCGGGGTTCGGCGGCGCGCGCCGCCGGTTCGTTGTCGATCGGGGCGGCGCGATCTGGACAGGGGGCTACGGGACCTTGCTCGGGGATGCGGCGGGCTCCAGGCAAGGATGGGTCCCGAGTGTGCTCCGTTTGCCGCGATCCAACCCCCTCCCGCAAGCGGGAGCGGGGAAAACGCGGGCTCTCCCGCGTGGCACGCTCCAACGCGGCGCCGGCGCATGCCGGCGCCGCAGCGCATGTCTCAATTCGGGCATGAACGGCGTTCTTCCATTGAGGCGATCGCGCAGTCCCGGCGCGGCGCGCCCGCGGGTTCCACCGTGGCTCAGCCCTCAATGCGGGATGCCAAGGAAAGGAAGTGCTCATCATGCTGAAGCGTGTGCTCGTGTTTCTCTATGGGCTTGTCTCTTATGCGGTGTTCTTCGGAACCTACCTCTACGCGATCGGCTTCGTCGGCAACGTGCTCGTGCCGCGCTCGATCGACGGCCCGCCGGACGGCGATTTCGCCGGCAGCCTGCTGACAGATCTCGAGCTGCTCGGCCTGTTCGCGATCCAGCACAGCGTGATGGCGCGACCGGCATTCAAGCGCGCGTGGACGCGCATAGTGCCGGAGCCGGCCGAGCGCAGCACCTACGTGCTCGCGTCCAGCCTCGCGCTGATCGCGCTGTTCGCGTGGTGGCGTCCGCTCGGTGGCGTCGTCTGGTCGATCACCGATCCGTTCTGGGTCGCCGTCCTGTACGGATTGTGCGCATTCGGCTTCGTGCTCGTGCTGGTGTCGACGTTCCTGATCGACCACTTCGATCTGTTCGGTCTGCGCCAGGTGTGGCTCCACCTCGTCGGCAAACCATATACGCCAATCGGGTTCCGCGCGCCGGGCCCGTACAAGTGGGTGCGCCATCCGCTCTACGTCGGCTGGCTGTTTGCGTTCTGGGCGACGCCGGTGATGACGTTGACGCACTTCGTGTTCGCTCTCGCGACGACGGCGTACATCCTGATCGCGATCCGTCTCGAGGAGCACGATCTCGTCGCCAGCCTCGGTGCGGCCTATCGCGACTATCGCAGAAGCGTGCCGATGCTGATTCCGTTTTCGCGCGGCCGCAGCGCTCGGGGCCTGGGCGCGATGTCGCGATGATAGATCGGCTGCTACGGTGCGGAGCGCGAGCGTTCGCGCGGCGTACCAGGTGCCCGCCCGCAATGGAGTGTATGCGGGCGCGCTTTATCGAGAGAGGGTCGCGGGGCGGGCTTCGGCTCGCGGCTGCGGATTGGCACTTGCGCATAAAAAGGGTGGGCTGAGGCCCACCCTGTGAGTTGCAGGGCGGTGAACGCGAGTGATCGGGATCAATCGAATCCATTTGCGAAAATCAGATCCACTTGCAGGCGCGCGACGAGGTTGTCGGCGTCCATTCCGATCGCCCTGAAACCGGACGCGATGATCTGCGTGCCCTGGAGCGCGACGCCGCTGAAAAGCGCGGTGTCCCCGCCGAAGTCGTAGATCTTCTTGCCGAATATGCCGAAGGTCTGGTCGAGCGCGCCGTCCGGGCGCAGACGCAGCGCGATTGCCTTCCCGTTGGTTGACAACGCATCGAGCCCGACACCGGCCATGATGAGCCGCCCGACGCTGTCCTCGACGACCCCCGTGGCGACGTCACTGCCGTTGGTCACGAGATCGAACGGCACCACGACCTTGCCGCCGATGCCGAAATCGGGATCGGGCGAGCCGTCCGGCAGGAGGCGCGCTATGGCGACGTCGTTGTTGATGGCGCCCGAGCCCGTGTCCGCCGCGCCCACCATCACGATCTTGCCGTCGCTCTGCAGTATCGTCTGGTACGAAAGGTCACCGCGCGTGTCGCCGAGATCGAAGCCGATCGTCAAGCGGCCGTCTGCGTCGAAAGCAGGGTCGAGCTGCCCGTTGGGCAGCAAGCGGGCGAGCGCGAAGTCGGCCGCACCGGCCGCACCGGTATCGGCGATGCCGCCGACGAGAATGCGGCCCGCAGCATCGATGACGACGGAGTCGCCCTGATCGAGATTGCCCGAACCCGGGAAATCGAACGCGACCGTCACCCGGCCTGTCGAGTTGAACGTTGTGTCGCGGGTGCCGTCGGGCAGCAGGCGCACGACGCCGAAGTCGACGTTGGCCGTGTCGACATTGACCCAGCCGACGACGATGATCTTTCCGTCCGGCTGCATTGCCACGCCGCCTGCAGTGTCGCCGAGGTTGCCGCCGACATCGAACGGCACCAGCACCTTGCCGGTGCCTGCGCCGAAGGTCTGATCGAGCGAGCCGTCGGCGTTCAGGCGTGCGGCCGCGAAATCGCTGTTGAAGTCCATCTGGTTGGTCGATGTGCCGATCGCCACGATCTTGCCGTTCGCCTGCAGCGCCAGCGCATTGCAGCCGTCGGAGCGGCCGTCGAAGTCGATCGTGACCTTGCCGTCGAAATCGAAGGTGTTATCGGGCGTGCCGTCGGCATTGAAGCGTGCGATCAGCATGTCGTCGGCGGACGGTCCGCCGCTCGATAGCATCGAACAGATCAGGATCTTGCCGTCCGGCTGCACGACCGGCTTCGGAGGCAGCTCTAAGCCCGCGGCGGTGAGGCCCATGAACGCGACGCCGGCTACGCCGAACGAGGGATCGAGATCGCCGTCGTTTCCCGTCGCCCACGGGCTCGCCAGCAGGCCCGCCGTCATCGCGAAAGCCGCCGCCTTCGCACGCGAAGCCGTTCCCCACCGTGGAAAATTGCGCATTTCCATCATTCCCCCTCGCTTGAGGCCCCCTTGCCAAGGGCCGACGGACGTTACGTCGATAAACGTCACGGCGCCGAGAACTGAGACACCGCCGTCGTGTGACGGACCCGACACTTCGCTCTCGCGCCGCTCCCTGCAGCTTAGGCGAGGCCGCTCGGTGAACTTGTCCGGCAGGGGCGTGCGCATCCGCCGGACAGAACCCATACTGCCTGTACGATTTTTCCGATGCGCAAACCCGCGCAGCACGATTCGCGCGTTCGACGCATGTCGTCCCGAGAGTACATGGTTTCATCGAAGCGGACGGCGGCGATGCCCTTCTCGCGCGCTGCCAGCGCGCGCGCGATGGCGCGCCGGTGCTGCGCTCTCTCGCTCACTCGCGAATCACGGCGCCACGGGTTGACGCTGACTTTTGCGCTATCGAAAATCGAAGACCGGCCAGCGATTTCGCCTGGCTCTCGTCGGC
>Ga0182749_1001208_pt1 | contig 20944 bp, 21 predicted proteins | sample eDN3rd37CKraftMG_FD_128875 | JGI IMG/M metagenome (GOLD analysis project Ga0182749, IMG submission 128875) | Enriched Miracle-Growth compost microbial communities from Emeryville, California, USA - eDNA 3rd pass 37_C Kraft MG (version 2) (version 2) ...
CCTCGCCGCCTTCAAGGAGAGCACCTCCCTCGATCAGTCGATGGCCGCGATCAGACGGATCGCGCGGGGTCGGGGCGTCGGCGATGCGGCCCAGGCCGAGGCGTTCGAGAAGATCGCCGAGGCGCTGGGCGAGATCTCAGGGATCGCCCCGGAGGCTTGACCCGGCAGATGGGATGGCGTGGTCAGCACAATCGCGAACTGGACGCCGAGGCGGAGCAGCGCGCCTGGTGGACGGGTCTGACGCCGGGTGAGCGTTGGCGCATCCGCGCCGACCGCTACGGGCCGCTGGTCGCGGGCGCGGTGATCGTCGGCGTCATCTGGCGGTGGCTAGCCTAAGGTCCGGAACCGGCACCCCCAGGATCCGGCACGCTTCCGCGATCTCAACGAGGTCGGCGTCGTCCAGGTACAGGTCGTCCGGATCCGGGATCCAGCGATCTCGGAAGGCATAGGCGTCGGCGAGCGCCAAGGCCGGCGTGAGAGCCGGTAGGCCATAGGCCGCGAGATTGTCGTCATCCGACAGGCGGCCATGGATGGCGGCGTACCATGAGTGCGGACGACCGACGATGTCGACGCCGTTGATGTCGACGACGTAGCGGGCCTGAGAGAGCACCGCGACCGTAACCCTCTGAGGGATTTGCGTGATCCAGCCCACGCCGTGGAGCACGCTCGCACCGACGAGCACGGCCGATGGATGCGCCTTCAGGAGAGCGTCGGTCGTCATAATCCGTTTTCCGCAGCCGTAATCCCGCTTCCGCAGACCTCCGAACGCCGCTTGCGGAAAAGAAGGTCCCTTCTTTTCACGTCTCTCGTATTGATTGCCGGAACCTGCCGTAGCTGCTGTCAGCGACCGAACGCGGGCGCCGGCCGAGGTCCTATCTCGACGGTGAAGCCGGGGTTATAGCGCGGGTTCTCGAGCTCCCAGCCGTTGTGGAGCTTCCGCCTGTAGCCCGCGGGATTCGAGATCACGCGGGTCGGGCCGATCTCAAAACCCACGGACACGTGGACATGCCCATGCACCACGAGGTCGGGCGCGTAGGCGCAGATCAGGTCCTCGAGGTCCGACGCGTAGCAGGCGTCCGAAATCGTGGTGACCTCGCCATGCTGCAGGGAGCGTGAGCTGACCCCATGGTGCGTTAGCAACACCGATGCCTGCCCCGGCTCACGCGCGCCCAGCGCGGCCCGGATGTTGTCGAGCGCCCGCTTGTGCTCCTGCAGGGCGTGATGAGGCAGGAACGGCCGGCCGGGATCGGCGGCGTCGCGGATCAGCCGGTGATCGTTCATGCCGCCGTTCTTCGAGGCGGCGGACACCATCGCGGCATGCGTATCGCCGGCGATCGCGTAGTCGGTCCAGAGCGTCGCGCCGACGAACAGGACGTCATCGACTACCACAGATTCGCCCTGCGCCAGCAGGTGGATCCCCGCCTGCTCGAACCGCGGCCGAGCGTCGTCCAGCTCCCTCGGGAATTTTGCATGGTAGTAGTCGTGGTTGCCCGGGACGTAGAGCACCGGCACGCCGGCAGGCGCCACATGCTCCTGGAGCCAGCCGAGCACCCGCGTGGAGAGCCGCTCGCTGACGTCGCCGCAGATCGCGATGACGTCGCAGTCGGTCGTGTCGATCTCGCCATGCGGGCCAGGGGCGTCGGTGTGGAGGTCGGAAAAGATGCGCAGGCGCACGGGCAGGCTCTCCAGGTTGATCCTCCATCCTCACCCGCCGTCCTGAAAGCCACCAGGCAGACGCCTAAGAGACCCTTAGCGTCGGCGGCCATGCGCGGCGGATCGTCGGCAGGTTCCGGGAGGATCGCGTGCAACCCACCGCGACCTTTCCGCAGGTCACGATGAATTACTTTGCGAGGCGCAAGCCTCTTTCTGCGCCTGCGACACGATGACTCATTTTTCGCCGCGAGCGACCCAGGTCGCGGCCTCCCAGGCCTCGCGGGCGTGCGGACTGGCTGCCTCCAGGACTGCCGAGAACCCGCCGAGCTCGCGGATCCTCGTCGCCTGCTCCAGGACCCCGCGAGCCCGGTCGCGCTCGCCGGCGGCGTGGAGCTCGGTCACCAGCCGGCCGAGCGCCCGGCAGTCCGGCTGATCCAGCAGCGCCGCGAGGGTCTCCGGCTGTGCGAGCTTTCGGCGGGCGATCGTCGTCAGCGCGATGGCGGCCGCCGTCAGGGCGATAGACTGATCAGAGCTGGGCATCAGGCGCGCCCCAGGATCTGATCGCGGCCGTCAACGAGGACCTCGATCACGCGCCTGAGCCGCCGCAGCGACCCGCCTGGCCATGCGCGGCGCACGACCTCAAGCTCATCCTCTGCGAGATCGCCGATCCACAGCCTGTCGAGGCCCCGGTCCCGGGCGATGTCATCCAGGATGCTCTGGGCTAGACCGCCGAGATGGGACCAGTCGGGGTCCGGCACCTCGATGACCCGGAAGCGGTCCCGCAGAGCCGCCGGAACCCGGCGGGGATCATTCGCGGTCGCGATCCAGGAGACGTGCGACAGGTCGACCTCAGCCTCCAGGGCGAGGTCCCGGTAAGCCCGCGCCGTCGCCGGCTCGAGGAATCCGAGCAAGGCGTCGACCAGGCTGCCGTTGTGGCCGCCGCGAGCCGCGGCCTTGTCGATCTCGTCGACGACAACGCACGGGTTGGCCGTTCTCGACGTCCGGACCAGGTCAAGCGGCACGCTTGGACGAGCCGAATGCCACTGCGCCGATGTGCCCGCGAGCGAGGAATCTGCTGCACCGCCAGCCGCGTAGACCGTCACCGGCAGCCCGATGGTCTCCGCGATCGCGCGGGCGAGCGAGGTCTTGCCGCAGCCCGGCCGACCGACGAACAGGGTCGGCCTGATGCGGATGACATCCGCGGACGCGAGATCGCGCAGCACCGTGCTAATCGCCTGCCGCGCATGCGGAAAACGGCTCTGCAGGGCGACCGCGTGGGCCGTGACGTCACCCCTCAGGACGAGCGGCAGCCTCGCTCCAGCGATGACGGAAAACGGATCCCAGTGGCCCTTGCGCGCTCCCGCCAGCCCCGCCGGCGCCGCAGGGACGACACGGGCGCGAGGCCGCACGCCCGCACGCAGGGTGTCGAGCAGCCCCCGGGCGCGGAGCTCGGCGCGATCCTCGAGGACCAACTCGAGATCAGCCGGGTCCAGGGGGCGGTAGGCGTCCTCCTCATCCTCCCGCTCGACCGCCAGATCCACATCGCCGAGAATCCGTGCGCCGGCGGAGAGCAGGTGTGCTGGGGACTCGATGTGCTGCCAGACGGTGTCGCCGAGCGTCAGTGCGGCCAGGCCGACGGCGAGCCGCTCCCATCCTTCCAGCTCGTCCGCGGCTTCACGGATCAGCCGCAGCCCGAGCGACTGCCGCGCCTCCAGGTCGCCCGAGAAGGCGGCATAGATCTCAAGGCGGCGATCAGACCGGGTCTCGCGCCACAGCCTGCAGATGTCGTCCGGCACGTAGGCGCGGCTCGTCCACCGGGCGACATCCAGCTCGAGCGATCCGCGGAGAAACGGTGCGCCGCGCTCGAGCTCCGCAAGGGTCGGCGTCCGGCCATCGAGGATCTCGGCGGCGATGAGGGGTCGGCGCTTGGCGCGCGCGAGGGCCTCGGCGGAGGGCGGAGTCGTAGCGTTATGAGGGGTCATGCGCGGGCCTCGCTCTGTAGCGTCACGCCGACGGCCAGCCGTCAGCGCATGCCCGCATACAACCAGAGGGGAGTCCCGGGGTCGAGCCCGACCTCGCCAAATCGTTAAGAGATCGTGCGGCGCGTGAGCTCCTCGTGCTCCTCCGCCAAGATCGCGGAGATGGCCTCAATGTGCAGCCCAGCTCGACGCCACCGCAGGATCAGCTCGTGTATCTCCTGGCCGGCGTTGAGCTGGGTGACCAGCGCGGCGATGGCCTCGACCTCGGCGATGACCTCGACCGGCGGCTCGTCATCGCCCGCGAGCCACCTCTGCGCGCGCCGCTGGTTGCAGTCGAGCGCGCGGGCCAGTCGCTTGCTGGACCCGTGAAACGCGGTGTCGGTCGCATATCGCAGGCGCTCAGATAGATCAGACAACGCGGTAGCCCCCGCCGGGGCGATCCGGCGGGGGTGAGGATACGCGACTCGTGCGGCGCGGGTCACGCCGCAGCCGACTGGCGAGCCATCTCGGCCTCGCAGCGCTCCGCGAGAGCAATCAGACCGTCGCGATCTCGCTCGGCCGCGCAGCCGGGCGGGAAAGCGGCCGTTCCGGACTTTTTCCGGACCTCGTTGAGGGCGAACGAGAGGTGATACGCCCGGCCACGGGCGACCAGTATCCTCTCGATCAACGTCAGATCGGCGGCGGGATCATGGGGATTTACGCGGCTCCCGTATCGCATCTGCGACCATGCATGGAGCAGGCGGGAGGCGTAGAGGCGCTCAAAACGCACGGCCTCGTCGCGGGCGCGACGCCACTCGTCGACGGACCTGTTGGACGCCATCGTCGAGTAGCAGACGGTGTCCATCAGGCTCTCGGCCGGCTCAAAGCGGACCGTCAGGTGAGGCGGGAGCTCGGGGTGCCGCCTGTGATCGACGACGAGACACATGTCGTCCGAGATGTATGTGTGGACGCCGTAGTCAGCTGCGCGACGACGGGTCGCGGAGAGCTCCGTGAGATGCAGGGTGTGGTCACTGGCGGCGCTCACTGGTTGACCCTCGTGACGCTGATATCGCTGCCGAGATAGCCGAGGAAAGCGGCCGCGGCCTCGGCCTCCTCGCGGGTCCAGAACAGGTCTGGCATGAGCTCCCAGTCGTGTGCGGAGCCGGGGACACGCATGATCACGGCGTAAGCGCGCCGGACCTCGACCTGAGCCATCAGGCGGCGCATCTCGATCTCGCGCTTGCGGATCGCTTCGGGGGTGGTGGGGAAACGCTTCATTCTCTCGGCCTCCTAGCCGTCGCGCCGATGGCCCATGCCGGCAGCGCACAGATAGGTTAGCGCGGGTCGCGAACGCCGCAAGCGGTATTTAGAGGTCCGACCAAGAATTCGTTCAGAGGCCGACAGCTGGAAAAGAAGGGTCCTTCTTTTCACGTCTCACGTATCGATTGGTTTGGCCGTTTTGAGCCTGCCGGGGGTGCCGCACAATGATGTCCGATAACTGGGGGTTATCGGACATCATAGATCGCCGTGAAAATTTGGTTCACAGCCCTATTGCATTTCACTTCATCTGTGATGATAATCTTCACACGGTCGACGGGGCGGATGGCGCTCCGGGCCAGCCTCACAGGAGGCCCGAACCCATGGCTCACCCAGTAAAGCTCATCGCCGAAGGCAAGCCCGCCAAGATCGTCCTCAAGCCCGGCGCTGAGGCCCGCCTGACCGCTGCCCTCGAGAAGGCGCAGTGCGTCGGCGCACACATCCCTGACGCGTCGGATCTCATCAAGGCAGCTGCGGCCGCTGAACTCCGGCTCGACCGCCTCGGGATCTCGAAGGTCAACCGCCGGGGCTGCAAGGTCACATACCGCGGCGCCGGAGCCTGGGCCAAGGCATACAGATACGCGAAGACGGTGCCGCATTTTCAGCTGAGCCGCGGCGCGTCTGGCTGGAACATCGTGCACGTGGGGCGCGCGCACGCCTACCCGCAGCAGCCCGAGATCGACGAGATCTCCCTCAGTAAGGCGGCATACCGCGAGGCCATCATCAACTATCTCAAGGCCAAGCAGATCAACATCCCGGGCGTGTCCATCGACATCGAGCCGGACCCGATCCAGTGCCCGCACTGCACAGGCGTCTTCTGGCCCGGAGACAAGCCGATTCCGGCCGGCGACATGGAGGCCATCGGAAACGCGGCATGACCAGGGACCCTCGCATCGCGCTCATCGAGCGCGCCGGCGTCGCCCTCGGCCGGACGTGGCAGTCGCGCATCGCGGCCGCCTCGAGGATTTCACCGGCGCTGCTCTCGGCGATCATGTCGGGCGAGCGCCGCCTGACAGATGACGCCGCGGCGCGGATCGCCGCGGGACTACGCGAGGTTCTGGCGGTCCAGCTTGAGGCGGCCGCGCTGCAGATGAGGGAGATCGCCGAGCAGATCGACGGCGCCACGGCCGAGATGGTTGACCGGGCGGCGCCGGCCTCCAGCTGATCCCTGAAGCCTCCACAGGGCGAAACTTCGGGGGCCGTCTGGCGCGAGCGAGGCGGCCCCCGCTTTTTGGCTGCGCGCATTCTACGGATCAAAATAATCCATGGGCGAGTCATGGAGGGCCGCCGATGAGGCTTAGCCCAAAACGAGAGCGTTTAGCCCTGTTCTCAGTCGTGGTTAGCCCATAAGCGTGTCCTCCGGCCGTCCCCGGCGCGATCGCCCATGACACTCAGGCCGCTCTCCCCCGTGAGCCGCGCTTTGGTATCTTGGCCACATAGGCGGCCCAGACTGCATCAAGGTCGAGACCGCCATCGATCGCTTCCCGGATTCGGCGCACCGCTCGCTCCGAGAACCGCCTCGGCTTTTGCTTCTCCGTGATAACGAACTCGCGGGAGCAGTCCGAGGCTCCGTCGAGCCCCAAATGCGCTCGGACCGCGAAGCTCCGGTTCGGCGTGAGCCGGACGCGTCGTGCAAGTTGCGTTGCCGTGTAGGGATAGCGGTTCAGCATGTCGACCTCGCGGATCGCGCCGGCCTCGGACGGGTCGTCGCCCGCCGCGATGCGAACTGGCGCGCCGTCTTTCTTGGTGAAGTGCACCTTCACCGTCGGCCCCTCGCCGGACTTGTCCATCCGGACGGCCGCGAGGCGCGGGAAGACGACATCGATCTCCTTGCCATCGCGGACGGCCTTCTCGATGCGGTCCACATCGCGCTTGGTGACGCTGACCCCATCCTTCACCAGGCCCTCCATGGACAGCAGCGCGCGGATGCGCCCGCGGGCCTCATCCCGGCGGCGGTTCCCGGGCTTCAGGAGCTTGCGGATGAGCTTGTATTCGCGGTCGATCAGGAAATCGAAGTCGTTCACAGGCAGCGTCGAGACCGGGAGGACCCGGCCGGGGATGTGGGAGTTCACGTCGTCGTCCAGCTTGCGCTGCATGTAGGCGTCGAAGGCGGTGATCAGAGCCCTCGTCTGGAGATAGAGTATTTCCTCCTCGACGAAGACGAACCAGTGCTGCGCTTCGTCCCTGAGTGCGTCGACGGCCCTCATCACGCCAGCCTCGCTCCCGGTGAGGCCGTGGTTGGCCAGGCACAGGTTCAGGCAGCGCTTGAAGCCGATCGAGGTGCTGCTCTTCTTGTCGAAGACCTGATGCTGAGCCTGCCGAAGGACGGCCTTCAGCAGCATCTCACTCGCGTGCTGAAGGTGGAGTAGCACCGAGTCGACGCGACCGGCTTCGTCGTAGGAATTGAAGGTTTGCATCGCCGTCCGGAGCGAGCAGATCGCCTTCCCCTTCAAAATCTTCGCGTCGCGCCTGAGGGCCATCGCACCACCGTGAGGTTCACAAGACCTCATTCTAGTTTGCGGGGCCCGCGATGCGCGCCGCCGATCCCTCTTGTCCCCAGGCGCGCGGCTACCTGCTCCAGCGGCGGGCAGTTGCCGGAACCCTCACGAAGCTCCCGGATTACGCTTTACCCCAGATCGTCATGCACTGTACGCGCCCGCGCCTAAGGCCTGCGCAGATACCAACGTCATCTCCTAACCGCGCAGAGCAGCACTTGGCCGAGGTCCCGAACTGACCCGTAGCAGTCACCCGTTCCGTCCGCTTTCAAGCCGATCCTTTGCCGCGCTGCGCGGGCGAAAGACCAGGACCGTTCTGATCCCGGCGCCTCGGGGCCAAGTCCGGTGCGAGCCCCTCGAGGCGAGATGGGCGACGTCGAAGCGATCATGAAGGCAGCTCTTGAAATAGCGGCCAACCCCACGTTTGCCGCTCTCTCCAACGCACGGCAGCTTACGAAGCCGAAGGCGCCTGAAAACGGCGGAGCGGCCAGCGGGCCAAGCTGACCGACAATGAGGCCATGGCCTGCGCGGCCTATGTCACTGACCTTTGCGCTAGGTTTGAGGTGAATTTCGGCGATGCCTGTCGCGAGGTCCTGAAGGACGAACCGACTCCTGTTCATCGGTAGGCCGGCGCGCGCGTGGTCACGCCGATTGAGCCGCGGCTGGCGCCTTGCCGGGGAACCAATTACGCAAATATCGTCGCCTGAGGCCTTGCGACGAGTTGAAGGGCATGAAGCCAGAGAACTACCTCGACATTGCAGAGCTGGTCCTGCGCACGGCCAGGCGGCCTCTGTCCGCCAGGGCGATGATGGAGGCTGCCCATCGCGGCGGCATCGTCCCGCCCCGTCTTTTCGGCAAGACTCAGCACAAAACGCTGCACGCGCGGCTGAGCGAGGACGTCCTCAACCACAAGCTTGAGAGCCGGTTCTACCGGACCGACCCGGGCCTGTTCTTCCTCTCCGAATTTCGCTCCGACCCGACGATCCCGAACGAGTTCAAGGACCCGTTCTACGCGCGCCGGCGGGCCCGTGATCTGGAGAAGGCCGACGCTCTCGCGCTCGACCGGGAATTTCTGCGGACGCAGGGCGCCGAGCTTTACGACTGGAAAGAGCTGTTCAGGGTCGCCGGCCAAGCCGGTGCCCTGAAGCACGTCAATCCCCAGAGCGTCGACGAGAGCCTCGTCCCGGTCTGGGCGTTCTCGATCGTGCGTCGCAGCGACGAGCTGCTCTGCTACCGCATCGGCCGCTACCGGGATCAACGCGACGCATTCGCCAACCACAAGTCGATTGGCTTCGCCGAGATGGTCAGTTTCGACGACCTGACCCTGTTCTCCGATGACATGGGGGTCACGGAATGCGGGCTCAACGCGGTCATGAGCGATCTCGATTTGTCTCAGTCGGCCACGCGCGAGCCGATCATGCGGCCGTCTCTGTCCTTCGCCGTGATCTCGATCCGGGGTCTTCCTGAGCCGGTCGCCCTGTTCGTGATGGAGTGGGAGTGTCCAGACTGGTTCGAGCCGACGGCGCGACGACTTTCGCTCAATGACGTCCGCTGGATCGACGCGACTCGCTTCCCGAATGATATTGAAGACTACGAGCCCTGGTCAGCCATTGCTTTCGAGGCGCTGATCAAACGAGCGGCGCAGAAGCACGCGTATGGCAAAACGAATAACGCCTCAGCAAATTGCATTTTTTCATCATGAACTGGGACAGAACAACGCCAAACGCACGAAGGTCGCCCTTCAGGATCTCTGCGCGCTCTGCCGCAAGGGAGTTTTGATACCGCCGAACGTGGCACGCACTTTCGAGCGCGAGATCAACGGGCTGATCCTCCAAGACGAGCAGGACCCCAAGGTCGTCCGTTGGTGCCTGAACGCCCTGGCGCAATTTGGCAACTACAGGGAATCCCACAACTACGTTGAAATAGCGCTGACCCGCTATGCCGGCGACCCGGAGATCGAGGCCGCCGGAGTGGCGGCCCTGTGCCATATGCACCGCGGAAGCGTCGATGACATCGCCGTTCTCTCGGCGATCGATCCGGTCGTGTGGAAGCTGGCCGCCCTCCAGAACACCAGCCCGAAGAAGATCGACCTTTCTGGCATGAAGATCGACATCGACAAGGCGGAAGCCTCGGTCCTGCGGCTCGCCTTGATCACCGTCGGCCTGAACCGCGACATCGAGAACCTGTTCCACCCCAAACATTCGAACAACGATTTCGTCCGGAGCCTGGGCCAGCATCCAGACGACGTCGTCCAGCAATACAGCGTCTGGTCGGTCATCGAAAACCGGCGGCTGGTGTTTGAGGATCTCGGCGTTTCGCTCGATGATATCGAAGGGCTTCAGCCCAACGTTCAGTCCAAGGCCTACCAGCTCGTGGCCGAACGCGATCCGGACGACCACCGTCGGCTGGAGCTGACGCTCAGCGGTTCATATTCGCGCCACGACGAGGCGCGCGAGGGTCTGTCGAAAGGGGTAAAATCCCACTACTACGACGGCTTGGCCGACATCACGATCGAGTGGTTCGGCCGGGAGAATGTCGGCGCGGCCCGGGGAAATCTCGCGGAGCACTTTGCGCGGTTCGCTGGAGAGTGCCCGCCTTATGAAGCGCTCGTCCTGAAGATCAACGAGCAGGACCAGAGCCTGCGCGAAAGGCTGCTCCTGGGCGCCGAAGGCAAGCGCCTTTACAGCCAGTTGAAGGCGACCGAGACCCCAAACCTGTTTTCCGGCCACCAAGGTTTTCACGATCTCGGTCAGACGATCCGCGCCCGCGACAGGCGGGGGCGCAGGATCCTCCTGATGAGCGCCAGCCCGGTCGACAAGGGCAGAGTACGCTCCGAGGTAGAGCTTCGAGACATAAAGGCGAAAATCAGGGAACTGGACGGCGCGACGTCTACGTTCGAATTCGTCACCAAACCCGCAGCGCGGCCCGAAGACGTCCTCACCGCCGTTCTGACGCCCGACATCGAGATTTTCCACTTCAGCGGTCACGGTGCGGCCGACGGGCTGCTGCTCGAGGGAGAAGCCGCCAAGGCAAGGCATGTCAGCGGATCCGCGATCGCCGGCCACCTCAAGCGCGCCGGGACGTCACTGAAATGCGTCGTCTTCAACGCCTGCTACTCACAGGCCTTGGCGATCGAAGTCGCGCCCCACATCGACGTCATGATCTGCTGCGACGGGAAAGTAGCGGACGCCGAGGCCATCGCCTTTTCCGCCGCCTTCTACGCCGCCTTGGCGACCGGCAGGCCATATGAGGCGGCTTTCGAGCTCGCCAAGAATGACGTCGCTCTTCGTCATTCGCCTGAGGCGGCCGAGCGCTACCGGATCCACCTCCGCCGCTGACCTCGGCTAGCTCGTCTCGCCGTCCGTCACGCGCTCGAAGCGGCCGTCCGCGAACTCTTCAGCCGGCCGGACCCAGATGCGCCCGTCCTGTCCGCGATAGACCACCAGAGACGCGCCGTCGCCGAGCGGCTGCGAAGTCTGCAGCGAGCCGACGCCCAGCACGCTGTAGACGGTGCCGCGCTTCCGGTGCCGGAAAACCTGGCCGTGATGAGGCGTTGGCGGCGAACCCGTCTCGCTTCGGCCTGTCATTCGAAAAAACTCCCGTTAGATCCAAGCGTCCACGCGCCGCCAGGATAGCGGCGGCCTCAAGGCGCTTCACAGCGTGACGATCGCGGCGTGAGCGCCAGCTTCGGGCAGACGCAGCGCATAACCGAAATCCTGCTGGGAGTAGGTCTTCCGAAGCCGCTTCACCGAAGGCGTGTCGTGGGTCACGACGATCTCGATGTTACGTCCGGCCACATGCGCGGTCTCGACGATCCAGGTCAGGGTCTCGTAATCGGGATTGTCGTCCTTGCCGTCGGCCGAGATCACATAGGTGTCGGCCGTGACGCGATCGAAGAAACCGCGTTCGGCGTTGTGGGCGCTGCCGTGATGCTGGACTTTCAGGACGTCCACATGGACCCGACCGGCGACCCGCAAGCCAGCCTGATCGAGCCCCTGCTCGATGTGGTCGCCACGCGCGTCGCCGGTGAGCAAAGCTCTTTTGCCGGCGTGCTCGACCAGCAGCACGATGCTGCTCTTGTTCCGGACGCTGGTGTCGGAATTGGCGAAGTCTTGCGCCTTCAGGGTTTTGGCCTTCCTGGCCCAGGCGAGCCATTCCTTCCGCAAGGCTTCGAGATTGGCCATGGTAGGCCCAATCACGGTGAAGCCCATTCCGGCGACATGCGCCGTCGTCTGCACAAGCAGATCCGGACAGAGCAGTGCGTTGCCGAAAGCAGCGTTGATCGGCGTCTTGGCCCGGACCGCGTCGCGACGCAGCTTTTCTCCGTCCGCCACCGACTGGATCGCGTGGTTTGTTTCGGCCGCGGTCACGCCGTAGGTCATCGACTTCGCCGCGACCTGCTGCAAGGCGGCGACGATGGTTCCAGTCGGGTCGATGGTGCGCTCGAACGCGTTGTGCCAGAGGTCGCCGACTGGAAACGCCGCTCGCTCGCCGGCTGCGACGCGTCGCTCGTTCTCTGCGAAGAGATCGAGCACGCCGATTATGTGGTCCCTATCGACATGACTGATCACGACCGCGGCGAGCCCTCGCTCCGAAGCGGTCGCGGCGAGGTAAGGCTGCAGACTGGTCTCCCAGACGCGCGCAGGGCCGCCGTCGACGAGCACGAGCCCGTGGGCGGTCTCGAGCATGATCGAGTCGCCGAATTTGGCCTTGATGACATGCAGCCGCACGCTCAGCTCTCCATGTGCGTCAGGGATGCGACAGGGCCGGTCGCGACCAGCGCGAAGCCTTGGGGCGGGAACAGCAGATTGTCCGCCAGGACCGACACGACGTATCGCCCGGCCACGGCGTTTTCGATCGCGATCGCCTGAGCGTTGTTGTCGGGATCGCGATCGTAGCTGAGGTCGCCGAAATCGCGCGGGGCCGGCGTCGACAGACCCATTTCCCTTTCGATCTGTAGGTTCGACGCGCGAATGGAGCCGTCCGGAAGTTCGACCAGAAGCGTCAGCGCGTTCTGGATCGAACGCATGGGCAGATCGGTCCACGCCAAGCACAGCCTGAGCTCGCCGGGCGTCTCGAGATCGATCACGAACTGCCTCATCTCACCGGTCAGCCTGAAGTCGAGCGTCGGTTGGCTCAGCGAGTCCACGAATCCGAGCTTCAGACCGCCGTTCTCCTCACACGGGATCGAGGTCTCGAGGCGCACCCGGCCAAAACCCTGGTGGATGTTCGGATCTCCCCCGGGGGGCGCAGTCGCGTCATCGCCCGAAATCCGTCTGGCGCCGTTGATGATGATGGCTCGAAGCAGCGCGGCGGACGGCAGGTCGTGATCGCGCTTGCGCCGCAGATACTGCCTGATGAGCACCGCGAGGCCCGTTACCAGCGGACAGGCCATGCTGGTGCCGCCCATGAGGGCGTAATGAGGGTTGTTCGGATAGGAGCCCCAGAAATTGCGCAACGGCGCGTCCGCCGACTTTGCCGACGCGACGTCCGTGCCCGGAGCTACGACGTCAGGCTTGATGCGCCGGTCGTCGCTGGGACCGCGAGACGAAAACCCGGCCAGACAGTCCGGATCGCCGGACACGGTCTGAGAGGAAATCGGATCGTCCGGAAAATGCCGCGGCCACGTTTGGCCATACGTCATGCCGGCGAAGCCGAGCTTCGTCCGCGAGCTTCGGCTGGCGCCGACCGTCAGGACGTTCTTGGCGCTCGCAGGGGTGGCGAGCGAGGGGTAGTCGACGTAGCCTTGGGCGCTGTTGCGCCTGACGCCGCTGCTGCCGTTGTTGCCCGCAGCCACGATGGCCAGGAAATCCGGGTTCTCGTAAACAAAGCGGTCGATGCTGAGGGACGCGCTTGCGTAGCGGGCGCGTAGAAAGACGCCCCAGCTGTTGTTGTGGACGCGCACGCCTGCCGCATAGGCCTGCGCCATGAGGTCTGCGACCTCGACAGGCAGGCCGCTCAATTCGCCATCGCTGTCCAGCAGCGACTGAAAATAGATCTCGGCACCCGGCGCGACGCCTGCGAGCAGCCCGTCGGAGGCCTCGCCGCTGCCGGCGATCGTGCCGGTGACATGGGTCCCGTGGCCGTGCGGGTCGCTCCCGTCTGCGTAACGGCCGAGCGTCTCGACCTTGACGATGCGCCCTGCGAAGTCGGGGTGGCGGACGTCGAGCCCGGTGTCCGCGACGCCCACGATCTCGCCTTCGCCTGCCTCTCCCGCAGCCCTTCGCCGGAGCGGCTCCGGTACGCCGATGAGCGGACGAGCCATGTCGTTGAAGACCGAGGGCGCGCCGATCGGCTCGACGCTTGAAATGCCGCCGATCTCGCGGACGCGGTCGAGGTCGCCCTGGCTGATCGAGAACCGAAGGACGTCGCGCCCGATGTAGTGGATCTCGGCGCCCCTCTCCATCAGAAGGCCCGCGACCTCGTCGCTGTCCGCGTCACTGAAAAGAAGCGCTTCGTAGTCGACGATCTCTCCCGGCGCCTCGTCGCTCGGGCCGCGATCGACAAGCGCTGGCGCAGGCGGCGCCTCGATCGACTGCACGATCGGATCGCGCTCGATGTCGTTCAGGTCGCGGTCCCCGTCCACCCGGACCGCCCAGTCGCCCCTGGGAAGCCGCTCTAGAAAGGAGACGCCAAGATGCGCGAGCCGCGCGCGCACAAGCTCGGTCAGCGACCCGTTCAGGCTGAGCACATATCTTGCGGCAGGTGATGACGGACGTCGCGCTGGCTCCAATCCCAACGGGACCTTGTACCACCCCTCACGCCCCATTCGATGCCGAGGCTCCGTGATCGGCGACAGCACGCGCACAGGCAGCCCGCGCTCGCGCAGCGTTTCGATCGCGGTGTCTTCTGCTTCGCCCTGGACGTAGCCGACAGTGCGGTCGGGCTGGATGAGCAGCCCTTCGTCGACTGCCGCCGCCGCCTCGGCGCGCGTTGCGTCGCTTAGCGTCATGAGCTGCACGAAGTATCGCATGCGCCCTCACAAAATGGTCGGCGATCCTGGCGTTCGGCTTGTTCCGTTCCGGCCTTCCGGCGTCGTCGCCTGCGCATACTCACGCGATCGACGGAAATAGACACCTGTCAAAATCGCTTGGTTGGCTCAGGCTCCCCCGTCGTTTGGTTCCACGTGCGGCGACCACGAGCTGGTCGTCGCGCAGAGGCCGTTGCAGGGCCTTTCGGTCCGTCCCGGGGCGCGGTCATCCATGTCTCCATCTCGTAAGGTTCCGTCAGGATGCCGGCCAGCCGCTCGCCGTCACGCTCGCCCGAACGCAGCTGGCGATCGGCGGGGCGGGGCTCGCCTTCGTCTGGGCGGCTCCGCTCTGGACGATGTTCGCGGCGGTCTCGGCCGCGCTGGTCGTCTATAGCGCCGCGGTGGGTCTGCCCACCGCGACGACCAAAGGCGACCGCCAACGACATGTCTGCCGGGCTCGACCGCTTTCAGATGAACGTCGAGGCGGTTCGTCCCCACCTCCCTCGACACATAGCAGCATGAATGACGGCTGCCGGCCGCCTGCCTAAGTTCGGCTTCTGGCTGTGCGCGGGATTAAGTGCTCCGATGGAGGTGGACAATTCATGCGGACTGTCGGGACGCCGACCGACTGACCATCCTTGGAAAGAGAACGTCTTCGAAGCGAGGGCCCGTCTCTCAGCCTCGCTCGACTTGCCGCCTCTCGCCGCTCCAGTCCCCCTGCGGTTCAGCTCCGCGCTCGCCATGCCACTGGTTCCGACGCCGTGTCGATCGGCATCGACTGGGCACCAGCAACAAAGTCGTGGAGCTGGGGAGCCCCGATGATCGGCACCCACTAACACGGCCATTGGACCAGTAAAACGTCACATGAGCTCCGACGAGAGAACTGTCTACGGATTGGAAGCACCGCTGAGGCTCGCGGCTTCGCACGACATCGCCGAGCCCGGTTTCCAGTCGGCGCGCCGCGGCGAATTCGTCCTCATGGGTCCCTCCTCTCAAGACGCATTCACGGAGATCGTCCTTCGGGACCTGACCATCCTCGGCGTGCCTCTCGCCAAGTTCGTGTTGCAGAGCCCGAGTGGGGATACCCGGCTTCTCCGGGTCGACTTCGATCGCGCCATGACCGAAGCGGACGCGTTCTCGTTCATTCAACGCCTCGCCGATTCCTGGTCGGCGACGCTCGCCGATGGCCAGCGCGATCCGTGGTACGGCAACCTCTACGTCGACATCCGTTGGGCGGGCGTGAAGACAATCACGGCTAAGAGCGGCGGGTTCGAGGCCTCTACGGAGATGACCTCCATTGAGGGCGTCGCCGTCGCGCCGGCGCTTCTGTCCGCCTTGCGGTGGTCGCCGCTCTCCGACGTGTTCGTGGAGGGCATGAAAGCGTCGCAGCCGAAGTCAAAATTCCTGTTCTGGTTCGTGATCCTGGAGGAACTGGAGAAGCGGGAGGAGTTCCTGTCCCTGTTTAGGCCGATGTTCTCGGCCGAGGAAAAGGAGCAGTTGCAGGACGCCGTGCGCTTGAACGGTCCGGCGCTGCAGCGCCTGAACGGTCTGTTGAACAATCCGACGACAACGCTTGAGGGCCGGCCGGCGAAGCTCGCCGCATCGTCGAAGCGGTGGGCGGCTCCAGCATCGACGGTCTGAGCGGGCCGATCATCGTGGACCAGGCGCGCTGCGCCGCCCTAATCGAACAGCGCAACAAGGTCGCCCACAAAGGATCGAGCATCGACAAGGATCTGCTCTACGCGGTGCTCTTCCCTCTCAGCCGCATCGCGCTCAAGTACATTCTCGACCGGGGCGCCGGGACCGCCAGCGAACCTCGACCCTGAGCTCCCCCGCTAACCCGGGATCGTTCAGATGTTGAGAAGCGGACCTGCTGAATGCCCGAGTTGTTTCGAGAGCGGCGGATCGGGGTCTGACGACCGATGTCGGCTCCTGGCGCCGAGCGGCCGTATTGGAACGCGACTTCCGTCACGATCCTCTGCCGCTTCTTGCCATTGTCCGCTCTTAGCCGACGGGCAAACGTTTCTAAAATGGGAAGGCCGCTGAGGTTCGGACGGAGGGCACGCGCGTCTCGCCCCCTAGATCTCAACAGCGCCCTTGAACCTCATGAAGGTGCGCGCCTCGCCATTGCCAAACAGCATCACGTCGTAGGAGTCGACTTCCACTCCCGCAACCTCCATCCCCAGCGATCCCACGGGCATGCCGGGGACGGCGAGCCCGCGCGCCTTCGGACGCTCCGCAAGGAGCTTGGCGATCGCGTTTGCCGGAACGTGCCCTTCGAGGACGTAGCCTTCGATCTCCGCCGTGTGGCAGGAGCGGAGCGCGACGGGCACGCCGAGCCTGCTCTTCAACGCGCTTATCGCTGGGTCGTCTATCACCCGCGTCTCGTAGCCGGCCGCCCGGACGTGGTCGACCCACGCGCCGCAGCAGCCACATGTCGGATCCTTGTGAACCGTCATCGTCGGCGAGGCTGCGGCAACGCTCCCGGACCGGACGAGAACCGCGCCCAGCGCAAGCGCGCCGAACGTCCTGCGATCGATGCCTGCCATCGCTTCTTCCTCCCTCAGCCGTGCCGCGCGTCCCGGAGCATCTTCTCGAAGAAGTCGTGCCGCTCCTCATGCTCCTCGACCATGCCCTCGACAAGCGGCGCGACTGTCCGCTTGCAGAGGGCTTCGATGCGGCCGGTTTGCTCCTCGATCGATCCGCCCGCAAGAGAGCGGATCATCCCAAGGCCGACGGCGCGGGCGGCTCCCGCGGCGCTGACCACGATGGGAGCCGCCTCCTCACGCGTCATCGTCGCCAGGATCTCGTTCTGAATGTGCCGGATCAAGGCGTTGGCGTCCCCGCCCTTGCCTCCGAGCTTCCGCGCGAACTCGGGATCGATCCTCATGCAGACCGCCGTGAGGTTCTGCGCAAGGTAGACGGGCGAGAGGATGTTGCGCATGACGTCCTCATTCAGGGCCCGCGCCGGGGCCGAGGCCCCGACCATTACCGCCAGGAGCGTCGCCGCGCGCGCGAGATTGGATCGCATGATTGTGGCTCCTCTCATGACGCGGCAGCCGCGGCCGACGGCGCCGCCGCTGCCGATGGCTCCGGCCGGCGACGGGTAAACAGGAGGTAGAGGGCGGGCAGGACCAGCAGCGTCAGGATCGTGGAAGACACGATCCCACCGATCACGACGGTCGCGAGCGGCCGCTGGACCTCCGCCCCAGGGCCCGTCGCCAACGCCATGGGGACGAAGCCAAGCGAGGCCACCATCGCGGTCATCAGCACCGGGCGGAGCCTTGTGAGGGCGCCCTCCTTTACGGCCGCCACCAGTTCCACGCCCTGGGCGCGGAGCTTCTGGATGAAGGCGATAATGACGAGGCCGTTTAGCACCGCGACGCCAGACAGCGCGATGAACCCGATACCCGCCGAAATCGACAGCGGGATGTCGCGGACCAACAGGGCCGCCACGCCGCCCGTGAGTGCGAGCGGTACGCCGGAGAAGACAAGCGCCGCATCCTTGACGGAACCGAGGCTCATGATCAGCAGCACGAAGATCAGGCCCAGCGCGATCGGCACCACGATCGTGAGCCGCTCGGTCGCCGAGACCAACTGCTCGAACTGTCCACCCCAGCCGATCCAGTATCCGGTCGGGAGCTGCACCTGCTCCGTGATGGCCTTCTGGGCTTCGCCCACAAACGAGCCGAGGTCCCGGTCGCGGACGTTGGCCGAGACCACGATCCGCCGTTTGCCGTTCTCGCGGCTGATCTGGTTCGGCCCAGGCGCGACCTCGAGGGAGGCGAGCGAGGACAGCGGCACGTATCTCGTCCGCACCTGGCTGGCGCCGAACACTGCGGGACTGGCTTGTGCTGCATCGGCGCCATCCATCGACGGCAGCGGCACGGGCAGGTTCTTGAGCGCGTCGACGTCGGTCCGGAGCGCTTCCGGTAGCCGCACCACGATGTCGAAGCGGCGATCGCCCTCGAAGATCTGTCCGGCCTCCTTTCCCCCGACCGCGATCTCGACGATCTCCTGCACGTCCCCGACGCTCACCCCGTAGCGGGAGAGCGCGGCGCGGTTCAGCTTCACCGTCAGGATCGGCAGGCCCGTGACCTGCTCGGTCTTCACGTCGGCTGCTCCCGGCACCTTGGACAACACGGCCTGCACCTTGCCTGCGGTCTGGAGCAGCGTGTCGAGTTCGTCGCCGAAGATCTTCACGCCCACGTCGGAGCGCACGCCCGAGATCAGCTCGTTGAAGCGGAGCTGAATCGGCTGCGAGAGCTCGTAGTTCGATCCGGGGATCTCCTCCGCGGCCTTCTCCACATCCTCCATGAGCTCGGCCTTGGTCTTGGCCGGGTTCGGCCATTCGGAGCGGGGCTTGAGCATCAGGTAGCCGTCGGAGATCGAGGGCGGCATGGCGTCGGTCGCGACCTCGGCGACGCCTGTTCGGGCGAACACCTCCTTCACCTCCGGCAACTGCATAAGGCGCTTCTCAAGCGATCCTTGCATCTCGAGCGACTGGGTGAGGCTCGTTCCGGGCACGCGCAGCGCCTGGACGGCCGCGTCGCCCTCGTCGAGGCTCGGAATGAACTCGCCGCCCATCCGCGACGCCGCGAGCGCCGTGACGACGACTAGCGCCGCCGCGGCCGGGGCAACGACCCAGCGAAGCCGGATCATCAGGCCGAGCAGCGGCTCGTAGGTCACGCGCGCACCGCGCATGAACCAGTTCTCCTTCTCCGACACCCTGCCGGAGACGAAGATCGCGATCGCCGCCGGCACGAACGTCATCGAGAAGATCGACGCGCCCAGCAGCGCCATCAGCACGGTTACGGCCATCGGCGTGAACATCTTGCCCTCGACCCCCGTCAGGGTGAGGACGGGCAAATAGACGACAGCGATGATCAGCGTTCCGAACAGGCTCGGCCGTATGACCTCGCTCGCTCCGGCGAGGATTGTGTCGAAACGCTCCTGCATCGTCAGCAGTCGGCCGCGGCGCTGCTGCTCGTGGGCCAGCAGGCGCAGGCAGTTCTCGACGATGATCACGGCGCCATCGATGATGATGCCGAAATCAATCGCGCCCAGGCTCATCAGGTTCGCCGAGACCTTGTTTTCGACCATGCCCGTGATGGTGAAGAGCATCGCGAGCGGGATCACGAAGGCGGTGACGATCGCCGCCCAGATGTTGCCGAGCAGCAGGAACAACACGGCGATGACGAATAGCGCGCCCTCGACCAGGTTCTTCTCGACGGTCGCGATGGTAGCCTCGACCAGCGTCGAGCGGTCGTAGACGGGGCGCGCCTCCACGCCCTCCGGCAGCGATTTCTGCACCTCGCCGAGCTTGGTCGCGACCCGGTCGGCCACGGTCCGGCTGTTCTCGCCGATAAGCAGCATGGTGGTGCCGAGCACGACCTCGTGGCCGTTCAGCGTAGCGGCCCCGTTGCGGAGCTCCCGGCCGTCCTTCACCTCGGCGAGGTCGGAAACCCTCACGGGCGTGCCGGAGTGGGAGCCGATCACGATGTTTCCCACGTCCTCCGCGGACATCGCCTGGCCCGGGGTGCGCACGAGGTACTGCTCACCGTTCCGCTCGATGTAGCCGGCCCCGACATTGTTGTTGTTGGAGCTGAGCGCCGTCATCACGTCCCGGAAGGTGAGGCCGTAGGCCATCAGCCGCGCTGGATTCGGCAGAACGTGGAGCTGGCGCTCGTAGCCGCCGATCGTGTTGACCTCGACGACGCCAGGAACCGTGCGGAGCTGGGGCTTGATGATCCAGTCCTGGATCGTCCTGAGATCGGAGGTCGTGTAATCCGAGCCGTCAGGCTTCTTCGCCCCCGGCTTTGCGTCCACCACGTAGTTGTAGATCTCGCCGAGGCCCGTCGAGATCGGCCCCATGGCGGTCTCGGTTGACGGCGGGAGCTGGTCCTTGGCCTGCTGCAGCCGCTCGTTCACGAGCTGGCGGGCGAAGTAGATGTCGGTCCCGTCCTTGAACACGACGGTGACCTGGCTGAGGCCGTAGCGCGACAGCGATCGGGTGTAGTCGAGGTCCGGTAGCCCGCCCATTTCGGTCTCGAGGGGATAGGTGATCCGCTGCTCGACCTCGAGCGGCGAGAACCCCGGGGCGGTGGTGTTGATCTGAACCTGGACGTTGGTGATGTCCGGGACCGCGTCGATTGGAAGCCGCAGGAAGTTCCAAGCCCCAAGCCCCGCGACACCGAGGCAGGCGAAGACCACCAGCCAGCGCTGCGCGATCGCGAGCGCGAGGATCCGCTCGATCAGACCCGACGGGGCCGCGTATGGGACCTCAGTGCTCATGGCTCGCGCTCCCCTTGGCGAGCTCGGCCTTGACCACGAAGCTGTTCCGGGCGGCGTAGGCGTCGCCCGCCTTCAGGCCCGAGACAATCTCGACGCTGGAGGCGTCGCGGCGCCCCAGCGCCACGTCGCGGGCGGCGAAGCGGTCGCCGTCGCGGACGAAGACCACGTCCCGGCCTTCCAACGACTGGATCGCGTCGATCGAGACCGCGAGCGGGACGTCCTGCTCCGCCGTCGCGACCTTGCCGACCGCGAACAGG
>Ga0182749_1001209_pt1 | contig 20943 bp, 16 predicted proteins | sample eDN3rd37CKraftMG_FD_128875 | JGI IMG/M metagenome (GOLD analysis project Ga0182749, IMG submission 128875) | Enriched Miracle-Growth compost microbial communities from Emeryville, California, USA - eDNA 3rd pass 37_C Kraft MG (version 2) (version 2) ...
ACCCTCGTTAGGCGCATCCGGGCGAACGACAGCTCCCCGCGGGTCAGATCCTCCCGGATCATCAGCATCGGCATGGCCCCTCGTCCACCATGCCTGCCCATGAATCACCGAATCCTACCCAGGGGAACCCCCAACGAAGTCAGGCCATCATGGCGGTATTGCAGCCAGCAAAAAATCCCCGGTCATTTCATCGGTTCGACAGGAAGCGGCTCAGTGGATTCTTCTGGCATCGTCACTCAGCCGGTGACGAAAACCGCATCGGGATCGGGATGCGGATCCTCGGCATCGACGAAGATGTCGATCATCAGCGGCTCGCGCTGATCGTTGCGATAGCCGCTGAAATCGGTGACGCCGTGGCGGGCAAGCACGTCATCATCGATCAGGAACTGGCCCGACAGGCTCCGTGCGTCGCTGGTAAGGATCGCATGGGCCGCATCCGCCATGATCTCAGGCTTGCGCGAGCGGCGCAGCATCGCTTCGCCGCCGAGTGCGAACTCCACGGCGGCGGTAGCGATCGTTGTGCGCGGCCAGAGGCTGTTGCAGGCGATGCCGTCCTCCGCGAATTCCCGCGCCATGCCCAGCGTCACCATCGACATAGCATATTTGCTGATCGTGTAGGGCAAATGCGCGGCAAACCATTCGGAGCGCAGGTCGAGCGGCGGCGACAGGGTCAGGATGTGCGGGTTGGCGCTCTGCTTGAGGAACGGCACGCATGCTCGGCTCGCCAGAAAGGTGCCGCGACAATTGATCGACTGGATCAGGTCGAACCGCTTCACATCGATCGCCAGGCTCGAGGAGAGATCGATCGCCGAGGCGTTGTTGACGCAGATATCGATCCCGCCGAAATGCGTCGCCGTCGCGGCAACCGCCGCCTCCACCGCCGCCGCGTCCCTGATATCGAGCAGGATCGGCAGGGCGCGGCCGCCCGCTTCTTCGATCGCCGCCGCCGCCGAATAGATAGTGCCGGGCAGCTTCGGATGCGGCGCAGCCGTCTTGGCGGCGATCGCCACATTGGCCCCGTCCCGCGCCGCCCGAAGCGCGATGGCAAGGCCGATGCCGCGACTGCCCCCGGTGACGAACAGAGTCTTGCCGGCCAGGCTCATCGGCGCGATCAGAATTTCTTGCTGATCTCGACACCGACCTGGCGCGGCGGATTGCGGAAGCCAGACAGATAGCCGAGCGACGACAGATCGATCACCTGGATGAAGAAGCGCTTGTCGAACAGATTGCGCGCATAGACGGCAAGATCGATATTCGGCGCCTCAAGATGGAGAGTGATGCGTCCATTAGCCGTGCCGCCGGCTTGGGAATAGCCCAGACTGCCGCTCGAAAGATAGGCCCCCTGATGGGAGTAATCGAGCTGCGCGCGCACCGATCCCGGGCTGATCGGCACGGTGTAGGCAATGCTGCCGCCATATTGCCATTTCGGCGTGTAGAAGAAAGGCGTCGCAGAGAGATCGACACCGCCTACCGTATAGTCGGTGAAGCGGGCACGGGTGTAGGAACCATGGCCGCTGATTTCGACACCCGTTACCGGGATCACCGCCGCCTCGACCTCGACACCGTCCACCTTGCCTTTGGCGACATTCTGCGTGACCGTCACCAGGTTGGTGGTGCCGGGGGCGAGCACCGTCAGGTTGCGCTGGATGTCGGAATAATCCGAATGATAGGCGGCGACGTTAAGGCGCACATGGCGATCGAGGAACTCGCCCTTGAAGCCCACCTCATAATCGGTGACGAATTCCGGTTTGAACGGCGTGAAGGTCGTGGTCGCCTGCACCGGTCCGAGCGCCGAACCGCCGCTGAGCACCTGCCCGCCGGAGCGATAGCCGCGGCTGGTCTTCGCATAGAGCATGATGTCCTGCGTCGGATGATATTCGATTCCGCCAGTATAGCTGATCGCGTCGAACGAGACATCCGGCAGGGTGCGCAGGCACGGCGCGCCGCCGAGCGAGGCGAGCGTGACGCCCAGCGAGGTGCAGGAGGTGAGCGTCGCATTCCCCGAGATGAGGCCCCGGGTGTCACGCGAATAGCGGATGCCGCCCGTCACCGCGATCGTATCCGTCAGCTTGAAGGTGCCCTGGGCGAAGACGCCGCGCGCAATATTGTGCACGATGCCGAGCGTGACCAGCGGGTTGGTCGCGCTGAGCGCCACCGTGCTGCGGTTATCGCCGCCTTCCCGGCCCTTCTCCCTGGAATAATAGGCGCCCAGTATCCAGTCGAGGCGGTTGTCGAAAGACTTTCCGCTGAGCTGGAATTCCTGGGACAGCTGGGTGTCGCGCATATTGTAGAAATCATATTGAGTGATCTGGAACGGCGTGCCGTCGAAATCGCTCACGGTGAAGCGGGTGAAATGACGATAGGCGCTGATCGACTTGAAGGTGATGCCTTCGGCGACATCCCAGTCCAACGATAGCGACGCCCCGTCGATCGTCCCCTTGTCGCGCGGGGATAGGTTCGACGAGTCGTCGTTGATATGCTGGGTGCCATAGGCGAGGAACTTGTCGCGCGCGACGATCCGGTTGTCGGCCGTGTCGGCCAGGCCAAGCTCGGCCTCGACTTCCTTGTTGGCGCTCGAGCCGAGCGTCATCTGGAACGCCTTGTAGGGCACCGGCGTGCCCGACGCCTCCGTCACGTCGCCGCGCAGGAGGATACGGAGATTCTCACTCGGCTGCAGCAAAAGGCTGGCGCGGCCGGTGAGATACCGCCGTGATCCCCGGTCGCCGCCCATGGTCAGGCCCTTGCCATAGCCGTCATTGGTGTAGCCATCGCCAACCAGCCGCAACGCGGCCTTCTCGCCCAGCGGAATATTGATCGCTCCGGACAGACCAAAGCCATTCCAGTTATCGACATGTGCCTTGACCTGCCCCTCGATCCGCCCGAGCACCGGCTCGTTATAGAAGAGGTTGACGGCGCCGCCGGTGGTGTTGCGACCGAACAGCGTGCCCTGGTTGCCCTTCAAAATCTCGACGCGCTGGACATCGAAGAGATCGGTCAGATCGTTGCCGACCGTGCGCGGCATATAGACGCCGTCCACATAGAAGGCGACGGTCGGATCGATGGTGAGGCGGATGTCGCCACCCCACTGGCCGCGGATGACGAAATAGGTGGTCGTGCTGCTGTTCGCCGGCGGCAGGGTGATCAGCGACGGCGTCTGCTCGGACAATTGGGTGACGGTGCTGATCGACGCATGCTCCAGCGCGGGGCCGGACAATGCGGTGACGGCGATCGGCGTGTTCTGCACGCTCTCCGCGCGCTTGCGCGCGGTGACCACGATATCCTGGAGTTTACCGGCATCCGGTTGAGCGCCCTGGGCGGGGTTGCCGGTCGCGGGCATCTCGCCCGCCCACGCCGCCTGCGATCCGATGACGGCGGCCGATACGGCAAGAGCCGAGCCGAATTTCAGAATGTGCCGCATGACGTCCTCCCCAGGGATGCTCTATTTGCGACCACTTAAACAGATATCTTTTTAGGCGTCAATCACGCATTTTTACCACTTATTGCTTCGTTGCAGCGCAATAGAGAATACCCATTGATGGCGATATTGTGATCAGCGCCGGGGGAGGGACTGGCAAATCGTCTTGCCGCCATCCACCGCGATCGCGGCGCCGGTGATGTAGCGTCCGGCATCGCTCGCCAGTAAAAGCACCAGACCGTCCAGATCTTCCGGCCGCGCCGGCCGGCCGAGCGGAATTCCCTCGACGATGCGCCGGCCATCCCCGGTTTCGAAAAAATCGGCGGGAAATATCTCGCTGACGGTGTTGCCGGGCAGAATCGCGTTGCAGCGTATGGCGTGGGGCGCGAGATCGACCGCCGTCGCGCGCGTCAGGCCGAGCAAGCCGGCCTTGGCGGCGACATAGCCGACGGCATTCGCCGCCGCGAGCAGGGCGCCGGTCGAGGCGATATTGATGATGCTGCCCGATCTGGACGCGGCGATCATGCGGGCGGCCGCAAGGCGCGACATGTCGAACGCAGCGGTCAGGTTGAGCGACAGCATCGCGTGCCAGCCCGCCGGACTTTCCGCCTGGATGGCGTTCTTGCGGATCGCGCCCGCATTGTTCACCAGCACATCCACCGTGCCGACATCGTGTTCGATCGTATCGAATGCGCGCTCCACCGCACCGACATCCCTTACGTCGAGCGTCAGGGCGAGCCCCTTTGGCCAGGCGGGATCGAACGAGACAAGCAGCGCATCCAGCCGTTCCTTGCGGCGGGCGCAGATGACGACGCGCGCGCCGTTCGCCGCCAGCACCCGCGCGATCCGCGCGCCGATGCCGCTGGACGCGCCCGTCACCAGCGCTACCCGCCCGGCGAGCGAGAACAGATCGACCACGCTCGTCACCGCGCGATCGGTCAATCGAGCAGCCCTCCATAGCGATCGAGATAGGGTTTGAACGCCCGGTCGATATCGGCCCGATCCAGGCCGAAATCCGCGATGTCGTAGCGATGCCGGCCATGCTGATGCTGCGGATGATCCTCATGCCAGGAGAGAATCGCGTCCCTTGTCGGGCCATCGACCTCTTCCCCGGCAGCGGCATAAATCTGTTCCACTGCCGCCAGCGGCCGCCGCGCGACATCGCTGAAGCGCACATGCACGAAGCGATTGGCGCCCTGCGTAGCGCAGAAGGCGAGGAAGCGCTCGATGCTCAGCGACAGGATGCGCATCCACTCCTCCCGCACCCTGGCGCGATCGACCGAGCAGGCCGATTTTTCCTGCGACAGCGCGACCAGCCCCAGCATCGAGCCGACGCTGGAGCCGGGATGACGATGGGTCATGACCAGCGTCGCGTCGGGGAATGTCTCGACCAGCGCGGGGAGGCTCAGCAGGTGCGCCGGCGTCTTGAGGATCCAGCGCCGGCCAGGCGCCCAGCCATTCTGCCATTGCAGGAACTGGAGCTGGCGCCGTAAATGCCGGTAGACCGGCCCGAAATCCGCCGTCTCGCACCAGGCCCGATGGCTTGGCACCAGCCGGCCGGGATGGTTGATCATGAAGCTCTGCTTGAGCAGCAGCGCCTCCATCTCCGGCGCCTGCGCATCGAAATGATGGACGTGCTGCATCCAGTTCCGTTCCGCGCACCATTGCTCCGCCATGGCGATACGCGGGTCCGGCCCGTCATGCTCCATCGCAAGGGGCACGGGCTGCAGCGCCTGCCATGTCTTCAACACGTTCCAGCGCGGATCGCTGGCGATATTGCGAAACAGCTTGGAAGTGCCGCTGCGCTGGAGCCCGACGATGATCACCGGCCGATCGACGGGCTGGTCCAGTATCTCGGGGGAGCGCTCGATCCACTCCTGCATCCTGAGCCGGACTGCCAGTGCCTCGACATGCTCCTCCAACTGCCACGCCATGCCAGCCTCGGTCAGATTGGCCTCGTCGCGCATCGCCCGGACCAGAACGGCCAGCGCCGACTCGAAATCGGCGGTGCCAAAATCGTGAAGGCCGGTCCGGGCGCGGGCGGCCGCCATGAGCGCGGCTGGATCGGGTTGCAGCATGGTCATCGCCGGCGCCTCGCGAAATGCGCGCGGCGGCGCGCGATCTGTTGCCGGCGCTCCACGCCGGTCATCCGAACCGTGTCGGGCGGCAGGCAGGCGTCCAGATCGGCGATCGGCACGACCTTGGTCGTGGGAACCGGGCCATCGTCGCACCACAACCAGCGCGTCACGAAAATACCTTCCCCGTAGCCGCTGGTGTCGAGCCAGTTGGGAACGCCCGGATCCTCGCCGGAGAATATGATGCGGACCTTGCCGTCACTGTCGATAACCGCGTCGGAACCGAACAGACCCGTGAGCCGATCCGCCAATCCGGCGCTTTCATACCATGGGCTGGTCAGCCACTGTACGCTCCACATCCGGGCGACGGGCGCCTCGAATTCCAGGATCAGGGCTTTTCCTCGTCCAAGGCTGAACTTGCCGAAGCCATACCAGATATGGCGGTTTCCCGCCGGTTGCCGCGCCGGTGCGGTCACCGAATTAGAGGCTATCTGGTGGCGCCGTTCGAAGACCATCTTATGGAAGGCCGTATAATCACGGACCCAGTCCACCGCCGCTTTCAGCGCCGCCGCGATCTCCGGCGGTGTCGGGCGAGGCTCCGGCGTGATCGCCACATCGAGCCGCTCGATCTCGAACGTGCCGGGCCGATCCCGGTCGAGATCATAGAAATATTCCCTGATCTGGATAAAGGCGGCCTCGGGCGGCAGGGCCAGCCAGTTGCCCGGGACGGGCTCGGCCGACAGGATGAGCTCGAAGCTGCCGTCCGGTGCGACGGTCAGCTCGTCGCGGCCGATATCACCCCAGACCTTGGGCTTGCCCTGGAAATTCCAGCCTTCATGAATCGAGATATTGAGATCGGTGAGCGTCCCGATCGAACCGCGCAGCCGGTATCGTCCGTCACCGCTGACCGCCGCGAACAGATTGTCCGCGATTTCCGGCGTATCGTTGATCTGGCAGAGGCGCGGCCGCAGCGGGTCGTTCGCGCTCAGATGCCAGCGCAGCGCCGATTCGAGCAGCATGCCGAGATGGCGATAGCCCTCGGCGCGGTTCGTATCGCCGATATCGGCCTCGAGCGTCGCCAGGGCGGCGCCGAAATCTCGCCAGACCGCCAGTTCCCCGTCAATCATGCCCCTCTCCGCCTTCTGTGTTGGAGCCGCTCTAGCCCGGCTATTCAGATAACGCAATTGCGAGGTTGATAAAATAGTCGCCCGAAACCTCCTTGACGCAATCCCGGATAATTCCTTATTGATATAACTCTATTGTCCTCACTCATCTTCAGCTCTCGAAGCCGGGAGCATTCATATCCCGCGCGAGGTTGTGTCGGAGGCGGGGCGCGCGTGGATTAGGCGTGCGACCATCGGCGGCGTTGGCCCGCGACATCGGGACGGTCTGTCAGCTTTGGCGGGACAGGCGGAACCGCGGAGGCATGGCCGAGGGGATTTAATCCAAAATTAGGCGCTTCTTGGTTAACCGGGACCATGCCGCACGCCGATGTCCGACGTACCAGAAAGCCTGTCCCCTATCGCGTCGTGGATCGGCAGTTCGATACGTTGATCGCATGGGCGACGCGCATCTCCCCCCGGATGACATGGACGATAACGCTGCTCGCCATCCTCGCCGTGGGCATGGTCGATTATGTGACGGATCCCGTGATCTGGTTCGGGCCCATCTATCTGCTCATCGTCTGCCTGCCCACCTGGACGCTCGGTCCGCGCGCGGGATATGCGGCCGGGCTGATCTGCATGGCGACCTCGCTCATCGCCAACGGCATAAGCGATTACCCGATCAGCCATGTAGGCCTGGCGTGGAATCTGGCGATGCGCGTCCTGTCGGTATGCATCATCGTCGCGCTGGTCGGCGGCTTCCGCCGCTCCTACAACCGCGAATGGCAGCGCGCGCGCAGCGATGCGCTCACCGGCGTGCTCAACAAGCAGGCGTTCGACGAATGCGCGGCCGCTTGCCGGCGCGCCTGGGCGGTGCTTGCCTATGTCGATCTCGACGGGTTCAAGCAGATCAATGATCGGCTGGGCCATGCCGCCGGAGACGAGTTGCTGCGCGGTTTCGCGGCGGGCGTGCGCGGCAATATCCGCGCAACCGACATCTTCGCCCGCAACGGCGGCGACGAATTCCTGCTCTTCCTGCCCGCCGAGAACGAGACAGAGGGATATCGCCTCGCCAATCAATTGCATGCGCGGATGAATGACGTGTTGCATGGGATGGGGCCGCTCGTAAGTTGCAGCATGGGCGCGCTGGTGCTGGTGCCGGAGCAGGCCGGCCTCGACGGCGCGGACATCGACCTGGCCGACCGGCTGATGTACGAGGCAAAGCATGCGGGCGGGGCCGCCGTGCGAATCGCCACCAAGGGTGCCCCCGGCCTGACCGGCGCGCATCGGCAACGTCATTCCGTTCCGGCAGCCGCCCACACCTGACCGATCGGCCCGCAGACCATTTCCAGCCGGCATTCGGCCCGGGGAGTCCCCCTGCCTTGTCGGGACCGCGAGGCGGCTCTGCAAGGCGGCCGCGATCTCCGCCGCGCTGGCACAGAGCGCGTCTCCCCGGACGTTCCGTCGTCCAGCCCGGGATGGCGTGTGAGCAGCCATGATCTTCGCCGATCATCGCTTCCACCCGCCGGCAGGGCATGCGCGCCCTCACCGGCCCGGCCGAGCAGCAGCAGCGCTTTCGCGCGCGTCGTCATACAGTTCGGACGAGGGCGCGGGAAAGTTCGTGACGGTGGTGGGCTCGCCGGGATTCGAACCCGGGACCTACAGATTAAAAGTCCGTTGCTCTACCGACTGAGCTACGAGCCCGCACCGAGGCGCGTTCCCTATTGACGTGAAGCGGCCTGGTCAACGCCCCGCCGCGATCTTTGCACCGGCGCCGTCGCGCCGTCGCCACGCCGTTCGAGGCGCCCCCGGCACGCAGGCGCAGTTCGGCGCGCTGTTCAGCGCCTGGATCGACAGCGGCGTCTATTGCCCCGCCTGAAGCCGGGCGAGCAGGTGGCGCACGCCGAGGCCCGATCGCGGGTCGCGCCAGTCCGGCGCGATGGTCATGACCGGATCGAGCACGAAGCGGCGGCCGGCATAAGCGACGTGCGGCACCGCCAGCCGCCCCGGCGCGGCGCGGCGCGGGAAGGGCGGCCAGACGCCACCCGACCACAGGATGATGTCGATATCGATCACGCGCGCCCCCCATCGGCGCCCGGCGCGACGGCCGAAATCGCCCTCGATCCGCTTGAGCAACGCGAGCAGGACGGGCGGATCGAGCGCAGTCTCCACGATCGCGGCGGCGTTGACGAAGCTACGTCCGGCGGGGCCGAGCGCCGGAGTGGCGATCAACGGCGAGCGGGCGGCGACATGCACCCCCTCCCCCTCCAGCCGGTCGAGCGCGGCGCGGATCACCCGCGCGGGCGCGCCGTGGCGGCCGTGGCGGCGATTCGATCCCAGCGCGATGACGTAGCGCGATGCCATGGGCGGCCGATATCCATTTGCGACAGGGCCCCGGAGCGGAGCGGCAAGGATCGTTATTGCGCGCGCGCGCCTTTGTCCCGGATGAAGTGGCACGGTGCGCGCGCGGGAGCGATTTCATTCCCCCTCGACGGCTCTGCGGCGGCCGCGGCCCTAGCGCAGCGGATAACGCTCGACGATCGAATAGACCGCGCCATCGTGGCTGAGATCGCTTTCGTAGAGGCAGAATTCGGTCATCTCGTAGGCGTCGCTCGCCACACCGCTCATCTCCGGCATGAGCGCGCCGACCGGCCCGGCGCTGCGCGGGAAGCGGGCGATCGTGATGTGCGGCAGGAAGGCGCGCGTCTCCGGCGCCACGCCGACGCGCGCGAGCGCCTGGTCGATCTTGTTGTGCAGCGCGCGCACCGGCTCGTGCGGGGTAACGCCCACCCAGAGCGCGTCGATCCGCCCCTTGCGGTCGAACTGCCCCAGTCCGTCGAGCGCCAGCGTGAAGGGCGGATGGTGGATCATGCCCAGCGCCGCCGTGACATCCTCCGCCCGGTGACGGTCGACCTCGCCGACGAAACGCAGGGTGAGGTGGAGCTGGTCGTCGCGCTGCCAGCGCGCGCGCGCCGCGCCACCCATGATCGCGGCGAGGCGCATCCGCATGGCCCTGGGCGGGCGGAGGGCGACGAACAGCCGGTGCATGACGGCCCGCGTTACCCTGATATGGGGTAACAGGTCGACCGCTTTCGCTTGAAAAGCGGGACGGTTGCACCGATATTGCCCGTCGAGCGGTCCGATGCCGGGCCGCCGACAAGGAGATTTCTTCGATGGCAAACTGGTCTGACCCCCGGACGACCGCTACGGCGCGCCAGACGTCGGTCGGAACCCGCGAGGCCGAGGTTGACGCGGGCCTGCGGTCCTACATGCTCTCGGTCTATAATTACATGTCGTCGGGCGTGCTGCTGACGGGCATCGTCGCGATGCTGTTCGCGCGCGGCGGCATCAATTCCTATGCGGCCCAGCTCTTCATCAACGGCGGCCCGCTGAAATGGGTGGTGATGCTGGCCCCGCTGGGGCTGGTGATGTGGCTCAGCTTCGGCATCAACCGGATGACCGAGGGCACGGCCAAGGCGATCTACTGGGCCTATGCGACGCTGATGGGCCTGTCGCTGTCGACGATCTTCCTCGTCTACACCGGCGCCTCGATCGCGCAGACCTTCTTCGCGACGGCGGCCGCCTTCGCGGGGCTCAGCCTGTTTGGCTACACCACGAAGAAGGACCTGTCGGGCTTCGGCACCTTCCTCATCATGGGCGTGGTGGGCGTCATCGTGGCGATGCTGATCAACCTGTTCCTGAAATCCTCGGCGCTCGATCTGGCGATCAGCGCGATCGGCGTGCTGCTTTTCGCCGGCCTGACCGCCTATGACACGCAGAAGATCAAGAGCATGTATTTCGCGGTGCAGGGCTCGGCCTTCATCGGCAAGTCGGTGGTGATGGGCGCGCTCCAGCTCTATCTCGACTTCATCAACATGTTCCTCTTCCTGCTGCGCTTCATGGGCAACCGGAACTAGGATCGGACGCACAAGCGATCACCAAAAAAGGCCCGGCGGAGCGATCCGCCGGGCCTTTTCTTATGTTCCGCGTCCCGTGGATCAGCGCGGCCGGAACAGCCGCGCGCGGGTGGGCCGGAACGTGATCGCGCGGCCGGGCGCCACCAGCGCATCGGCCGGCGCGAGCAGCTCGATCGGGCGGTCGTCGCCCGCCATCTCGGCCTCGACATGCAGCCGCCCGTCGCGCGGCCGCACCAGCGTCACCGTCGCCTCCAGCGCGCCCGCCTCGCCCCCGGCCGCCAGCACGCTGTCATGGGGCCGGAAGAAAAGCTCGGCCGGGCCGTCCGCGCCGATCTCGGCCACCGGCGCGTCGATCACGCGCCCGCCGAAGGTCACGCGCCCGTCCGCAACCGTCACCGGCACGCGGTTCGACGCGCCGACGAAATCGAAGACGAAGGCGCTCGCCGGCTCCTCATAGACTTCCTTCGGCAGCGCCACCTGCTCGATCACGCCATGGTCCATGACGACGACGCGGTCGGCCAGCTCCAGCGCCTCCTCCTGATCGTGCGTCACGAAGATCGACGTCAGCCCCATCCGGTCGTGGAGCGCGCGCAGCCAGCGGCGCAGGTCCTTGCGCACCTTGGCGTCGAGCGCGCCGAACGGCTCATCGAGCAGCAGCAGCTTGGGATCGACCGCCAGCGCCCGGGCGAGCGCCACGCGCTGGCGCTGTCCGCCCGAAAGCTGCGCGGGATAGCGCCCGCCCAGCCCGTCGAGCTGCACCAGCTCCAGCAGCTCGCGCACGCGCGCGGCGATCTCGGCGCGCGGCGGACGGTTGCGGCGCTTGCGGACGCTGAGCCCGAAGGCGATATTGTCCGCGATCGTCATATGCTTGAACAGCGCATAATGCTGGAAGACGAAGCCGACACCGCGATCGGCGACCTTCAGGCCGGTGACGTCCTGATCGTCGAAGCTCACCGTTCCCGCGTCGGGAAATTCGAGCCCCGCCATGATCCGCAGAAGCGTCGTCTTGCCCGAGCCCGAGGGGCCGAGCAGCGCCAGGAACTCGCCGGGACGCGCCTCCAGGCTCACATCCCTCAACGCCGCGAAATCACCGAACCGCTTGCTGATCCGATCGAGCCTGATGCTCAATGCCCATTCCCCTTGCCCTGATAGTCATAGCGCCACTCAAGCACGCTCTTGAGCACGAGCGTCACGAGCGCAAGCAGCGCGAGCAGCGAGGCGACGGCGAAAGCGGCAGCGAAATTATACTCGTTATACAGGATTTCGACATGGAGCGGCATCGTGTTGGTCTTGCCCCGGATATGGCCCGAGACGACGGAGACGGCGCCGAACTCCCCCATGGCGCGCGCATTGCACAGCAGCACGCCGTAGAGCAGCCCCCAGCGGATATTGGGCAGCGTCACGCGGCGGAAGGTCTGCCAGCCGCTGGCGCCCAGGGACAGGGCCGCCTCCTCGTCGTCGCGGCCCTGCTCCGCCATCAGCGGGATCAGCTCGCGCGCGACGAAGGGAAAGGTGACGAAGATCGTCGCCAGCACGATCCCCGGCACCGCGAAGATGATCTGGACATCATGCGCGGCGAGCCATTCGCCCCACCAGCCCTGCGCGCCGAACAGCAGCACGTAGATCAGGCCCGCCACCACCGGCGAGACCGAGAAGGGCAGGTCGATCAGCGAGATGACCAGGCTCTTGCCCGGAAAGTCGAACTTGGTGATCGACCAGGCGGCCGCGATTCCGAACACGACGTTCAGCGGCACGCTGATCGCCGCGACGAGCAGGGTGAGGCGGATCGCGGCGAGCGCGTCCGGCTCCGCGATCGCATCCAGATAGGTGCCCAGCCCCTGCCCGAGCGCCTCGGCGAACACGGCGACGAGCGGCAGCAGCAGAAACAGCGCCAGGAAAACGATGCCGACCGTCAGCAGCGCCCATCGGGCGCCGCGCGATTCGGTGAGCGGGCTGTTCGTCATGCCGTCTCGCTCCGCCGCCGGTTCCACGCCTGGATGACGTTGATGACGAGCAGCATGGCGAAGGCGGCGACCAGCATCACCGTCGCGATCGCCGTCGCGCCCGCATAATCATATTGCTCGAGCTGGGTGACGATCAGCAGCGGCGCGATCTCCGATCGATAGGGCATGTTGCCCGCGATGAAGATCACCGAGCCATATTCTCCCACCCCGCGCGCGAAGGCGAGCGCGAAGCCGGTGATCAGCGCGGGCAGGATCGCGGGCAGGATGACGCGGCGGAAGGTCTGCGCACGGCTGGCGCCCAGCGTCGCGGCCGCCTCCTCCACGTCCCTGCCGAGATCGGCGAGCACCGGCTCGACCGAGCGGACGACGAACGGCAGGCCGATGAAAAGCAGCGCCACCACCACGCCCGCCGGCGTGAAGGCGACCTTGATCCCCAGCGGCGCGAGCAGCGCCCCCACCCAGCCGTTCGGCGAGTAGAGCGCGGTCAGCGCGATGCCCGCGACCGCCGTGGGCAGGGCGAAGGGCAGGTCCACCAGCGCGCCGATCAGGCGTCGGCCGGGAAAATCGTAGCGCACCAGCATCCAGGCGATCAGCAGGCCGAATACGGCGTTGATCGCGGCGGCGGCCAGCGCCGCCCCGAAGCTCAGCCGATAGGCTGCCATCGCGCGCGCCGAGAAGCCGATCGCGACGAAATGCTCCCAGCCGAGGCCCGCCGCGCGCAGGAAGATCGCGCTGAGCGGCAGCAGCACGATCAGGCAGAGCCACAACAGGCTCCCCCCGAAGGTGATGCCGAAGCCCGGAATGATCGTGCGCTTGCCGAAGAGCGGCCGCCGCGCGGGGGCGGCGGCCGGAAGCGGCGCGGTGGCGGCCCGTCCCGTCACCGGCGGGTCAGCGCTTGAGTTTCGCGAAGATGGCGTCGAACACCCCGCCGTCGGCGAAATAGGTTTTCTGCGCGGCTTTCCACCCGCCGAAATCCTGGATCGTGACGAGGTTCAGCTTCGGGAAGCGATCGGCATATTTCGCCGCGACGGCGGGATCGCGCGGACGGTAGAATTCGCGCGCGGCGATCTCCTGCCCGGCGGGGGTGTAGAGGAACTTCAGATAGGCGTCCGCCACCTTCTCCGTCCCGTGCTTGCGCACATTGGCGTCGACGACGGCGACCGGCGGCTCGGCGAGGATCGAGAGCGACGGCACGACGATGTCGAATTTGCCCTTGCCCAGCTCCTTCTCGGCGAGCAGCGCCTCATTTTCCCACGCCAGCAGCACATCGCCGATGCCGCGCTCGACGAAGGTGGTGGTGGCGCCGCGCGCGCCCGAATCGAGCACGGGGACATTGGCGAACAGCTTCGACACATAATCCCGCGCCGCCGCCTCGGACCCGCCCGCCTTGCGGCCATAGGCCCAGGCCGCCAGGAAGTTCCAGCGCGCGCCGCCGCTGGTCTTGGGATTGGGCGTGATGACCGATACGCCCGGCTTCACCAGATCGCCCCAGTCCCTGATATGCTTCGGATTGCCCTTGCGAACGAGGAACACGATGGTCGAGGTGTAGGGCGCGCTGTTGTCGGGCAGCCGCGTCTGCCAGTTCGCCGGCAGCAGGTTCGCCTTCTCCGACAGCGCGTCGATGTCATAGGCCAGCGCCAGCGTGACGACGTCGGCGCCCAGCCCGTCGATCACCGCGCGCGACTGCTTGCCCGAGCCGCCATGGCTCATCTTGAAGGTGACGGTCTGGCCCGTATCGGCCTTCCACTGCTTCGCGAAGGCGTCGTTGACGTCCTTGTAAAGCTCGCGCGTCGGATCGTAGGAAACGTTCAGAAGCTCGACCGAGCCGCCTTTCCCGGCATTCTGGGTGCCCTTCGAGCAGCCCGGCAGCGCGGCGACGAGAATGAGTGCGGCAAGGCCCGTGGTCAGTCTGGAAAGCGTCATGGCTATTCTCCCCCTCACACGGCGAGGCATATATCTATCAACGCGATTGACAACCAAGCGTTGATTGCAGCCGGAATAGCAGCCGTTGGGGCCCATCCACCCGATCGCCCGGCGCAAGCGACGGAGATATGGTCCATCGTCGCGCAATTTCCCGCCCCCGTCACAGGCGCGGAGGCATACCGGCGACGAAACGGTCGATCCACGCGGCGACCGGCCGCGATGGCGGATCGGGGGCGCTATCTGCCCGCCGTCGTCCCGCTTCCCGCCGGGGCGGCGGCGGCTTCGGATGCGGCGCCATAGCCGCCGCCCAGCGCCCGGATCAGCGCGACCGAGGTCTGGAGCCGGCGGGTATGGACGCTGAGCGAGGCGCGCTGGGCATCCAGCGCGGCGGTCTGCGCGACGACGACCTCCAGATAATCCGACGCACCGTCATGATAGCGCTCGAGCGCAAGATCGCTCGTCCGTTGCGCGGCGGCGGCGGCATCGTCCTGGTCGTGCTGCTCGACGGCCAGATGGCGGGCGGCGGCGAGGTTGTCCTCGACCTCGCGGAAAGCGCCCAGCACGGTGTCGCGATAATCGGCCGCGGCTTCCGCGAATATGGCGCGCGCATTGCGCACCTGCGCCGCGCGGCGGCCGCCGTCGAACAGGGTGACCGCCGCCGACAGCGGCCCCAGCGCCCAGAAGCTGTTGGGCGCGGCGAGGAAGTTGCCGCCCGTCGTCTCGAACCCGCCCGATCCGCCCAGCGTCAGCGTCGGGAAGAAAGCCGCGCGCGCCACGCCGATCCGCGCATTCTCGGCTGCCATCCGCCGTTCGGCGGCCGCGATGTCGGGCCGCCGCTGGACGAGCGTGGAGGGCGCGCCGGTGGGAACGGCGAGCGGATCGAGCGCGGGCACGGCGGGCGCGATCGAGAAGGTGGAGGGCGAGGCGCCGACGAGCACCGCCAGCGCATGTTCGTTAGCCGCCCGCTCCACCGCGATGTCGGAAATGCGCGCGCGGGCGCTGGAAAGCTGGGCGCGGGCGCGATTGATGTCGAGGCCGGAGGCGATGCCGCCCTGATGGCGGGTATAGGTAAGCTCGGCCGCGCGCGAATAGGCGTCGACCGTCTGGCGCAGCAGCCTGTCCTCCGCGTCGAGCCCGCGAAGCTGGAAATAGGTGTCGGCGACGAGCGCATGGAGGCTGAGCCGCACCGATTCGAGATCGGCCGCGCTCGCCTGCGCGCCCGCGCGGCCGGCGCGGATCGTGTTGCGCACCCGGCCCCACAGGTCGATCTCATAGGTGAAGGTGCCGCCCGCCACCTTGTCGGTATAGCGTTGCGGCCCGCTCCCCGGCACCGCCAGCGGGCGCGTCGCGGAAACCTGGTTGCGGCCGATGTCGGCGGCGGCGCCGATCGTCGGCAGGCGCGCGCTCGCCGCCGCATCGGCCAGCGCCACGGCCTGATCGTAGCGGGCGACCGCCGCGGCGGCCGTCGGGCTGCCCGCCTCGACACGCGCCTCCAGATCGTCGAGCACGGGATCGCCGAAGCCCGTCCACCATGCGCCGCGCGGCATATGGTCGAGCGGGGTCGCCGCCTGCCAGGGCCCCGTCGGCGCCTCCTTGAAGGCGGCCGGCGCCTGGGTGACGGGCGGCGCATAATGCGGCGCGAAGGAGCAGCCGCCGAGCGCGGCGGCCAGCACCAGAACCGGGGCCGGGGGGCGGCCCATCGCGCGCCTAGCCATGCGTGCCCGCACCTTCGTCGCCCGCGCCCGCGCCCGCCTTCGCGACACGAACCCGGTCGCCCGGCGCGATGGCGTCGGGCGGCATGTCGATGATCCGCTCGCCGCCGTTGAGGCCGCTGCCGATCTCCACCGTGCTGCCGTCGTCGCGCGCGACCTTCACGGGGCGGATCACGACCCGCCCGGCCGGATCGACCAGCGCGACCGATGTGCCGTCATCGCGCACGATCAGCGCACTCGCCGGGATGCGCACCGCGCCGGCCGCCGCCGCGAGCGGGAATTTCACCTGCGCATAGGCGCCGGGCTTCAGCGCGCGATCGCCATTGTCGGCCTGAAGCTCCACCAGCATCGTGCCCGATGCGGCGTCCACCGCGTCCGCGCTGCGCGCCAGCACCGTGTCGAAGCCGCGGCCGGGATATTCGGGCACGGTCAGCACCGCGTGCATCCCTGGATGAATCCGCGCCGAATAGCTTTGCGGCACGCGGACATAGATGCGCATCCGATGCACGTCGGACACGGTGAACAGCGGGGTGGAAGCCGCATTGCCCGCCACGATCAGCGCGCCGATCTGCGCCGCGCGGCTGGTCACAACGCCGGCGAACGGCGCCTCGATCCGGGTGAAGCCCTGAAGCGCGGTGAGCCGGGCGACATTGGCGCGCGCCGCATTGGCGAGCGCGGACTTGGCGGCGAGGTCGCCGCGCTTCTCGTCGGCCTCCTGCCGCGACACCGCATCCTTGGCGAGCAGCGCGTCCCAGCGCGTCGCCGTCGTCTTCGCAAGCTGCTGGTTGGCGAGGGCGGTCTGGTAATCGGCGCGCGCCTGGGCGAGCTGCTGGTCGAGGTCGGGCGCGTCGATGATGGCCATCGTCTGGCCGGCACGCACCTGATCGCCGATATCGACGAGCCAGCGGCGGACATAGCCGTTGGTGCGCGCATAAAGCGGCGCGCTGTTATAGGCCTGCACATTGCCGGGCAGGACGAGCGCGCCGCCCCCGGCCGCCGTCTTCACCGCGATGAGGCTGACGCTGGGCACCGCATTGTCGGCGGCGACCGAGGCGAGCCGGTGATCGGACTGGATGCGTGACCCCACCCCCACCGCGACGACGACGAGCGCCGCGATGCCGACGCCGATGCCGACCCGCTTCAGGCGGCGGCGGTCGACCGTGACGGGCGGCGGCAAAGGCACGTCGGACATGTCGGACACGTCAGGCATGGGCAAGTTCCAGCTCCTTGGGGGCTTCGGCGACGCGGCCGCGACGATGGACGAGGCTGAACACGACGGGGACGAACATGAGGGTGGCGACCGTCGCGGCCAGCAACCCGCCGATGACGGCGCGGCCGAGCGGCGCGTTCTGCTCGCCGCCCTCGCCGAGGCCGAGCGCCATCGGCAGCATGCCGATGATCATCGCCAGCGCCGTCATCAGCACGGGGCGGAAGCGCACCATCCCCGCCTCGATCGCGGCCTTCACCGCGTCGCCGGTCTCGACCAGCCGCTCGCGCGCGAAGCTGATGACGAGGATCGAGTTCGCCGTCGCCACGCCCATGCACATGATCGCGCCGGTCAGCGCCGGGACGGACAATGTCGTGCCGGTGGTGAACAGCATCCAGATGATCCCGGCGAGCGCCGCGGGCAGCGCGGTGATGATGACGAAGGGATCGACCCAGCTCTGGAAATTCACGACGATCAGCAGATAGATCAGCACGATCGCGGCGAGCAATCCATAGCCGAGGCCGGAGAAGGCCGTGTTCATCGTCGCATATTGGCCGCGCAGCGTGACCGTCACGCCCTTCGGCTTTTCCTTTTCCAGATGCTTGAGCGCGGCGCGGATGTCGGAGGAGACGGCGCCGAGATCGCGCCCCTGCGGCGTCGCGAAGACGTCGACGGCCGGCTGGATATTGTAATGCGTGACCACCGCCGACGCGTTCGACCGGCCGAAGCTGCTCAGCCCCCCCAGGATCTGCGTCGGCGCCCCGCCACTGGCCGAGATCGGGATGTTGCGCAGCGCGTCGAACGAATCCACCTGATATTCGGGCGTCTGGCCGACGACCGGATAGGAGACGCCGTTCTCCGGATTGAGGAAGAATACCGGCGCGGTCTGCGACGTCCCGGCGAGCGAGGTGGCGAGGCCGTTGGTCACATCGCGCTCGGTGAGATTATACTGGCCGATGCGCGAGCGATCGACGTCGACATCGATCTGGGGATAGCGCGCCGATTGCTGGATACGCGCGTCCGCGACGCCGGGAATGCCGCGGATGCGGCGCAGCACCTTGGCCGCGAACGTCGCGTTCGCCACGACATCCTTGCCCACGACCTGGATGTCGATCGGGGCGGGCGCGCCGAAATTCAGGATCTGGCTGGTGATGTCGGCGGGCAGGAAGGAGAAGGTGGCGTTCGGGAAGACACGCGGCAGCACCGCGCGCAGCCGCTCGACATGATCGGACGTCGGCGCATGGCCCTCGCGGAGCGTGATGAGGATGTCGCCGTCCTGCGGGCCGACCGTGCCCGAATTGCTGTAGATCGTGTTGATGCCGCTCACCGGCAGGCCGATATTGTCGGTCAGCGACACGATCTCGCCCGCGGGCAGCTCGGCGCGGATGCGGCCCGCGATCCGCTGGAACTCCGCCGAGGTCGTCTCGATCCGCGAGCCCACCGGCAGGCGGACATGGAGCAGGATCTGCCCCGCGTCGACCGAGGGGAAGAAATTCCGCCCCAGGAAAGGCACGAGCAGGAAGGAAGCGAGCACCACCGCCATGAAGCCGAGCAGGAAGGGCCTGCGCGCGCCCAGCGCCATCTGGAGCAGCGCGCCGTAACGGGCGCGCACCCATTCGAAACGCCGCTCGAACCCGCGCTGGAAAAGGACGAGCGGGTTGTGCGATCCCGACGATCCCGCCTCGTGCAGGTGGCCCGGCGCATGGGGACGCAGCAGATACATGGCCATCGTCGGCACCAGCGTGCGCGACAGGATGAACGAGGCGATCATGGCGAACACCACGGCCATCGCCATCGGCACGAACAGGAAGCCCGCGACGCCCGGCAGGAAGAACATCGGCACGAACACGATGCAGATGCAGAGCAGCGAGACGAAGGCCGGGGTGACGATCTGCGCCGCGCCGTCGAGGATGGAACGGATCACGCCCTTCCCCTGCTCCAGATGCCAGTTGATGTTCTCGATCGTGACCGTCGCGTCGTCGACGAGGATGCCGACCGCGAGCGCCAGGCCGCCCAGCGTCATCACGTTCAGCGTCTGGCCGAACATGCCGAGCAGCGCGACCGCCGACAGCACCGACAGCGGGATCGAGACCGCGATGATGACGGTGGACCGCCACGATCCGAGGAACAGCAGGATCATCAGCGAGGTGAGCGCCGCCGCGATCGCGCCCTCGCGCACCACCCCCGAAACCGCCGCCTTCACGAACAGCGACTGGTCGCCCACCGACACGATCTTCAGCGTCGACGGCAGGGTGGCCTGAAGCTCGGGCAGCGCGTCCTTCACGCCCTGGACGATGGCCAGCGTCGAGGTGGCGCCGTTCTTGAGCACCGTCATCAGCACCGAGCGATGCCCGTCGACATGCACCACATTGGTCTGCGGCGCGCTGCCGTCGCGGACATGGGCGACGTCGCGCATGTAGATCGTGGCGCCATTGACCACCTTCACCGGCAGGTCGTTGAGCTGGGCGACCGAGCTGGGCGCGTTGTTGAGCTTCACGCTATATTGATAGGTGCCGATCTTGGCGAAGCCGGCCGGATTGATCTGGTTCTGCGCGGCGATCGCGTTGCCGACGTCCTGCGCGGAAAGCCCCTTGGACTGGAGCGCCTGGGGATCGATGTCGACCTGGATCTGCCGCTGCTTGCCGCCCGAGGGATAGGGGATGGCCGCGCCGGGCACCGTCACCAGCCGGGTGCGAAGCTGGTTCTGCGCGAGATCGAACAATTCCTGTTCGGACAGCCCGCTGCCGGACAAAGCGAGCTGGATGATCGGCACGGTGGACGCGCTGTAGTTCAGGATCAGCGGCGGGTTCACGCCGGGCGGCATCTGCTTCAGCACCGATTGCGACACCGACGTCACCTGCGCGGTGGCGGTGCGGATGTCGGCGCCGGGATGGAAGAATATCTTCACGATGCCGATGCCCGAGAGCGACTGGCTCTCGATATGGTCGATATCGTTCACCGTCGTCGTCAGCACGCGCTCATAAGGCGTGATGATGCGCCCCGACATCTCGTCGGGGGGAAGCCCCGTATAGGTCCATGCCACCGCGATCACCGGCACGCGGATGTCGGGGAAGATGTCGACGGGCGCGCGGAACGCCGACAGCACGCCGCCGATCAGGATCAGCACCGCCATCACGATGAAGGTCAACGGCCGTTGCAGGGCGATCCTGACGATGCCGATCATCGACTTGTTCTCCCGCCGGCGCCAGCCGGAGCGCGACGCGTTGATTTTACAAGGCCCGGCCGGGAAGCGATTGGCGCCCTCCCCTACCGCCCTCGCGGGCATGGGCGCCATCCGCGGCGGGATGATTTTTTTGCCCTGCACCATGGAATCCATAGTGTCTAATATGGTTTAAGCCTTGATCGATATGTCATGGGACATGATTCATGGAGCTGCGCCACCTGCGTTATTTCATCCGCGTCGCCGAGGAGCTGCATTTCGGCCGCGCCGCCGCGCGGCTGGGCATCTCGCAGCCGCCGCTCAGCCAGCAGATCCAGGCGCTGGAAGAGGAGCTGGGAATCGCGCTGTTCGTGCGGACCAGCCGCCGCGTCGCGCTGACCGAGGCGGGCCGCCTGTTCCTCGTCGAGGCGCGCAAGACGGTGGAGCAGGCGGCCCGGGCCGTCGAC
>Ga0182749_1001211_pt1 | contig 20923 bp, 19 predicted proteins | sample eDN3rd37CKraftMG_FD_128875 | JGI IMG/M metagenome (GOLD analysis project Ga0182749, IMG submission 128875) | Enriched Miracle-Growth compost microbial communities from Emeryville, California, USA - eDNA 3rd pass 37_C Kraft MG (version 2) (version 2) ...
ACCTCTAAATCGGCCTGCCGCCTTACCATCTTGTCTTGGATCGCGTCAACATCATTGCGCGACGTCTCAATTTGATTTGCCATATCATATCCAATGCCAAGTCAAGCTGGCTGCTATCGATTGTACCGGCCGATCCGCCCATGATCGGCGCAATGATCCCCGTCGGTTCGGCGATCGTTAGGCGCGTGCGCGGCGGAGCGCGTTTCCTGAACGATCCCTTGGGGAGGAAGGATGCGGGGCTATCCTTTGTCCTGACAGGGACAGGTCACGATGACGGGCGGGATGGCGACCCCGGCGTGACTCGAACACGCAACATCCTGCTTAGAAGGCAGGTGCTCTATCCAGTTGAGCTACGGGGCCCGATACGGCGGCGCGCCGGCCGATGGGGCAGGGGCCTGTGAAAGCCATGCCTCCGCCGGTCAGCCGAAGCCCGTCGCCGTCGGGCGATAGCCTCGGGGCGATGATTGGGCAAGCGATCGATCGTCCGACCCGGCAGGGCCACAGCGGATGAAACAGGATGGCCGGAGACGGGACGGATTGCATCCTGCGGCCGGCGCGATAGTGTCGCGCGCCATGGCGGAAGGGGATATCGGGCGGCCCGTCGCGGTCGAGGCGGGGGCGCTGCACGGGCGGCCGCTGCGCTATTTCGATTTCGTGATGGCGGCGTTCGTCACCATCCTGCTGCTTTCCAACGTGATCGGCGCCGGCAAGCGCGCGGTGGTCGACCTGCCGTTCATCGGGCCGTGGCCGTTCGGCGCGGGCATCCTCTTCTTCCCCGTCTCCTATGTCCTGGGCGATGTGCTGACGGAGGTTTATGGCTATGCCCGCGCCCGGCGCTGCATCTGGGCGGGCTTCTGCGCCATGCTGTTCATGGTCTTCATGTCCTGGGTGGTCGTCGCCCTGCCACCGGACAAGGGATGGACCGGCCAGGAAGCCTATGAGAGCGTTTTCGGCCAGGTGCCGCGGATCGTCCTCGCCTCGATCTGCGCATTCTGGGCGGGTGAGTTCGCCAACAGCCTCGTGCTCGCCAAGATGAAGATATTGACGCGCGGCAGGCATCTCTGGACCCGCACGATCGGCAGCACCGTCGTGGGGCAGGGTGTCGACAGCCTCATCTTCTATCCGCTCGCCTTTTTCGGCGCGCCCGACTGGCCGGCGCAGGCGATGCTGAAGGTGATGGCCAGCCAGTTCATCCTCAAGGTCTCGTGGGAAGTGCTGCTGACGCCCGCGACCTACGCCGTCGTCGGCTTCCTCAAGCGGCGCGAGGGGGTGGACGTGTATGACCAGCACACCAATTTCACCCCCTTCCGCACCCGGGTCTGACGGCGGAACCGGCGCCTCCGGCAGGATCACGGAGGTCCGCCGATCAGGCGCCCGGCTTCAGTAGCGCCGCAGCAGCCCCGCCAGCCTGCCCTGCACGCGCACCTGATCGGGTGCGTAGCGCTGCGGATCATAGGCCCGGTTGGCGGGATCGAGGCGGATCATCGATCCCTCGCGCCGGAAATATTTGAGCGTCGCCTCGCTGTCCTCGATGAGCGCCACGACGATCTGGCCCTCGCGCGCCACATCGGTTCGCTGGATCAGCGCATAATCGCCGTCGAGGATGCCCGCCTCGACCATCGAATCGCCCGAGACCTCCAGCGCATAATGCTCGCCCGGGCCGAGCAGCGCGGCGGGAACGGAAAGCGAGCTTTGCCCCTCGATCGCCTCGATCGGCATGCCGGCGGCGATGCGGCCGTGGAGGGGAAGCTCCAGCACGTCGTTCGCGGGCGCGCGATTCGCGGGCATTGCCGCGCGCAGCGGCGTCTTGATCGGAACGATATTGTCGCCCGTCGGCGTGGGGGCGGCCGTTTCCGGCTTCGCGCCCTCGGGGATGCGCAGCACCTCCAGTGCGCGCGCGCGATTGGGCAGGCGGCGGATGAAGCCGCGTTCCTCCAGCGCGCTGATAAGCCGGTGGACACCCGACTTAGATTTGAGGTCCAGCGCCGCCTTCATCTCCTCGAAGGAGGGGGAGACGCCGCTCCCGGCGAGGCGATCGTGAATGAAGCAGAGCAGTTCGTGTTGCTTGCGCGTGAGCATGGCCGACCCCGTGGAGGAACGAACGGAGAACGTGTAGGAAACGCAATCCGTTCTGTCAAGCGATCGGCAGGATCTCGATATTGTCGCCCGCAGCGGCGGCGGGGGCCTGGGCGGGACGCACGATCAGCAGTCCGGCGGCGGCGAGGCTGGTGAGGGCCGCGCTCTCCTGGCTTCCCGCCTCGACCACGCCCGAGGCGGCGCGACGGCCGCGCAGATATTCGGCGCGCCCGCCGGTCGCGGGCAGCGGCGCGCCCAGCACCGCCCGGCGCGATATGGGCAGCGGATCGGATGCGCCCAGCAGGTGGCGGATCAGTGGCAGCAGGAACAGCCAGGCGGTGACATAGGCCGAGACCGGATTGCCCGGCAGCCCCAGGACGATCGCGTCGCCGAGCCGGCCCGCGAGCAGCGGCTTGCCAGGCTTCATGGCGATCCGCCAGAAATCGAGCGTCGCGCCCGCCTGCTCCAGCGCGGGGCGGACGAGGTCGCGATCGCCGACGGAGGCGCCGCCCGTCGTCACGATGACGTCGGCGTCGCGCGCCGCCTCGAATGCGTGCACGATCGCGGGGAGGTCGTCGCGCACGATGCCGCGATCCTCGACATCGGCGGGGGTGTGCGCCGCGATCAGGGCGGCGAGCATCGGCGCGTTGGACGAGGGCAGGAGCGTGCCCGGTGTCGGCGCGCCGGGAGGCACAAGCTCGTCGCCGGTCGAGATCAGGGCGATCCGGGGGCGGCGGCGCACCGGGAGCGAGGCATGACCCGCCGCCGCCGCAAGCCCGATCTGCGCGGGGCCGACCTTCGTGCCCGCGGGCAGGAGGATGTCGTCGGCCGCGAAATCGGCGCCCGCACGGCGTATATGCGCGCCCCGGCGCGGCGGGCCCTCGCCCGCGAGCGTCAGCGTGGCGCCGTCGCGCGCGGCCTCCTCCTGGACGAGGATGGTGTCGGCCCCGGCGGGAACGGGCGCGCCGGTGAAGATGCGCGCGGCCTCGCCGGGCGCAAGCGGACGGTCGTGCCCATGCCCGGCGGCGCTTTCGCCCACCACCGTCCAGGGCCCGGGAAGCTCGGCGAAGCGGATGGCATAGCCGTCCATCGCCGACAGGTCGGCCGCCGGCTGGGTGCGCAGGGCGACGAGCGGGCCGGCGAGCCAGCGACCGAGCGCGTCGGTGAGCGGCGCGTCCACATCCGCCGTCGGGCGGGCAAGGGCGAGCAGCCGCGCCTGCGCCTCGGCGACGGGCAGCAGGCTCATGGCGCCCGCCAGTCGCCCGATCGGCCGCCCGATTTGGCGAGCAGGCGGATGCCGCCGATCGACATGCCGCGATCGAGCGCCTTGGCCATGTCGTAGATGGTCAGCAAGGCGATCGAGACCGCGCTCAACGCCTCCATCTCGACGCCCGTGCCGGACGTGGTGGAAACGGTGGCGGTGACGCGGATGGCCTCCGCCTCGAAATCCATGTCGAGCGTGGCGGCGCTGATCGGCAGGGGATGGCAGAGCGGGATCAGCCCGGCCGTGCCCTTCGCCGCCATGATCCCGGCGACGCGTGCGACGGCGAGCACGTCGCCCTTCTTCACGCTGCCCGCGCGGATCGCATCGAGCGCGATCGTGGACATGGCGATGCGCCCCTCCGCCACGGCGGTGCGCGCGGTGGCCGGCTTGGCCGACACGTCGACCATGCGCGCCGCGCCCGCCTCGTCCAGGTGGGTGAGGGGGGCGGATGCGTCCCCTTCGCTCACGTCGAGCCCAGCAGGCGGCGGGTGGCCGCCTCCACGTCGTCCTGCCGCATCAGCGCCTCGCCCACCAGGAAGCAGGAAACGCCGTGCCCGGCCATGGCGGCGAGGTCGGCATGGGTGGAAAGCCCGCTCTCCGCGACGAAGGTGCAGCCGGCGGGCGCGCGGTCGACCAGTTCGTAGGTCCGCGCGAAATCCACCGTGAAATCGCGCAGATCGCGATTGTTCACCCCGATCAGGCGCGAGCGCAGGTTGAGCGCCCGGTCCAGCTCGGCGGCGTCGTGCACCTCGATCAGCGCGTCCATGCCGTGTTCGTTCGCTGCGGCCTCGATCTCGGCGGCGGCAATGTCGTCAAGGGCGGCGAGGATGATGAGGATCGCGTCCGCGCCCAGCGCGCGCGCCTCCGCCACCTGCCACGGATCGACCATGAAGTCCTTGCGCAGGCAGGGGAGCGAGACCGCCTGGCGCGCGGCGACCAGATAGGCGTCCGCGCCCTGGAAATAAGGCTCGTCGGTCAGCACCGACAGGCAGGCCGCGCCCCCCGCCTGATAGGCGCGGGCATGGGCGGGCGGATCGAAATCGGCGCGGATCAGCCCCTTGGAGGGCGATGCCTTCTTGATCTCCGCGATCAGGCCGTAGCCGCCGGCGGCCACTTTCGCGTCCAGCGCGGCGCGGAAGCCGCGCGGAGCGGCCTGCGTCTTCGCGCGCGCCTCCATCGCGGCCAGCGGCGTTTCGGCCTTGCGCGCGGCGACATGGGCGCGCTTGGCGGCGAGAATCCCGGTCAGCCGGTTCACCGGAAGGCGATCCAGCAGTCGAGCAGCGCGTTGGCGAGCCCCTTGTCGATCGCCTCGGCTGCTTCCTCCACGCCATCCTCCCATGTCGACACCTCGCCCGCGACGATCAGCGCGGCGGCGGTGTTGAGCAGCACGGCATCGCGATAGGGGCCATGCTCGCCCATCAGCAGCCGGCGCAGCGCCGCGGCATTATAGGCCGCATCCCCCCCCCGGATCGATTCGAGCCCATGCCGCGCGATCCCCGCATCCTCCGGCGTCACGATCTCCTCGCCGCGCCCGCATTCGCCCAGCCTGACGATCCGGCTGGGCCCGGCGATCGACAGCTCGTCCAGGCTTTCCTCGCCCGATACGATCATCGCCGAGCGCACGCCGAGCAGGTCGAGCGCGGACGCCACGGTGGGGAGATAGTCGACGCGCGCGACGCCGATGAGCTGGCGGGTGACGCCCGCCGGATTGGCCATCGGGCCGAGCAGATTGAAGATCGTCCTGCGCCCGATCGCCTTGCGGACGTGGGCGAGCCGGCCGAGGGAGGGATGATGCGTCTGCGCGAAGAGGAAGGCGATGCCGATATCGGCCAGGCTGCGTTCGGCGGCGGCGGACGCGATCGACAGATCGAGCCCCAGCGCCTCCAGCGTGTCCGCCGCGCCGGCCCTGGAGGAGGCGGCGCGGTTGCCATGCTTGGCGACGGGAACGCCGCACGCCGCCGCGACGATCGCGACGGCGGTGGAGATGTTCAGGCTGTGGGCGCCGTCGCCGCCGGTGCCGCACACGTCGATCGCGTTGGGGGGCGCCGCGATCGGGATCATGCGATGGCGCAGCGCGCGCGCGGCGGCGGCGATCTCCGCGCTCGTCTCGTCGCGGGTCGTCATCGTCAGCAGGAAATCGGCGATTGCCTCGTCCGACACGCGCCCGTCCAGGATATCGTCGAACGCCGCCTCTGCGGTGGCGTGGTCGAGCGGCCGGGTGGGATCGGGGAGGAGGGCGACGGCGCTCATGCGGGCTCCCTCACGGCGAACCCGGCGATGCGCAGGAAATTGGCGAGCAGATCGTGCCCATGCTCGGTGGCGATGCTTTCGGGGTGGAACTGCACGCCGTGGATCGGCAGCGTCGCGTGGCGGAAGCCCATCACCATGCCGTCCCCGGCGCGCGCGTTGACGATCAGCGCGGCGGGAATATCCTCCACGACCAGCGAGTGATAGCGCGTCGCGGTGAAGGGCGAGGGGAGGCCCGCGAACACGCCGCTGCCGTCATGGTCGATCGGGCTCGTCTTGCCGTGCATCAGCCGGGATGCGCGCGCGACCCGGCCGCCGAAATGCTGCCCGATCGCCTGATGACCGAGGCATACGCCGAGCAGCGGCCGCCCCGCCTGCGCGCAGGCCGCGACCAGATCGAGCGATATCCCCGCCTCGTTGGGCGTGCAGGGCCCCGGCGAGATCAGGAACGCCCTGGCCCCCGACGACAGCGCCTGGCCCACGTCGATCGCGTCGTTGCGCGCGACCTCCACTTCCGCGCCCAGCTCCCGCAGATAGTGGACGAGGTTCCAGGTGAAGCTGTCATAATTGTCGACGACGAGGATCATGGCTGGGGCTTTAGAGGCTGGGTGCTCCGGGGGGAATGCCGAAATATGCCGCGGCCATATTCCCGGCGCACGAAATGGCGGCTGAACGGACAGAGCGGGGTGTTCACGTCGCTTCGCGTGCCGCGAGGATGCGTTCCACCAGCGCATGGTCGGCGGGCTTGTCCACGTCGATGGCGGCGTCGGCGAAATCGAGCGTCACCAGCCGCGCCTCGAGATCCAGCCGCCGCCCCGCGCGACGCAGCGCCGTGGCGAGCCCGATCGTCCGCGTGATCGCGCGCAGCGCCAGCCAGGGGCCGAAATGCCAGAAGAGGCGGATTGCCTTCTTGCGATCCTGCTCGGCGCCTGCCCACAGATCGAGCGCGCGCGCGGCGGCCGGTCCGCCCAGCGCGAAGAGGTTGGCCCCGGAAAAGGCCCCGTCGCGGAAGCGCAGCCATGTCCGTCGCGTCTCGGGATGGCGGGTCAGGATCGTCGCGCTCTCCACCATCGCGACGGCGACGTCCGCGCCGGCCGCCGCCGCCACGAACGCCTCGACCATCGCGGGGGTGAGCAGCGGATGATCGGCCGTCGTCACCAGCACGGGCCAGGGCGCGCGATCGCCCCCCGCGACCTGCCGGATGCTCGCCGAGATGCCCGCGCCGCTGGGGGCGAAGGCGATGCGCGGCTCCCCTTCGATCCCGTCCAGTCCCTGCCGCAGCATCGCGGGCTCCTGCGCGAGGATGAGGATGCGCCCGACGGCGGGCGTCGCGAGCAGCGTGCTCACGACACGTCGGATCATCGGCATCCCGCCGACGGGGATCAGCGCCTTGTAGGTCTGGCCGAAGGCATGGGCGAGCGGGTCGATTCCCGGGCGCTGGCCCGCCAGCACGATCGCCGTCCAGCCGCCCGGGTGCCGCGTTCCGCTCTCGCCGGGATGATTCGCGAGATCCCCGGTTGTCTGGCTCATTCCCACCTCGTAATCGCTGCCGGGATGAGATGTTTCGAAGGCAGGGAATACGCAAGCCGCGCGATCGACGCCGCGTGGGAAATTTCGCGCCCATCCCGTGATGGCGCCCGCGCATGAGGGTCGGTTTCCTTTTCAATCACGACCAGATTCATCAGGTCGCGCACAGCCTGCCGGTGGCGCTGGCGATGGCGGCGCGGGCGGATGCGCCGGAGGTGCTGTTGATCTCCACCAACACGCGCATGACGGCGGAGCTGCGCCGGCTCGCGGGCGCGCGGATCGATGCGGGCGAGCTGGAACTGGTCGAGCCCGGCCTGCGCTCGGGCGTGTCGCGGATGCTGGCGGGCGCGCTCGACGGGCTGCTGCCGGCGCGCAAGCTGCTCGTCTATCGCGATCATCTCGACCTGTTCCGCTCGCTCGACGCGCTCGTCGTGACCGAAAAGACGTCGCTGCTGCTCAAGACGCGCTACGGGCTCGACGGGCTGCGCATGGTGCACACCCGCCACGGCGCCGGGGATCGCGCGGTGGGGTTCGACAGGGCCAGCGCGGGCTTCGATCTGGTGCTGGTGGCGGGCGCCAAGATACGCGACCGGCTGATAGCGGAGGCCGGGCTCGATCCGGCGCGGCTGGAGGTGGTCGGCTATCCCAAGTTCGATCTGGACCGTTTCTCGGAGCCTTCCGCGCCGATCTTCAGCAATGGCCGGCCGACCGTGCTCTACAATCCGCACGTCTCGCCGCATCTTTCCTCCTGGTATCGGATGGGGCGGTCGATCCTCGATTTCTTCGTCGGGAGCGATCGTTACAACCTGATCTTCGCACCGCATATCATGTTGTTCGAGCGCCGCTTCGCGCTCAGCATCGATCGGTTCGCGATCGCCTTTCCGGGGAAGATCGCCGCGCGTTACCGCCGCGCGCCCAATCTCCATATCGATCTCGGCAGCCCGCGCTCGACTGACATGAGCTACACCAATGCCGCCGACATCTATCTGGGCGATGTCAGCAGCCAGATCTACGAATTCCTGCTGCGCCCGCGCCCCTGCCTGTTCGCCGACGCCCACGGAATCGCGTGGGAGGACGATCCCAGCTACGCCCATTGGCGCGCCGGCCCTGTGTTCCGCGACGCGGGCCGGCTGGGCGAGACGCTCGACCGGGCCGTGGCGGAGCATGCGGATCGTTATGCCCCGATCCAGCGCGCCATGTTCGAGCAGACGTTCGATCTGACCGACGAGCCCTCGTCCGAACGCGCCGCGCGCGCGATCCTGACCCGGTTTAGGGCGCCGTGATGGCGCCCGGCGAGGGAGCCCAGCCCGGCATTGTCCGCCGGATCTACGCCAATCTGGGCCTGCTGCTCGGCGGGAAGGCGGCGGCCGGGCTGCTCAGCCTGGCCTATATGGTGATCGCGGCGCGCACGCTCGGCCCGGTCGATTACGGCGTGCTGATCCTCGTCCATGGCTTCGCGATGACGGTGGGCGGGATCGTCGATTTTCCGGGCTGGCATGCCGTCGTCCGCTACGGCGCGCGCGCGACGGCCGACGGGGATACGCCGCGGATGATGAAGCTGCTGCGCTTCACCGCGCTGGTGGAGACGGCGGGCGCCGTGCTGGCGATCGCGACGGTGATCCTGATGGCGCCGCTGATCGGCCCCCGGCTGGGCTGGCCGCCCGCGGCGCTGGCCTTCGCGCCTTATTACAGCTTCGCCGTGCTCGCCTCGGCGCGGTCGACCCCGGCGGGGCTGCTTCAGCTCGTGCGCCGTTTCGACCTGCTGGGGCTGCACAATATCGTGCCGCCCGCCGTGCGCCTCGTCGGCGCGGGGATCGTGGCGCTGGGCGGCTTCGGCCTGATCGGCTTCCTCGTCGCCTGGCTGGTCGCTGCGATCGCCGAATGGGCGGCGATGTGGATTTTCGGGCTGGTGGTCGCGCGGCGCCGCTTCGCGGGCTATCCGATGCGTGGCGGCCTGAAGGGCGTGCGCGCCGAAAATCCGGGGATCTGGCGTTTCATGATCGCGGCCAATGCGGACGTGACCTTCGGCGAGCTGGCGGGGCGGATCGCGCCGCTGGTCGTCGGGTGGATGCTGGGGCCGGCGGGGGCGGGCCTCTATGCCGTGGCGCAGCGCGCGACCGTCATCATCGCCCAGCCCGCGCAGATACTGGGGCAGGCCGCTTATTCGGAGCTGGCCAAGCTGGTCGCGGCGGGGGGGCAGGGGGCGGCCGTCCGCCACGCGCTGCTGCGCTGCGTCGGCGTCGCCTTGCTCTCGGCCATTCCCGTGCTGGCGCTGCTCGCTTTCTTCTCAAGGCAACTGGCGGTGCTGCTGGGCGGGGCGGCGTTCGCGGCGGCGGCGCCGCTGATGATCTGGCTGGCGGGCGCGCGGGTGGTCCTGCTGGTCGCGCCCCCGGCGAGCGCGGCGCTGGTCGCGATGGGGCGGCCGGGCCTGTCTGTCGCCGCGAACCTGACGAGCAGCCTCGGCCTGCTGCCTTTTCTGCCGCTTCTCATCTATATGGGGGGATTGCCGGGCTCGGGGGCCCATGCGGTGCTGCAATCGCTGGCGGCGAGCACGCTGCTCGCGCTGTTCGTCTATCGGGCGAGCGCGGCCCACACCCCCCTACCGGCGCCGAAGGCGGGCTGAGGCGCGATGCGGATCGCTTATGTCATCAACTCGGTCGAGGGCGGGGGCGCGGCGCTGCCGGTGCCCGCGGTGATCCGGGTGCTGCGCGACAATGGAGCGGATGTGCGGCTGTTCGCGCTCACCCGCCGCGACGGCCGCGCGCTGCCTCCCATCGAGGCGGCGGGGATCGCGGCGGAGGTGCGCGACGGTGGCGAGAAGGATCATGTCGCCGCCTTGCGCTGGCTCGACGACGCGGTCGCGCGCAGCGGCGCGACCCATATCTGGACCTCGCTCACCCGCGCGACCCTGCTCGGCCAGCTTGTCGGGCTCCGGCGACGGCTGCCGGTGGCGAGCTGGCAGCACGCGGCCTTCCTGAAGCCCGCCAACCGCCGCCTGCTGCGCGCGATGCAGCGGCTGTCCACCTTGTGGATCGGGGATTCGGAATCGGTGACGCAATTGACCGGCGAGCGGCTCGGCATCCCGCCGGAGCGGCTGTTGTGCTGGCCGCTCTTCCCGGCTGATGCGGATGCGCCGCGGGCGGCTCCCTGGCGGCCGGGCGAGACGCTGCGCCTCGGCAGCCTCGGGCGGCTGCATCCGGTGAAGGGCTATGACGTGCTGATCGCGGCCTTTGCGCGGCTCAAGGCGCGCGGGATCGCGCTTCCGGTCCCGGTATCGCTGACGATCGCGGGGGCGGGCGAGGAGCGGGAGCCGCTGGCCGCCGCCGCGCGCGAGGCGGGGATCGCGCTCGACCTGCCGGGTTTCGTGGGCGAGCCGCGCGCGTTCCTGGCGGGCCTGCACCTCTATCTCCAGCCGTCGCGGTCGGAAGGGCTCTGCATCGCGGCGCATGAGGCGATGCAGGCGGGATTGCCCGTGATCGTCTCGGCGGCCGGGGAAATGCCCTATACGGTCGAGGAGGGGATTGGCGGCCTGATCGTTCCGCCGGGCGACCCCGGGGCGCTGGCCGACGCGCTCGCCCGGCTGCTCACCGATCCCGAGCGGCTGGCGCCGATGGGCCGGGCGGCGCGGCAGCGCGTGCTCGAACGCTTCGGGGCCGAGGCGTTCGCGCGAAACGGCGCCACCGTGCTTGAGCGCTTCCGCGCCGCGCGGCGCTGATCCGCGTCGTCTATAGCGGCCGGATATCCTCCCCCGCCGCGCGCGCGCGGCCGAGCATGCTGGCCTCGTCGCGCGGCAGGTGGCGCATCCCGACCAGGATCGCGATCCACACCACCGGCGCCACGGCATAAAGCGAGAGGATCGAGCGGCCGAGATCACCCGTCATGTCGCTCAGCAGGCCGACCAGATAGGGGCCGGTCCCCATGCCGAAGATGGTGATGCCGAGATAGAATATCGCGGTGGCCGCGCCGCGCATGCGCGGCAGGACGAGATCGTGGACGGTGGCGATGCAGCAGGGCAGCCAGCCGGTGAGGATGATGCTGGACAGGAAGAACCATTGCACGAAGCCGTCCAGCGTCGGCTGGGCGAAGGTGTGGAAGGTCATCGGCACCGGGATCACCGTGGTGGCGAGCAGCACCCACATGCGCCCGATCCGGCTGTAGCGCCGGGCGATGTCCGCCATCACGCCGCCCAATACGGTGCCGCCGCCGCCCGCGATCATCGCGGCGATGCCGATCCGGGGCCCCACCACCTGCGGCGGAAGGCCGTAATGCTGGATCGCATAGGGCGTCGCGAAGGCGGTGTAGCCGTAATTGATCATCAGGTTGAACGCCGCGATCACCAGCATCGCGACGAAGGCGGGGCTGGACCACATCACCGCATGGGTCGCCGGGTCGCGGAAGCGCTGCGCCTGTATCCAGCTCAATGCCGCATAGCTGCCGAAGCCGACGATCGACCATTGGAGGAGGTGGCTGGTGATCGGCATGCCGAGCACATGGCCGTAGATCTTGAGGTGATCGGGCGGCGTGATGCCGTTGGTGATCGCCGTCGCGACCGCGATGAAGCCCAGCACCAGCGCCAGCGCCCCGATCGCGCGGCGCCATTCGGCGGCGCCCGCGCCGATCCAGCGCAGGTTGATGAAGGTGAGCGGGGGCACCAGCGCCATGAATTCCAGCCCCGCCCGGCGGAAGGGCCGGGGGGCCGGCGGCTGGATGATGCCGTCCGAAAGGCCGCGCACCGGCTCGCGCACCAGCGCGATGAGCACCGCGAGCACGAAGCCCGGCAGCGCCGCGATGATGAACGCCGCCTGCCAGGCGACGAGCCCGAACCAGCCGCGTCCGCCCGGAAACATGCCGTTCCACCAGCCGACGACGAGCCCGCCGACCAGCATCGACAGGCCGACGCCGATCGCCGCCGAGGCGCCGTATATCGCCATGGCGGTGGCGCGCTGGCGGCGGGGGAAGAGATCGGCCACCAGCGAATAGGCGGCCGGGCCCGCGCCCGCCTCGCCGCTCGCCACGGCGGAGCGCCACAGCGCCATCGATCCGAAGCCGCCGGCGAAGGCGCAGCCGATCGTCGAGGCGGACCAGGCGGTGAGCGAGATCGCCACCTGCCACGTCCTCACCCAGCCGTCCGCGAGCCGTCCGAGCGGGATCGAGAACAGGGCGTAGAACACCGCGAAGAAGGTGCCGTAGACCAGCCCGATCTCGCTGTCGTTCAGCCCCAGGTCCCGCTTTATGTCGACCGCGAGGATGGTGATGACCTGCCGGTCGAGCAGGCTGATCGCGGTGACGAGCGTGAGCAGGATCAGCACATACCAGGCGCGCGGCCCGCCCAGGCGGTGCGCGCCGGGTGCCGCGTCGATCATGGCGCTCGCGTCCGCGCCGGGCAGGCCCGGCGCGGCGGACGGGGAGGCGGGCTTCATCAGGCTTGATGGATGGTCTTGATGACCATGCACGCCTCGAGCCCCTCGGGCCCGTCCTCCGATCCGTGACCTGAATCCTTCACCCCGCCGAAGGGGGAATCGGCGCCGCCGATCGCGACCGTGTTGATGCCCACCATGCCCGATTCGATCGCATCGCCGAGCAGCAGTGCGCGCCGCCCGTTCTCGGTGAAGCAATAAGCGGCCAGGCCGTAGGGCAGGCGGTTGGCCTGCTCGATCGCCTCGTCGAAATCGCGGAACGGGCGCATCAGCGCGATCGGGCCGAACGGCTCCTCGTTCATCACGCGCGCGTCCAGCGGCACGTCGGCGAGCACCGTCGGGCGGAAGAAGAAGCCGTTGTCCGACGATCCGCCGCCACGCTCGCCCCCCGCTGCGATCCGCGCGCCGGTCCTGACCGCATCGGCGACGAACGCCTCGATCGCCTCGGGGCGGCGCGGATTGGCCATCGGGCCCATGTTCACCGACGCGTCGAGGCCGTCGCCCGTCCGGATCGCCGCGGCGCGCGCGGCGAATTCCTTCACGAAACGGGCGTAAATCCCCTCCTGCACGTAAAAGCGGGTGGGCGACACGCACACCTGCCCCGAATTGCGGAACTTGTGCGGCACCAGCATGTCGAGCGTGCGATCGAGATCGGCGTCGTCGAACACCAGCACGGGGCCGTGGCCGCCAAGCTCCATCGTCGTGCGCTTAGCGCCGTCGGCGGCGAGCCGCATCAGATGCTTGCCGACCGCGACCGAGCCCGTGAAGCTCACCTTGCGGGTGACGGGCGAGGCGATGAGGTGGCGCGAGACGGCATCGGGCACGCCGAACACCATCGAGGCGACCTCCTTGGGCAGCCCGGCGTCGAGCAGGCAGCGCAGCACCTCGATCGCCGAGCCCGGCGCCTCCTCCGGCGGCTTGACGATGATCGAGCAGCCCGCGCCGATCGCGGCGCCCAGCTTGCGGCCGGGATTGCCGATCGGGAAGTTCCACGGGCAGAAGGCGGCGACCGGGCCCACCGGCTCCTTCATCACGCGCGAAAGCTGGCCCGTCGGGCGCACGAGCACGCGGCCATAGACGCGCTTCGCCTCGGCGGCGTAGAAATCGAACAGGCCGGCCGCCATCATCAGCTCGCCCCTGGCCTCGGGCAGCGTCTTGCCCTCCTCCAGCGTGGCGATGGTCGCGATCCGGTCGGCCCGTTCGCGCAGCAGCCGCGCCGCGCCGGAAAGCACCGCGCCGCGCTCCTCCGCGCTCGCCCTGCGCCAGATGGCGAAGCCCCGCGCCGCCGCGTCGAGCGCGCGGTCCAGATCGGCGGCATTGGCCAGCGGAAGCTCGCCCAGCACCTCGCCGGTCGCCGGGTTCACCACCTTGTGGGTGTCGCGCCCCTCCGCACCGATCCACTCGCCGTCGATATGAAGTTTCAGGTCGGTGTCGTAGCCCTTGGCCAAAGCGATATTCCTTCTCGGTTTCGGCGGCGCGGCCCGTCGGCGGCCGCGCGCCATGGTGCGGTCATCGGCCGACGGAGGAGCTTCCCGCAGCGCCCGTCATTCGGCGGCGGCGGGCGGTGCCCCCGTCACCGGATGCGGATAATGGGTCGGCACCGCCTGATGGCCGGGCCAGACCTTGCGCTTGCGCTCCATGATGTAGTCCGGGCCGAGGGGGTTTTCGGGATAGCAGACGGTCGCGGGGGCGAGATGGGCCTCGCTGAAGGCCCAGCCGTCCTCATAGGTCGACTGCCATTGCAGCACATAGTCGAGCCGCCTGATCTTCCATATGCCGTCCTCGCGAACATAGTCGTTCTCGTAGATGCCCGCTTCCCAGAACTGGCCGGGCACCTGCTCCTTGCGCGGGAAGCTGTCGTGCGGGCCGCCGGGCAGCAGCGCGCGGAAGCGGGCTCTGGCGGTCAGGCGGTCGTCGGCGACGGTCACGACGTCCTGCATCTGGATATGGTCGAGCAGGAAGCCGTCGACCGGCCCGTTCCTGCCGGCGGTGAACAGTTCGCGGAACCAGGTGCAATAGAGGCGGGCGATGCCCTCATGCCCCGTGTAGACGCCCGAGAGGAATGTGACCTCGCCGTCCTTCGCGAAGAGCTGGACGACCTCGTCGTACATGCATTTGTCGATATAATAGCCGTAGGCATAGTGCAGCTTGCGGATGTCATTGGCATCCTCCAGCGTCGCCGCGCGATGTTCGAGCCGCGCGATCCTGGCTTCCAGTTCGCTCCTGTCGCTCATGCCGTCTCTCTCCCGATGTCTTCGAGCGTCTCGTTCCAGTCCCAGTCCACGTCGATATAGCGCCCGGCGAGCCCGTCCCACCGGCCGGCCGCCAGTTCGGCGACCTTTTCGCCGCATTTCGCCAGCACGGGCGCGGGATCGACGTCCGCCACCCATTGGCGCAGCGTGTCGACCATCCCGCCCAGATGCTTCCGCGCGCCGGCATTGCCCAGCGTGTCATGGGCGAAGGCGGTCGGCGCGTCGCCGGGCTGGATCGCGAAGACGCGCACGCCCTGCCCGCGCGTCTCGGCGTCGAGATGGGCGGCCCAGTTCACCTGCGCGGACTTGCCCACCACATAGGCGGAAAGCCCCGGCTGGAACATGATGGCCGCGCGGCTGGCGACATTGATGATCCGCCCCCCGCCCCCGGCGAGCATTCCCGGCAGCACCGCGCTGGAAAAGAGCAGGGGCGCGTAGAGATGGATCTTCATCGCCGCCCACCAGGCATCGGGATCGGTCTCGGCGATGGGGCCGTAGGGGCCCGCGATCGCGGCGTTGTTGACCAGGATCGTGACCGGCCCGAAGGCCCGCTCCACCGCCGCGACCGTGCCGGCGACCTGCGCGCGCTCGGTCACGTCGCAGGTGAGGCCGATCGCCTCGCCGCCGGCCGCCGCGATCGCCCCGGCGACCTCGCGGACCTGCGCTTCGGTGCGCGCGACGACGGCGACCCGCGCCCCTTCGCGCGCCAGCGTCTCGGCGATCGCGCGGCCGAATCCGCGCCCGCCGCCGGTGACGAGCGCCACCGCGCCGTCGAGCATCCTGCCCTCGCGGGCGGCAAAAGGTTCGTTCTCCATCGCGACCTTCTTTGCCATGCCCGTCACCATGCGGCCATCGCATGGGCGAACCGATATGGCCGAGGGAGGGAAGCATGGATGCACTTGCAGGGAAGGTGGCCTTCGTCACCGGCGGCGTGTCGGGGATCGGCCTCGGCATAGCGGGCGCGCTGGCGCGGGCGGGCGGGCGCGTCGCGCTCGGCTATCGCAACGAGGCGCATCGCGATGCCGCCGCCGCCCGCTTCGCCGCGATGGGGCATGAGGCGCCGCTGATGATCCGCCTCGACGTGACCGACCGGGCCGCCTTCGCGGCGGCGGCGGACGAGGTGGAGGCGCGTTTCGGCAAGGTCCACATCCTCGTCAACAATGCGGGCGTAAGCGTCTTCGGCCCGACCGACGAGGCGACCCACGCCGATTACGACTGGATCATGGGCGTCAATTTCGGGGGCGTGGTCAACGGGCTGGTGAGCTTCCTGCCGAAGATCAAGGCACATGGCGAAGGGGGGCATATCGTCAACGTCGCCTCGATGGCGGCCTATCTGCCGGGGCCGCAGGCGGGAATCTACACGGCGTCCAAGTTCGCGGTGCGCGGATTGACCGAATCGCTGCGCTACAATTGCGCGGCGCACGGCATCGGCGTGTCGCTGATGTGTCCCGGCCTGACCCGCACCAACGCGTGGGATTCGGCGCTGCGCCGTCCCGAGGGCTTCGCGGAAAGCGGGCTGGGCAAGGTCGATCCCGACGAGCTGAAGGGCTTCTCCGCCGCGTTCGAGGCGGGGATGGACCCCGACGAGGTGGGGGAAAAGACCGTCGCCGGCATCCGCGCGAACAGGGGGCTGATCTTCACCCACCCCGAGTTCGCCGAGGATTTCCGGGAGATATATGAAGAGAGCCTCGCCGCCTTGCCCGACGAGGAGGCGCCCGAAGGCCGCCTGAATATCGAGCGCCTGCGCCGCGAGGCGGCCCGCGCCGCGTGCGAGGGGAGGGTGATCGGGCTGGGAGACCTCACCTGATCTCCGCTCCCCCCCTCGCCTGGTCCGGCGGCGGGCTCAGGCGTAGCGGTGCGCCTCGCCCGTCACCGGATGATCGTAATGGAAGGGCACGACCTTGTGCTCCGGCCATAGCCACGCATCGGGAATCAGCTCGTCCGGGCCGGTCGGGTCCTCGGGGAAGGTCCTGGAGAAGAAGGGGACGAAATGGGGCGGCGTATGCGCCCAGCCCTGGCTGAACTCTGCATGCCAGAAGGGGCGATAATCCAGCACCTTGATCTTCCAGACGCCGCCTTCCTTGACATATTCGTTCTCGTAGAGGCCACCTTCCCACCATTGCTGGAGCGGGCGCTCGCCCAGCGTCGCCTTGTGGGTGCCGGCCTGCATGAAGCAGCGGAAGCGGCCGCGCGCGCTCTGCCCGTCCTTCGCCACGGTCACGATGTCCTGCGCCTGCATGTGATCGAGCAGGAAGCCGTCGATCGGCCCGTTCCTGCCGTTGGTGAAGGTTTTCTGGAACCGGTCGATATAGAGCCGCCGCGCGCCCGCCTTGCCCTTGAATATGCCGCCGTGGAAACGGACCTCGCCGTCCTCCGCGAAAAGGTCGACCGTCTCCTCATACATGCATTTGTCGATATAATAGCCGTAGGCGTGGTGCAGCTTGCGGATGGCATCGACATCCTCGAGCGTGTCGATGCGATGCTCCAGCGCTTCCAGCCGGGCTTCGAGATTGTCGCTCATCGGATATCCTCGCCTCTTCCACAGGATGTTTGTCGGTGGTGCCCAAAATCAGGTGCGCCGCCACCGCCCGGTCTCGATTGACGGAACCGGTGGCCGCAGCCTATCTGGCGCCGCACCATAGACGGAAGGGCTTCGCGTGAACAAAGTCTATCCCAATGCGGAAGCGGCGCTCCAGGGGCTGCTGTTCGACGGCATGACGATCTGCGCGGGCGGTTTCGGCCTGTGCGGCATTCCCGAGCGGCTGATCGACGCGATCGTCGCGTCGGACGTGAAGGGGCTTATCGTCGCCTCGAACAATGCCGGGATCGATGGCGAGGGGCTGGGCAAGCTGCTGCGCACCCGCCAGATCGCCAAGATGATCTCCTCCTATGTCGGCGAGAACAAGGAGTTCGAGCGGCAATATCTGGCCGGCGAGCTGGAGGTGGAATTCTGCCCGCAGGGCACGCTGGCCGAGCGAATGCGCGCCGGCGGGGCCGGGATACCGGGCTTCTACACCAAAACCGGTGTCGGCACGCTGGTCGCCGAGGGCAAGGAGGTGAAGGCGTTCGACGGCGAAACCTACATCCTCGAACGCGGCATCCGGGCCGACGTCTCGATCATCAAGGGCTGGAAGGCGGACGAGGCGGGCAACCTGATCTTCCGCAAGACCGCGCGCAACTTCAACGCGCCCGCGGCCACTTCGGGCAAGGTCTGCGTCGCCGAAGTGGAGGAGATTGTGCCCGTCGGCAGCCTCGATCCCGACGCCATCCACCTGCCGGGCATCTATGTGAAGCGCCTCATCCTGGGCGCGCCCTACGACAAGAAGATCGAATTCCGCACCGTGCGCCAGAGGGAGGCCGCCTGATGTCCGGGGAGAACAAGGGCTGGAGCCGCGACGAGATGGCGGCGCGCGCGGCGAAGGAGCTGCGCGACGGCTATTATGTCAATCTCGGCATCGGCATCCCGACGCTGGTGGCGAACCATGTTCCGGACGGCGTGGAGGTGACGCTCCAGAGCGAGAACGGGATGCTGGGCATCGGCCCCTTCCCCTATGACGACGAGGTCGACCCCGACCTCATCAACGCCGGCAAGCAGACGGTGAGCCAGCTTCCCTCGACGAGCTTCTTCTCCTCCGCCGACAGCTTCGCGATGATTCGCGGCGGGCATATCGATCTCGCCGTGCTGGGCGCGATGGAGGTGGCCGAGAATGGCGATATCGCCAACTGGATGATCCCCGGCAAGATGGTGAAGGGGATGGGCGGGGCGATGGACCTCGTCGCCGGCGTCAAGAAGATCATCGTCGTCATGGAGCATAACGCCAGGAACGGCGATCCCAAGTTCATCCCGGCCTGCACCCTGCCGCTCACCGGCAAGAATGTCGTCGACATGATCGTCACCGATCTCTGCGTCTTCCAGCGGCCCGATCACCAGAGCCCCTTCAGGCTGGTCGAGCTGGCGCCGGGCGTCACCGCGGACGAGGTCAAGGCGAGGACGACGGCGCATTATCTCGCCTGATCCGGCGGGCCGCGCGCGCCGGCGGCCTCAGCCCGGCGCTCCATGTGCCGCCGGCGTAACGATTTTCCATTGTCGCGCGGCGATTTTGCTGGAACAGACCGGAACAACCGGTCTAGCGGTTGCCGCGCGAGATGATAAACCAAGCGCGGGATCGTGCCTGGAAAGTACGCCCGGAACGGCGGGCCGCAGGCTTCATGTCCGAAAACGGGCGGACTTGATCCGGGTGGAACGGGGGGACCATTGGCCGACGCGTACCGCATCGCCATCGTCGGTTCGGGGCCGGCTGGCCTCAGCGCGGCCGCGCGCGCGGCGCAACTCGATATCCCGCACATATTGCTCGAAAAGACCGATCATCTTTCCGATACGATCTACAAATATCAAAAGGGCAAGCACGTCATGGCGACGCCGAGCCAGCTCGTGCTGCGCTCCGATATGGCGTTCGATGCGGGCAAGCGCGAGGCGGTGCTGGGCACCTGGGACGAGCAGGCGGCCGGCCACGCGCTGAACGTGCGGCTCCGCTCCGAGGTGAAGGCGATCGAGGGGGAGAAGGGCGCCTTCACCCTGCACCTGGCCGACGGCGGCACGATTTCGGCCGGGCATGTCATCATGGCGATCGGCACGCAGGGCAATCCCAACCTGCTCCGGGTGCCGGGCGGCGATCTGCCGCACGTCCAGTACCAGCTCGACGATCCCGGCGAATATGTGGACGAGCATATCACGATCATCGGCGCGGGCGACGCGGGGATCGAGAATGCGGTCGGCCTCGCCGTCGATCCGGCGCAGCGCAACACCGTCACCATCCTGAACCGGACGTCGGATTTCAGCCGCGCCAAGGACGCGAACGTCAAGGGCCTGTTCGCGATGCGCGATTCGGGCCGCCTGCGCGTGATGGCGGACACCACGCCCGCCAAGGTGGAGCCCGGCTGGCTGACGCTCGACACGCGCGACGGCGAGGAGCGTATCCGCTGCGACCGGATCATCGCGCGCATGGGCTCGGCCCCGCCGCGCAAGTTCATCGAGGCGTGCGGAATCGCATTCACCAGCGATTCGCGCGAGGCCTATCCCCGTCTCTCGCCCGAGTTCGAGACGAGCGTTCCCGGCATCTACGTGATCGGCGCGCTGGCGGGCTATCCGCTCATCAAGCACTGCATGAACCAGGGCTATGACGTCGTCGAGTTCATCAACGGCAACACGTCGCTCAAGCCCGCCGACGAGCCGATCCTGGAGGCGAAGTTCCGCGGCCTTCCGCGCCAGCGGCCGGTCGACGAATGGCTCGAGTTCCTGCGCGCCAATGTCGAGATACTGAACGATCTCTCGCCGCTCCAGATGCGCGAGTTCATGCTCGATTCGGACGTGCGCGCCTATCGCATCGGCGCGACCGTGTTCGAGAAGGACGAGCCGGGATCGTCGCTGTTCGGAATCGCGCTGGGATCGGTGGAGGTCAGCATTCCGGGCCGCCCCGGCATCCGCATCGGCCGCGGCTCGATCTTCGGCGAGGTGGGGCTGATCTCCGGGCGCAGACGCGGCGCCACGATCCGCGCGTCGGAGGATTCGATCCTGGTCGAGATGTCGCGCACCGCCGCGCTCAGGCTGATGGCGTCGAACGCGGCGGCGCGGCGGGTGGTGACGCGCATCTCGACCGAGCGGCAACTGCTCCAGATGTTCGGCTCCGGCCTCACCCCCGACGACCTGAAGGAGGTGGTGGAAACCGCGGAGGTCGAGACGGTCAAGGCGGGGCAGGCGATCCTCAAGGAGGGGGAGGAGGGGCTCGACATCTATGTGATCCGCGTCGGATCGATGGTGGTCGAGAAATCGATCGGCGGAAAGCCGGTCTTCCTCTCCTATCTGCCGGCGGGCAGCTATATCGGCGAGATGGCGCTGATCGACGGGGGACGGCGCACCGCCACCGTGCGCGCGGCGATCAAGTCGGAGGTGATCCGCCTCGACGGCGCCGCGTTCAGGAAGGTGCTGGAGAAGAAGCCCGACCTGTTCGAGAAGGCGAAGCGCGACATGGCCGCGCGTCAGGACCTGAACGCTTTCGTCGAGGCGAAGAAGGACAGCTTCTCCTCGGTCGTCGACATGTATTCGTCGGTCGCCAATTTCCTCGTCGAGAACGGCATCGGCG
>Ga0182749_1001217_pt1 | contig 20830 bp, 24 predicted proteins | sample eDN3rd37CKraftMG_FD_128875 | JGI IMG/M metagenome (GOLD analysis project Ga0182749, IMG submission 128875) | Enriched Miracle-Growth compost microbial communities from Emeryville, California, USA - eDNA 3rd pass 37_C Kraft MG (version 2) (version 2) ...
CGACCACCCACGAGGGCAGCGTGTCGAGCGCGACGAGCCCTGCGAGCCCGAGACCGTACACGCTGAGCAGCGACGCGAGGAAGTAGCCGCTCGCCCGCAGCGTGGGCATGGGGTGGTTGGTCGTCGTCTCCTGGGCGAGGGAGTCGCCGACGATCCAGGCCACCCCGGTGGCGCTGATCCCGAGGAGCGCGAGGACGGGACCGGTCGGCAGCGGAAGCGTGCTGGTGGCGCCGAGGATCGCGAGCAGCAGTCCGGTGAGGGCCGCGAGCGACGCGACGACGATGCCGAGGACGAAGGCGGGCCGCGGGCGCACGCGATGGCGCAGCGTCTCGGCTTCCCAGCCCGCCGCCGCGCTGGTCGGGGGCGAGGTGGTGAGGCCGATCAGCTCGCGGACGTCGCCGAGCTCCGCGATCGCGCGTCGTGCCGCGTCCGCGGGAGGCTCGCCGGCCGCCTCGAGCTCTGTGACCCGTGCGAGGAGGTTCGCCCGCACCTCCTCCTTCAGGTCCTGGGTGTCGGGCGTGAGCTCGACGCCCGCGAAGGCGTCGTCGAGCAGCCTGTGTATCTCGCCGCCCACGGGGCGCGGGGTCTGCTGGGTCATCGTTGCTGTCCTTCTCTCGCGTCGTCCACGTCCAGGAGCGAGTCGATGATGCGTCGAGTCGCCACCCAGGCGGCGACGTTCCCGGCGAAGACCGCGCGGCCGGCGTCCGTGATGCGGTAGTACTTGCGGCGCCCGCCCTGGGTCTCGTCGCCCCAGGAGGACTCGACGAGGCCGTCGCGCTCGAGGCGGCGGTAGGTCGCGTACAGCGTCGCCTCCTTGACCTCGTGCTTGCCGCCGGCGGCCTCGCGGATCGCCTTGTAGATCTCGAAGCCGTAGCTCTGCCCGTGCCGCAGCACCCCGAGCACGATGGTGTCGGTGTGGCCGCGCAGCAGATCGGCGGCGAAGGCCGCGCTCTGCGGGGGCGGGCCAGTCGGTCCAGTTCTCACCACATCGATTACTATATCAGATCAACTATACGCGCGCATCGTGGTCTTGGGGGACGCGAGCGGTACCGCGGTCCTGGCGCTGGCGGCGCGGGGAGGGCGCGGCGGGCTAGGGTCTGCGCGTCGTGGCCGCGGCCTCGCTGACGAGCAGGGGGAGCACAGCGTTGACCAGGAGCGGGGCGAGGTCGTCGGGCATCGGGCGGGCGGTCGGGTCGAGCCACCGCAGCTCCTCGATCTCCGCGGCGGCCGCGATGCCGTCGAAGGGCACCGTCCCCGGGTCCTCGAAGACGGCTCCCTCGACCTCGAAGCCGGCCTCGTTCGCGGCGGCGGCCCGGTGGACGCCGAGATCGCGCAGGGCGTCGGCGTCGAGATCGATGCCCACCTCCTCGGCGCACTCGCGCACCGCGGTCTGACGGGGCGACTCGCCCGGCTCGGGCTTGCCGCCCGGGAGCATGAAGCGCTGGGTGCCGCGCTTGCGGACCGTGAGGACGGCACCGGAAGCGTCACGCAGGACGACGGCGCTCACGCGGATGGTCGTGGAGGAGGTCTCGGCGGGCACGTTCCTCATCGTAGGGCGACCACGCGTGCGCGGTGCGGGGCATCGTCCGGGCTCACTGCTCGACGGCGGTCCTCATCAGCGTGGCGACCTGCTCCTCCACCGCGGTGCTCCACCGGGTGAGCGCGTACGAGACCGGCCAGATCTCGCCGTCGTCGAGGCGGGCGGCGTCCTGGAACTCCAGGGTGGAGTAGCGGGAGCCGAACTTGCCGGAGTTCTTGAAGGCGACGACGACCTTGCCGTTCACGTCGGCGTAGGCGGGCATGCCGTACCAGGTCTTCGGGGACAGCTCGGGGGCGTTCTGGGTCACCGTGACGTGCACGCGCTCGGCGAGCGCGCGGTCGTCGGGAGTCATCTTCGCGATGCTGTCGAGGAGAGCGTCGAGGCCGTCGGCCTTCTTGGCGCCCGCCTTGCCCTCCGCGCGCAGCTCGGCAGCGCGTGCCTTCATCGCCGCGCGCTCGGCGTCGCTGAAACCGTTGCCGCTGTTCTCGGTCATCTCGTTCTCCGTCCGGATCGGGTGCTTCGTCGTGTGCCCGGTCGGCACGCCCTCTCCGGGAAGGCTAGGCCCCGCGGCGATGGTGGCGCTTCTCGATTCCTGCTCGGTCCGTCGACGCGGTGCGGAGCCGTGTGCCGGGCGGCATGCCGGAGGTCGAGGAGCGGGCAGCAGCAAGACGGGCCGAGTCGCTCAGCCCGCGTCGCGAGCGCTGGCTGCCCCCGCGGCCCGGTAGGCGGCGTCGATGCGTTCCAGAGGCCCGGGCGTCTGGCGTGAGAGCGGTGGGGCGCCGAGGTGCCGGACGCGGAGCTCGTCCATGAGCTCCTCGACGAACCCGGGGCCCTCGGCCCGCATGAGCTCCTGCCGGGCGCGGAGCTCCGGGGTCCCCTCGCGCCAGTCGAGTCCCCAGTTGCCGAGGGCGAAGAGGATCGGGAGCGTCTGGATGCCGGCCTCGGTCAGGCTGTACCGGGCGCGCTGACCGCGCTTCGCCGTCTCCCGGACCAGGATGCCGGCGGCGACGAGCCGCTTGAGCCGGTCCGCGAGGATGTTGGACGAGATGCCCTCGAGGGAGCCGCTCAGGAGCTCTCGGAAGTAACGACGGTCCCCGAAGATGAGGTCGCGGAGCACCAGGAAGGACCACTGGTCCCCGAGCGCTTCGACCGCGGCGTTGATCGCGCAGCCCGACCGCAGGCCTGTCACCTCTACCTCCTCGCCGGGCTGCCTCAATAGTGATTGCATATCGCAACCACTAGAGGAGTCACCGATGGCCGTACGCATGGATCTGAACATCTCTCTCGATGGTTTCATGGCCGCGACCGACCAGACGCCCGAGAACCCGATGGGGGAGGACTGGCCGCGCCTGGTGGAGGCCTACATCTCCACGCGCACCTTCCGGGCACGCGTGCTGGGAGAGACCAGCGGGGAGGGCACGACGGGCGTCGATGACGACTACGCCCGTGCCTACTTCGAGAACGTCGGCGCCGGGATCATGGGCGCCGGGATGTTCGGGCTGCACAGCTTCCCGGACGATCCCGACTGGCGCGGCTGGTGGGACGACGAGCCACCGTTCCGCACACCGGTGTTCGTCCTTACGCACACCCCGCGCCCCTCGCTCGAGATGGCAGGTGGCACGACGTTCGATTTCATCGAGGCGAGCCCGCACGAGGCGCTCGAGGGCGCGATAGCCGTCGCCGGCGGCAAGGACGTGCGGATCGGAGGCGGCGCCGCGGTGGCGCGCGACTTCCTCGCGGCCGACCTCGTCGACCAGCTCCACGTCGCCGTCGCGCCGATCGTCCTCGGCCGGGGCCTGCGGCTCTGGGACGACCTGCGCGGCCTCGAGGACCGATACGAGGCCACAGCCGAGGCGGCGTCCAACGGCACGGTCCACCTGACCTTCCGGCGCTGAGGCTACCGGCGTCGGCGGGAGCCGCTCGCGGACCCGGGGGATCGTCGCGAGGGGCCTCCCGTCACCGCATGGTTGTGCTCCATCGCCGCCTCGAGCCAGGCGGTCAGCGGGGCATCCTCACCGATCGTGTCGGCACCGACCTCGATCCAGCCCGGCCCCATCGCGCGGCCGCGGCCCATGAACGCCTGCCGGGCGCCCGGCCTGGCGAGGAGCTCGTCATGCCGGTCGGCGGCGACGTGGACGAGCAGCGCGCCGTCCTTGCGGACGCTGACGAGCATCTTCTCGTTCACCATGATCGACCGGCCACCGAACATAGACACCTCCCGGAGAGCGGGCTCGCCAGCCAGGAGCGCGCGCAGGCGCTCCAAGATGAGGTCTTGTCCGGATGTCACGGTGCGTTCCGGTCAGCTTGGGCGGGGCAGGCCGTAGGAGAGTCGGTCGAAGATCAGCACGCTCTCGGTGATCTTCCCGTCCGTGACCGTGAAGAGCTCGGCTGCGGGGGTGGTGGACGTTGCCGCGGTCTGTGGGTAGTAGAACAGCGCGACGCGGTCGCCGTCAGCGAGTTCGGCGATGTCGCCGATGCCGGTGAGCCGGGGCGCGAACCCGGCGATGAAGGCACGGTAGGCGTCCTTGCCGTTCAGGTCCGCCCCCGGCACATGGCAGGTGATGCCGTCGGAGACGTAGGTCATCGCACGCTCGACGTCACCGCTCGTCCACGCCCGGTGATACTGCTGCACGATCTCGTGCGCGGGTTTCTCGGCCATGATCTTCTCCGTTCGTCGTGCCTCGTGCGCGGCGATCAGCTCACGCGATCGACGCGCGGCCGCCAGTGGTCGTGCCCCGCGTCGCCGCCCGCGCCCGCGATGGCGAGCCGGGGCAGGAAGTTCGCCCACCCTCGGGCGTGGCCGGGCACCTCGGTGTCGGGCAGACCGGAGTGGCAGAGGTCCACCCGAGTACCACCGGTGATCGGGGTGAGCCGGAACTCGACCGTCGATGCCCCCGCAGGCAGTTCCTCGCTTCCCGTGAACCCCCAGGAGACGACCACGCGCCTCGGCGGATCGACGACCAGGAACGTGCCCCGCACCGGATATCCGGCGACGTCCACGGCGAAGCGCCCTCCGGGCGTCGGGTCGAGGTCGGCGTGCTGACCCATCCAGGCGGTCATGCCGTCGTCGGTGGTGAGGTACTCGAACACCGTCTCCGGGGAAGCGGCGATGTCGGTCGCGTCGCGGAACTCAGCCATCGCGCTCCGCCTGCCTCGACTCGATCGCCGTCTTGAGGTCGGCCAGCTTCGCCGGCCAGAAGTCGTCCAGATACGAGCGCACGGCCGCCAGCCCGCCTGTCCACCGCGAACAGGTGGCGCGTGCCCTCACGGGCGCTGACCGCGAGGCCGGCGCGGCGCAGCACCCCGAGATGGTGCGAGGTCGTCTGCTGCGAGAGGCCGACCTCCTCGGCGATTGCGCCGACCGGGCGTGGGGCCGCCCGGATCACCCGCAGGATCGCTCGCCGGTTCCCGTCCGCAAGCGCACGTAACGCCAGGTCAAGCTCTGCCGCTGGCACTGCGTTCATCTCACCCTCTCCGCCCGGGTCACCACGAGCATAACACAAGCAAGTATTTGTACTCATGGCTGTTGGTCCTCTCGCGCCGGTCTCCGAGATCAGGTGTGCGACGTCGGTGGGTAGTGGGCGAGCTTCTCCCGGTGGGGCACCGGCGTGCGAAAAGTTCAGGCACTCGGCCGTGCGCCGGGCGAGCCTGCCCGGCCGGAGCAGTGCGTGAGATGTGAGGCGCCACCTTGGCAAGATAACTTGCGGCAAGTAAACTTGTGACAATGGAGTCGGAGCCGATCATCCTGGACAGTGCGCACCGGCACGGCGTCTCGAATGCGGCGATGCTCCATGCATTCCGTTATCCCGTCCGGCATTTCGTGCAAGACGATTCGATGACCGATGTTCATCGGCCCCGACGAGACCGACACCCTGGTCGAGGTCGGCGTGATCGAATGGCGCGGCACCATCGCTATCGCCCACGCGATGCGCCCAGCACGACCCAGGTATCTGAGGTGAGCATCATGGCTCCACGATCCATCGAGGACATCAAGGCCCGCGCAGACGAGTTCGCCGACGCCTTCGAGAGCTACGACCCCGCGCCCGGCGACCAGGACGCACCGCTGCCGCCGGTCATGGCGGTCAAGCTCGCCGCCTGGCGGCGCGACACAGCCGAACGCGAACTTGCGGACGCGGTGCACAAGGCACGGGAACAGCGCCTGTCCTGGCGCGAGGTCGGCGAAGCGATCGGCACCAGCGGCGAAGCCGCGCGCCAGCGCTACGCCAATACCTGACTGACCCCTGGAGCCACAGCGCTGCCAGGCGCGTCGGGTGGGCCCCGTGGGGCTCGAACCCACAACCTACGGATTAAAAGTCCGCAGCTCTGCCAATTGAGCTAGAGGCCCAGGCGTCGAGCCCGAGACCGAGGTCGCAGGGCTGACGCCGCCCGACCAGGGTACGCGGCGGCGGCGGACAGGAGCGAACCTCGGCGTCCTGCGGCTGCGCCCCACGAACCGGCCTGCCTACACTCGCAGCATGGCAGCCTCCGTCACGTTCACCGGCAATCTCCTCGCGCTCGGCAACAACACGGGCATCGAGGTGCCGCCCGACGCCGTCGAGCAGCTGGGCGCGGGCAAGCGCCCACCCGTGCGAGTCGAGGTGAACGGCTACGAGTACCGCAGCACGGTCGCAGTCATGCACGGCAAGTTCCTCATCCCCTTCAGCGCGGACAAGCGCGCCGCGACGGGGCTGTCGGGGGGTGACCCGATCGCCGTTGTCCTGACGGTCGACGACACCCCGCGCACGGTCGAGGTCCCCGACGACCTCGGCGAGGCGCTCGACGCCGCGGGGGTGCGCGACGGCTTCGACGCGCTCGCACCGAGCTATCGCCAGGCGCACGTGACCTCGGTGGAGAGCGCGAAGACGCCGGAGACCCGCGCGCGTCGCATCGCCGCAGTGGTCGCGAAGCTCGGAGCGTGAGCCGTCACTCGCGCAGGAGTGCTAGCGGCACAGCCGCCTGCGCTACCTCGAGCGGACTCCATACGCTACTTCTGGCGGTCCTCATACGCTACCGTGAGCGGAACCTGGACCTGCCGGCAGCAGGCGGGGGCACGATCCCGAGCGCCTACTTCACCAGCCGAGACAGAGCCCGGTCGGCGAGCGGCTTCCCGTCGGTCTGGCAGGTCGGGCAGTACTCCATGGTCGAGCTCGAGTAGACGACCTGGCGCACGGTGTCGCCGCACACCGGGCACGGCTGGCCCGCGCGCCCGTGCACCCGCATGGCCGCCTTCTTCTCGCGCTTGAGGTCGGCAGCCCCCATCCCGTCGGCCCGCTCGAGCGCCTCGCGCAGCACGCTCTGCGTGGCGTCGTACAAGCGACCCAGCTCCTCGTCGTCGAAGCTCGACGCGGGCTTGAACGGCGAGAGCCGCGCCGCATGCAGGATCTCGTCCGAGTAGGCGTTGCCGATCCCCGCCACCCGGGCCTGGTCGCGCAGGACGCCCTTGATCCGCGATCTCCCGGCGCCCTCCAGGATGTGCCGGAGCGTTTCCCGGGTGAAGCCCTCGGCGAGGGGGTCCGGGCCGAGCCGCGTGATGCCGGGCACGTCGTCCGGCCGGCGCACGACATAGAGCGCGACGGCATGGCGGGTGCCCTGCTCGGTCACGTCGAGCCACGCGCCGTCGTCGAGCAGGAGCCGCGCGACGAGCGGGCCCTTGCCGGGCCGCGCCGGCGCGGGGACAGGTCCTCCGCCGTCGTGCCAGCGGACCCAGCCCGCGAGGGACAGGTGCATGACGAGACGCACCTCGCCCGCGACGACGTCGAGGAACTTGCCGTGCCGCTCCACCCGCTCGACCGTCTTTCCCGCGAGCGCGCTCACCGGAGGGTCGAAGGTTCGCAGCGCGTTGATCGAGGCGACCTCGAGGCGCACGATCGTGCGCCCCGCCAGACGGCGCGTCAGGTCGGTGGCGAGGGCCTGGACCTCGGGGAGCTCGGGCACGCTTCCAGTGTCGCGCGCCGCGCAGGAGTTGCCCAGCCGGCGCGGCCCGCGGGCGGTTCAGCGGTCGCTCGTAGTGCGTCCGGCCTTCTTCGGGTGCTTCTTCCCCGACGGCGCAGAGGTCTCGGGCGCGGACTGCTCCGGGTCGGCCTCTGAGGTGGCCTCCGAGCCCGTGTCGGGCGTCGCGTCCGACGTCGCCTCGGGCGCCGTCGTCGAGGTCGCAGGCTCGTCGGTGGCGACGAGGTCGGCCGTGCCCGACGCCCCGGCGACCGTGTTCGGTGCCCGGTCGAAGGGCGGTGGCGGCACCTGCTCGCGGCCGAGCGGCGGGGAGTCCGCGTCGTCGTCCCAGGTGACTGGCGTCCCGTGGAGCGGGTAGACGTTCCACAGTGCTCGTCCGCTCGACGCCAAGGCGGGAGCGAGCTGCCAGGTCTGCTCGTCGTCGCCGATCTCGACCTCGGGGCGCGCCTCGTCGTCGCCCGTGACCACCAGTACGGGCGCGCCTCGGTCGTCGAAGACCTGAGCGTCCGGCACCAGGGCGCCCTGGGCGTCGTAGACGTACAGGTTGGCAGCCTCGCGGCCGTCGACGTAGACCACGCCCCCACCGTCCCAGAGGTGCGCCATGTCGGGGGCGGGAGCCGCGGCGTACTCCACCCGCGGGTAGGCGATCGATGCCACCGCCGGCTGCAGCAGCAGGACCGCCAGCACGCTCGTCACCGGTAGCATCCAGCGCAACCCACGAGGTCGCCACCGCCCGCGGCCCCACTGCGCGCTGACCACGACCGCGGCCAGCAGGACCAGCCACGCCAGGAGGGTGCCAGGCACCGCGTCCTGGAACCCGGTCAGGGCGCTGAAGATCACCCACCCGCGCAGCACCCACCACGCCGGGCGCAGCGCGACGACGAACACGAGCACCGGCCCCCAGACCGCCGAGTCCTCGACCCGGCGTAGCGCCGTCGTCCCCAGGGAACGCACCGCTTCTCGCGCCGCGCGCAGACCTCCGCGTGCTGAGGCCCCCTGCGCCTCGGCACGCGGAGCGAGCCCCGCTGAGGCGCGCAGCTCGTCGGCGTAGGCCCGGGCGGGCCCGAACCGGCGATCGACGTCCTGCGCGTGCCGCACGACGCCGGCCGGGCCCGCATCGGGGTCGGCGAGCGCGTCCAGCAGGTCGGCCTCGAGGCCGTCGGTGAGGTCGTCGAGCGTGTCTGGCGGCAGGTCGTCCAGGGCCGCGCGCACGGCGCGGGCATATTCCGCGACCAGGTCGCGCGCGGTGGGAGCGCCGTCGTCGGCGAAGGCCGTGCCGGTGCCGGTGCCGTCGTGAGGTGTGGGGGTCGTTGGCAGAGTGCTCATCGTGCTGCCCCGTTCTCGTGGAGGAGGTTGCCGACGGTCTCCGTGAAGACGCGCCATTCCTTGCGCTGGGTCTCGAGCATCGTCCGCCCCTGGTCGTTGATCCCGTAGTACTTGCGGTGGGGCCCTTCGTCCGACGGCACCACGTAGCTGGTCAGGGCCCCCGAGGTGTAGAGGCGGCGCAGCGTGCCGTAGACCGAGGCGTCGGCGACGTCCTCCAGCCCGGAGCCGCGCAGGCGGCGCACCACGTCGTAGCCGTAGCCGTCCGCCTCGGCCACCACGGCGAGCACCGCAGCGTCGAGCACTCCCTTGAGGAGCTGTGTCGTGTCCATCCGTCCTCCGTCGTCCCCGACCTCGTCATCTGCGACGCCGTCGTCCTCTATCGCATCTCGGACGCTACTACACAAAACGTAGTACCGGACAGAGCGCACTACTGTGGCGTGTCGTCATCCTCCGTGCGACGGTCCCAGCCCACCGGGCAGCCGGTCAGGGCGCCCAGGGCCACCAGATGCTCAGCACCCCGCAGCCCGCGACGGCCAGCAGCAGCACCGTGACCCAGAACCCGCCGGGGAACCAGGTGAGCCCGGCCAGCACATCCGCGTCCGACGTCGGCCGGCGTCCGCGCCGCCTGAGCTCCCGGCGCTCGGCCTGCATCTCCAGGACCGGTCGCACCGACCCCAGCGCCAGGAACCACACGAGCGCCGTCGCGACGGGCACCTGGAGGTGCGCCGGCCCCCACCACGCGAGCGCGAAGACCGCACCACCCGCGCACAGCACCGGCACCACACCGAACCAGTTGCGGACCTGCACCGCGACGCACAGCACCCCGGCGAGCAGCAGCCACAGCAGCCCCGTGGCACGGCCGGCGTGGACCAGCCACGCGCCGCCCAGTCCCACCACGGCCGGGGTGGTGTATCCGGCGAGCGCGGTGAGCACCATCCCCAGCCCGCGCGGCCGCCCGTGGGAGACGGTGAGCCCCGAAGTGTCGCGGTGCAGCCGGATGCCGCGCAGCCGCCGCCCGCAGCAGAAGGCCACGAGCGCGTGGCCACCCTCGTGCAGGATCGTCACCCCGTGGCGCAGCACCCGCCACACCGGGGCGTAGACCACGAGCACGAGGGCCAGCGCCCCGAGGGCGAGCGTCGTGCGGGCCGACGGCGCGGGATGGGTCTCGCTCGCGCTCGCCCACACGGCGCGCAGCGCCTCGAGCAGCCGGTCCCACACCTCCGCGATCACGAGGGCATTGCATCACGGGGCGCCATGAGTTCCCGGGACGCGGGCCCGCGGCCGACCGCCCTCGGCCGCGGGCGCCGGACCGGGAACGCTCGGTCGCCCGGCGTGGTTGAGTGGAGAGACACCACGGGTCGCGGGACAAGGAGCAGAAGATGCCGTACGAGGTCGAGAGGTCCGAGGCGGAGTGGCGCGAGCTGCTGACGCCGTTCGAGTTCCAGGTGCTGCGGCAGGCCGCCACGGAGCGCCCGGGCACCGGCGAGCTGCTGCACGAGGAGCGCCCCGGCACCTACCGCTGCCGTGCCTGCGGCGCCGCGCTGTTCCGCTCGACGTCGAAGTTCGAGTCGCACTGCGGCTGGCCCAGCTTCTACGAGCCGCGAGAGGGCGACGCGGTCGAGCTGATCGAGGACCGCTCGCACGGGATGGTCCGGACCGAGGTGCGATGCGCGCGCTGCGGCTCGCACCTCGGTCACGTGTTCGACGACGCCCCGCAGACCCCGACGGGCGACCGCTACTGCATGAACTCGGCCAGCCTCACGTTCGTCGCCGACGAGTAGCGAGCAGGGCGAGCCACCCGGTCAGTCGTGCGTCGCGCTCAGGAAGTCCGAGACGAAGCGCCCGAGCAGCTCGGTGAGCCGCGCGACGTCGCCCTCGGGCCACGAGGCCAGCGCCTCGCGCAGGCGGCCCAGCTGCTGCTCCTTGATGGCGTGCATCTGCTCGGACGCGCTCGCGGTGAGCCGGACGAGCTGGCCCCGGTTGTCCGCCGGGTCCGTGGCGCGCTCGACGAGCCCCATCTTCTCCAGCCGGGCGATCTGGCGGGAGATGGTGGGCTTGCCGACGCACTGGGCGTCCGCGACGTCGCTGAGCCGCACGTCCGGGTTCTTGTACAGGTACCCGAGCAGCGTGTACGACGCGGGGTCCATGTCCTCGCCGAGCTGGGCCGCCGTGCCGCGGAGGTTGGCTCGTGCCGTGCGGACGAGGGTGCCCAGCACCTGCTCGAGCGCGGGGTAGCTGTCGGCCGTCATGCCTCGACCTTGGCCACCTCGTCACGGTCCTCGGGACCACGGCCCAGGGCCGCGCCCGCCGCCTGGTCACCGACCACGCCGTCCTCCGGCAGGTCGATGCCCTCGGCGCCCAGCTCCGCGGACAGCCGCTGCTCGACGCCGCTGCGGTTGCCCAGGGCGACCTCCTTGATGAACAGCACGGCCACGAAGGCGATGAGCGCGAGGGGCGCCGCCACGAGGAAGATCTCGGCGATGCCGTCGCCGTAGGCGTGCTCGACGACGTCCTTGATCGGCCCGGGCAGCGTGCTCACGTCGGGGATGTCGCCGGACAGGCCCGACGAGCCGGCGTCGATCCCCAGCCCCTTGAGGCCGCTCGCGATGCCGGAGGCGACCTTGGTGCCGAGGATCGCACCGAGGACGGAGACGCCGATCGCGCCACCGAGGGTGCGGAAGAAGGCGATCGAGGCCGTGCCTGCGCCCATGTCCTTGATGTCGAGCGTGTTCTGCGCGACGAGCACCAGGTTCTGCATGAGCATGCCGACACCGATGCCGATGACGAGCAGGAAGACGCAGATCAGCGGGATGCTCGTGTGGTAGTCGATGGTGCCCATGAGGCCGAGGCCGCCGGCGAGCAGCAGGCTGCCAGCGATCATGAAGCTCTTGTAGCGCCCGGTGCGGCTGATCAGGTTCCCGCTGATGGTCGACGAGCCGAGCAGGCCGATGACCATCGGGATGGTGAGCAGACCGGAGACCGTCGGCGTCTGGCCGCGGGAGACCTGCATGTACTGGCTCAGGAACACCGAGGAGCCGAACATCGCGACGCCGACGAAGACGCTCGCCACGACGCTGACGACGACCATGCGGTTCTTGAACAGGCGCAGCGGGATGATCGGGTCGGCAGCTCGGCTCTCGACCCACACGGCCAGCGCGAGGACCGCGAGGGAGCCGAGGACGAACGCCGCGCTCGGTGCCGAGACCCAGTCGAACTTGGTGCCCGCGTACGTGACCCAGATGAGCAGGCCGGCGACGCCGACGCTGATGAGGCTCGCGCCGAGGTAGTCGATCGAGACGTTCTTGCGCTTCATGGGCGGCAGGTGCAGCGTGCGCTGCAGCACGACGATCGCCGCGAGGGCGAACGGCAGGCCGATGAAGAAGTTCCAGCGCCAGCCGAGCGAGTCGGTGAGCGTGCCACCGAGGATCGGCCCGCCGACCATGCCGATGCCCATGACCGCACCCATGAGCCCCATGTACCGGCCGCGCTCGCGCGGCGAGATGATGTCGGCGATCAGCACGGAGCCGAGGGCCGTGAGACCGCCGGCGCCGATGCCCTGGAAGGCGCGGAAGGTGATGAGCTCCGCGGTGTTCTGGGAGAAGCCCGCCGCGGCGGCCGAGAGCACCGAGATGACGAGCGCGAGCTGGATGAGCAGCTTGCGGTTGGTGATGTCGGCAAGCTTGCCCCAGATCGGCGTCGAGATCGTCATGGTGAGCAGCGTCGCGGTGACCACCCAGGTGAACGCCTCCTGGCCGCCGTGCAGGTCGGAGACGATCCGGGGGAGCGAGGAGGAGACGATCGACGAGGCGAGGATCGAGACGAACATCCCGAGGAGGATGCCGGAGAGCGCCTCGAGCACCTGGCGGTGCTTCATCGGTGCCGGGCTCTCGTCGAGAACGGTGGTATGGGTGTCGGCAGACGTCATTCATTCCTCGCAAGAAGTGGTGGGGATGCCATTCAGCATACGACCAATGGTTGCCCAGGGCAACTGTTTTTGGCGCGCGCGAGGTGTGAGCCGCGCGACACTGGAGAGGTGAACGACCGTCGTCCCCGTCGCCCTGCGATGCTCGACCCGCACGACGCCGAGCAGATCCCCGGTGACCTCGCGCCCGAGCTGCGCGACGACGTCGCGCGCCGCACCGCGGCGATCATGGTGCACCACGGCCGCGCGAGCGAGGACGCGACCGTCGTCGAGCGGCTGGTCCGGCTCGTCGAGGAGCAGGGGCTCGACACGGTGGCCGCTCTCTGGTCCCAGAGCGACGCCGAGACCCTGCCCGGGACGCTGTGGCGCCTGTACGCGATCCGCGACTGGGTGCGCCGGGACCCCGAGGCGGTGGCCCACCGTTATGGTCTGGCCGTCGCGACGGCCCCGGTGCACGAGGTGGTCGCGGGCGTCGCGGCCCCCGCCGGCCCCGCCGAGCTCGTGCGGCTGCTCGACGACGTGCTCAGCGGGGTCTACACGGCGGACCTCGCCGTCGCCCTCGAGCGTGCCGCAGCCTTCTGCCGCATCCTCGCGGCCGGCGGCGCTCTCGAGGCCGACCAGCGCGACAGCGTCTCCGGGACGCAGGCCAGTCGGCTGACCCACGCGGCCTCGTCGTTGCTGCGCACGGCGGAGGAGCTCGAGACCGCAGCCCGGCTCTGGCGCACCGACCGCCTGGAGTGACCGCGGGACCCGCGCCGCCCCCGGCCACCTCGAGTGATCGCCCGCTGCCGCCGGCTCGCGTTCACACGTCGGTCACGTAGTGTTTGCCACGTACCATGGAGGTGCGACGTCGGGCTGCGGTGCCCCGGGCTCCAACATCAGCCGCTACGAGCGGCCTTCGCGCCGTCAGGCGCTCCCGGTCCGGCGTCGCCTTCCACGTCTTCGTGTCCCCTCTCGACCCCCGGAGCCACACGTGCGCTTCAAGCTGCGCCTCACGCCCCGCGACACCACTTTCTTCGACCTCCTGGGGGCCTCGGCGTCCCACCTGGTCGCCGGATCGAACGTCCTCGCCCAGGTCCTCGGAGCCAAGCAGGGGGACCGCAAGGACCTTGCGAAGCGGATGACGGAGATCGAGCACCTGGCGGACGAGGCCACGCACTCCGTCGTCAAGAAGCTCAACACGACGTTCATCACGCCCTTCGACCGCGACGACATCTACGCGCTCGCCTCGGCCCTCGACGACTGCATGGACTTCATGGACGAGGCCGCGGACCTCATCGTGCTGTACAAGCTCAAGGAGATCCCGTCGCGCGTCGCCGACCAGGTGGAGGTGCTGCAGCGGATGGCCGAGCTCACCGCGGAGGCGATGCCCAAGCTGCGCAAGATGGCCGACCTCGGTGACTACTGGGTGGAGATCAACCGCCTCGAGAACCAGGCGGACAAGCACTACCGCAAGCTGCTGTCGATGCTGTTCGACGAGATCTCCGACCCGATCCAGCTCATGAAGCTCAAGGAGGTCGTCGACGTCCTCGAGGAGGCGGCCGACGCGTTCGAGCGCGTGGCCAACACCGTCGAGACCATCGCGGTCAAGGAGTCCTGACGCCCCGTGGAAGCGGCACTCGTCGTCGTCATCGTCGCGCTCGCGCTCAGCTTTGACTACACCAACGGCTTCCACGACGCCGCGAACGCCATCGCGACGTCGGTCTCCACCCGGGCGCTGACCCCCAAGGTCGCGCTGACCATGGCAGCGGTGATGAACTTCGTCGGTGCGCTGCTGGGCACGGCGGTCGCGGAGACGATCGCTACCTCGATAGTCAGCCTGCCGATGGATAGCCTGGTCGACACGCGACAGTCACTGATTATTATCGTCGCGGCCCTGATTGGTGCTATCGCGTGGAACCTCATCACCTGGTGGTTCGGGCTGCCGTCCTCCTCCACGCACGCCTTGATTGGTGGTCTCGTCGGCGCGGGAATACTTGGTCTCGGGGCGAGCCACGTCCAGTGGGGCAACGTCATCGAGAAGGTCGTCCTGCCGATGGTCTTCTCGCCCTTGATCGGTTTCGTTCTCGCCTTCGGCGTCATGATCGGCGTCTACTGGCTGCTGCGCAACCGTCCGCCGGCTCGGACTTTTCGCCGATTCCGCCTCGCCCAGACGGTTTCCGCGTCCGCGATGGCCCTCGGGCACGGCTTGCAGGACGCGCAGAAGACGATGGGCATCATCTACCTTGCGTTGCTGACCCATCACTGGGCGGAGCCAGGGGGGATCCCGCTGTGGGTGAAGATCTGCGCCGCGGGCGCGATCTCCGCGGGCACCTACTCGGGCGGCTGGCGCATCATGCGGACGCTGGGCCGCAAGATCATCGAGCTCGACCCCGCCCGCGGGTTCATCGCCGAGTCCGTCTCCGCGATCGTGCTGTACGTCAACGCGTTCGCCCTGCACGCGCCGGTGTCCACCACGCACACCGTCACCTCGGCGATCATGGGCGTCGGCTCCACCAAGCGGCTCTCCGCGGTCCGCTGGGGCGTGGCCAAGAACATCGCCTACGCCTGGGTACTCACCCTGCCGGCGGCGGCCGTCGTGGCGGGGATCTTCTACCTGGCCCTCCACGCGATCCTGGTCTGACCCCGGTCGCCGGTCGAGTGGCGAGGCTGCACTGGTTCGCCGGTCGAGTGGCGAGGGACGAGCGTATCGAGACCCCTGCACGCGCGGGTTTCGATACGGCCGTGGCCGGCCTGCTCAACCAGCGACAGTTCGCCGGTCGAGTGGCGAGGGACGAGCGTATCGAGGCCCCTTGCACGCGCGGGTTTCGATACGGCCGTGGCCGGCCTGCTCAACCGGCGGCGTGGCGCTCGGAAAAAACCTTGGCGGTCCCCGGTGCTGCGGGCCTAGGCTCGAGGCACATGGGGAAGGAGGTGATCCGAGAAGTGAAGACTCTTCGGACGCATGAGGTGGTGGCGCGCTAGTCGCGCCTGAACCCTTCGGACGGGCTGGCGAATCTGACGTCACCACCGGAGCCCGCGGGCAGGTCACGGCATCGTCCTCCGTGACGGGAGCAACCTCCCACCCGCGGGCTCTTCCCTGCCCTCGACGGGGCGGGTCAGGCCACCTTGGGGTGGAGGCGCTCGACGCCCACGACGAGCGGGCCCTCGGGGGTGTCCGCGACGTGTGCGACGAGCGCCTGGCCCGGCTGCAGGGGCTTGCGATGCGACAGGGCCTCGGCGACGTCGGTCGTGGCGTGCTCCGCGAGGAACCGTTGAGCAGCGGGCAGCAGGGGCCGGTGCGTGCACAGCACCGTCGAGGAGGGGCTCGCCAGCGCCTCGCGCATGACGACGACCAGGCGGTCCGGAGACTCGTCGTACCGGGTCTCCGAGAGGTCGGGAACGAGGGTGGGGTCGATCCCGAGCGTCCGGCAGTAGGGCGCCACGCTCTCCACGCAGCGCCGCCAGTCGCTCGTCAGCAGGCGCTCCACGCCGAAGGCGGCCAGCACGGGCACGAGGGCGTGCGCCTCCCCGTGGCCTGCCGGCGTGAGCGGGCGCAGGGTCTCCTCGCCGTGCCACGCCCCGCGCGGCACCGCATGAGCGTGACGCAGCACCACGACCGCGCGGGTGTCCAGCAGCCCCTCGCGGTGCCGAGCGACGAGCGCGTCGAGCGGCGCGCGGTCCGCCTTGCGGGTGAGCCGGTCGAAGGCCTTCTTCGCGGGCACCCAGTCCTTGCCGTCGATCTCGTCCCCCGAGGCCCGCGAGACCGGGTGGCGCGCCGTGAGGCACGGGTCGCCCGCTGTGGCACGCCGTGCGGCCCAGTAGTGCACGCGCTTCACGGTGCCGTCCTGCGTGAGGTACTGCAGCCCGGGCAGCGGGATGCCCAGCACGACGGGCTTGCCGGTCTCCTCCGCGACCTCCCGGACGGCGGTCGTCGGCAGCAGCTCACCCGGGTCGACCTTCCCCTTGGGCCAGGACCAGTCCTGGTACCGGGGGCGGTGGATGAGCTGGACCTGCAGCTTGCCGTCGCGCACCCGCCACACCACGCATCCGGCGGCCTGCACGAGGTTCGCGGTGTCGTCCCGCCTCCCGCCCAGCCCGGCCGCGCCGTCGACCACCCGCGCCACCTGGGGCGACATCAGCGGCCCGTCACCGCGCGGCCACCTGCTGGCGCTGCCGGCTGATGAGGATCTCCTGCAGGTCGTCGAGACGGCGGGACAGATCGCCGCCCTCGACCACGCGCGTCCACGCGCCCGAGCCGGCCAGGTGCCAGGAGGCGACGTCCTCGGACATCGACGTGTCCAGCAGCCACAGCAGGTACTCGACCTGGTCGGGGTCGGCGATCCGGACCAGGGTCTCGACGCGTCGGTCGAGGTTGCGGTGCATGAGATCCGCGGAGCCGATGAAGATCTCGGGCCCGGTCTGCGGGCCGTCACCGATGGCCGGGCCCGAGGAGTTCGCGAAGGCGTAGACCCGGGAGTGCTCCAGGAAGCGTCCCAGGATCGAGCGCACCCGGATGTTCTCCGACAGGCCCGCGACGCCGGGGCGGACGACGCAGATCCCGCGCACCACGAGATCGACCCTCACCCCGGCCTGCGAGGCGCGGTACAGGGCGTCGATCGTCTCCTCGTCGACGACGGAGTTGACCTTGATCTTCACCCACGCCTCGTGCCCGGCGCGAGCCGCAGCGGCCTCGCGGTCGATCCGCTCGACGAGCCCGCTGCGGACCGTGCGCGGGGCGACGAGCAGCCGGTGGAAGCGCGTGCGCGGCGCGTACCCGGAGAGCTGGTTGAACAGCCGGGACAGGTCCTGGCCCACCTCCGGGTCGCAGGTGAGCAGGCCGAGGTCCGTGTAGTAGCGCGCCGTCTTGGGGTGGTAGTTCCCGGTGCCGACGTGGCAGTAGCGCCGCAGCCCGTCCGCCTCCTGGCGCACCACGAGCGAGAGCTTGCAGTGCGTCTTGAGCCCGACGATCCCGTACACCACGTGCACGCCCGCGTGCTCCAGCTTGCGGGCCCAGGAGATGTTGGCCTGCTCGTCGAAGCGAGCCTTGATCTCCACGAGGGCGAGCACCTGCTTGCCCGCGTCCGCGGCGTCGATGAGGGCGTCCACGATGGGGGAGTCGCCCGAGGTGCGGTAGAGGGTCTGCTTGATGGCGAGCACGTCCGGGTCGGCGGCGGCCTGCTCCAGGAAGGTCTGCACCGAGGTCGAGAACGAGTCGTAGGGGTGGTGCAGCAGGATGTCGCGCTCGCGGATCGCGGCGAACACGTCGGTCGCCGTCGCGCTCTCGACCTCGGCGAGGAAGCGGTTGGTCGTCGGGACGAACCGGGGGTACTGCAGGCCCGGTCGGTCGAGGTCCGCGATGACGCTCAGCCCCGTCAGGTCGAGCGGGGCGGGCAGGGTGACGACCTCGGACTCCTCGACCCCCAGCTCGCGCACCAGGATCGAGCGCACGCGCGACGAGATGCCGGCGGCGAGCTCGAGGCGCACCGGCGGGCCGAAGCGGCGCCGCAGCAGCTCCTTCTCCATCGCCTTGAGGAGGTTCTCGGCGTCGTCCTCCTCGACCTCGACGTCCTCGTTGCGTGTCACCCGGAAGGTGTGGTGCTCGGTGATCTCCATGCCGGGGAAGAGCTGGCCCAGGTGCTCGGCGATGACCTCCTCGATCGGCACGAACGACGTCGGGCCACGGTCGCCGGCGGCGGACTGCGAGCTCGGCGCGCTCGGACGCCCGCGCTCGTCGACCGCGATGAAGCGAGGGAGCAGCGGCGGCACCTTCACACGCGCGAAGTGCTCCTTGCCGGTGACCGGGTTCACGACGACGACGGCGAGGTTGAGCGAGAGCCCCGAGATGTAGGGGAACGGGTGAGCCGGGTCGACGGCGAGCGGGGTGAGCACCGGGAAGATGCGCTTGCGGAAGAACTTCTGCAGCCGGTCGCGCTCGGCCGTCGCCAGGTCCTCCCAGTGCACGATCGTGATGCCCTGCGCCACGAGGGCGGGCTGCACCTGGTCGGCGAACACGCCGGCGTGCCGGTCCATGAGCCGATGGGCGTGGCTGCTGATCTCCTGCAGCATCTCGCGCGGGCTGTGCCCCGATGCGTCCGGCATCGCGAGCCCCGCGGCGATGCGCCGCTTGAGCCCGGCCACGCGGACCATGAAGAACTCGTCGAGGTTGGAGGCGAAGATCGACAGGAAGCGGACCCGCTCGAGCAGCGGGAGCGTGGGGTCCTCGGCGAGCTCGAGGACGCGCTGGTTGAAGGCGAGCCAGCTCAGCTCACGGTCCAGGAAGCGGTCCGCGGGCAGGGGCTCGGCGGGGGCCGCGCCGACCGCCGCCTCGTCGTCGCGCGCGACTTCCTTCTCGCCGGGCCGGGGCTGCTCGGCGATGTGCTCGGCGATGTGGCTCGCGAGCGTGGAGTCGGTGATCGCGTCCGTCATTGTCCTATGGTGACACCCCGTGCGCCGCCGTGGTCACCGCGAGAGCTGAACGTCCCGTGACGCCACGGTGAACCCCGCCCTCGCGTACGTCGCGACGGCGGCCAGGTTGTCGGCGTCGACCCACAGCTCGGCGTGGTCCGCGCCGGTGCGGCGCAGCGCCGCCAGGGCGAGCGTGGTCAGGCGGCCGCCCATCCCGCGGCCCTGCAGGGCGGGATCGACCCCGATCACGTAGATCTCCGCGGAGGAGGTCGCGCCCACGCTCGCGTGCGGGTGCTCCACCTTGAGCCAGGCGTAGGCATCGATGCGCGTGGGGTCGTCGAGGGACGGGACGACGTAGAACAGCGACGGGTCGAACCACTCCTGCGCCTCGCGGGTGCGCAGGTCGGCGAGCGTCAGGCGGCCCTGCTCCGGGTGCTGCGCGAAGATCCGCGCGTTGGCGGCGACCCAGGCGTCGTCGTCCTCGCCGGGGCGGAACTCGCGTGCGCCGGCGGCCGCGACGGCGCCCTCCAGGTCGAGCGGGGCGTCATCGAGCGGCCGGGTCTGCAGCTGCAGCTCGCGGACCACCTGCAGGCCCATGGCGCGGGAGAACGCCTGGGCCGCGGGGCCGAAGCCGTGCGCCCAGACCCGCAGCTCCGGGCGGCCGGCCGGGGCCCCGGAACGGCTCGGCAGCGTCGCGTCGCGCTGGGCCGTGCGCAGCAGCATGCGCCCGATGCCGCGGCGGCGGTGCTCCGGGTCGACGACGAGCTCCGCGCTCGGGGTGGCGCCGCGCCGGTCCACCTGCGCGTACCCGACGACCGGTGCGCCGAGGGCGTCGTCGGCGCGCACGACGACGTGCGTGAGGTCGGCGTCGTCGGTCAGGAGCTCGAGCAGGGGCTGCTCGGACAGGGGCCGGGCACCGTCCGCGAGCGTCGCGTTCGCGGCGAGGGTGTGCACGCCCTCGGCCGTCGCGGGGTCGAGCGGGCCGACGAGCAGGCGCGGAGTCATGCTGCTATCTCATCACGGCTGGTCGCCCGCGACGGCGGTCCCCGCCGGCGATGCCACGACGCTGAGCGCGGCGAAGGGCGGGGGTTCGCGGTCGACGGCCGTCGGCTGCGCGCACCCCCGCCCTTCACGGAGCGGTGAGGCCGGGCCCTACTTCTTGACCTTCACCTTCACAGCCTTGGCCTTCGCCGCGGCATACGTGCTGCTGCCCGCGTACTTGGTCTTGGCCTTCCAGGTGCCCTTGGCGCTCTTGGGGAGCTTCACGGTCGCCTTGCCGGCCTTCACGATCGCCTTGACCTTGACGGACTTCTTGCCCTTCTTGAGGGTCACGGTGACCTTGCCCGTCGCCTTGGCGAGGCCCTTCGCCGTGGTGACGGTGATCTTCGCCTTGCCCGCCTTCTTGGTGGTGGGCGCCTTCTTCACCTTGGTCTTCACGGCGGTGACCTTCGCCTTGGTGACCGTCAGCGTCGTGCTCGCGGTCGCCCCGGTAACGGCGCTGCTGCCCGCGTAGGTTGCGGTGAGCGCGTACGAGCCGACGGCAAGCGTCGCGGGCAGGGTGATGACGGCCTGGCCCGCGCTGGACAGGGTCGCGCTCCGGGTGGTGCCCGCACCGGCGAGGGAGACCGTCCCGGTCGCGGCCCTGCCCGCGCTGTCCGTCACCTTCACGGTGACCGTCGCGGCCTTGCCGTAGGTGCTGCTCCTCG
>Ga0182749_1001219_pt1 | contig 20821 bp, 18 predicted proteins | sample eDN3rd37CKraftMG_FD_128875 | JGI IMG/M metagenome (GOLD analysis project Ga0182749, IMG submission 128875) | Enriched Miracle-Growth compost microbial communities from Emeryville, California, USA - eDNA 3rd pass 37_C Kraft MG (version 2) (version 2) ...
CCGAGGTCGGTCAGCTGGGCGGGGTCGTCGGCCGCGGCGCGGATGCCGTCGGCGTCGAGCCCGCGCTTGAGGACGTTGTAGGCGAGCTTCTCGTTGTCGCCGCCCACGCCGGCGTGCAGCCGCGCGTACTCCTCCATGACGGGCGTCTCGATCTCGTCGAAGCCGTGCGCACGGTAGCGCTCGCGGATGACGGCGAGGACACGCTCGCGCCGGGCCTTGTCTGCGGGGAGGAAGTCGCGCATTCCGCGCGGCGGATTGACGGATGCCACGTCCCCATCTTTTCAGATCGGCAGGGCGCGGATTCTCAGCTCGCGCCGTCGCGGGCGTCGGCCTCGGCGGCGCGGATGTCGGCCTCCAGCACGCGCAGCCGCTCCCGCAGGGCGCGCTCGGCATCCCACCCGTTCGCGCGGGCGGTCGCGACGAGGGCCAGCAGGGCGTCGCCGAGCTCGGCCTCCGAGGCGGGCGCGGGCGTCTCGTCCCGCCCCGCCCGCTCGACGATCGGCGAACCCGCCCGCTCGACGACCGGGACCGCGAGGGACGCGGCCTTGCCGAGCAGCTTCTGGGCGAGCGCGAGCGACGGCATGTGGTGGCTCACACCGTCGAGCACGCTCGTGCGGGTGTGCTTCTCCGCCGCCTTCGCGGCGTTCCAGAGCACGAGGACCTCTTCGGGGGTGGTCGCCACGTCGTCCCCGAACACGTGCGGGTGGCGCCGCACCATCTTGTCGGTGAGGCCCCGCGCCACATCGTCGATGTCGAACGGGTCGTCGGGGTCCCGCGCCGCGATCTCCGCGTGGAAGAGCACCTGCCACAGCAGGTCGCCGAGCTCCTCGCGCAGCTCGGCGCGCGAGCCCGACTCGACGGCGTCGATGAGCTCGGCGCTCTCCTCGACGAGATACGGGACGAGGGCCCGGTGATCGATCTGCTGCGTCCACACGCAGCGGTCGCGCACGGAGCGCATGGCCTCGGCGGCGGCGCGCAGCGGGTCCGCGCCCGCGGCGCGGGGATCGGGAGCACCGGCGCGGGGTGCGGACGCGGCATCCGTCATGACGTGCCTTCCGAGAGTCGGGCGAGTCGGCGATGATGCCGCGCGCGCCACGAGACGACGACCGCGGACACCATCAGGGAGATGAGCGAGCCGGCGAGCACGGCGAGGGTGGCCTCGTCGCGGAGCACGGCCTCGCCGGCGAAGGCGAGCTGCGCGAGCAGGAGCGACACGGTGAACCCGATGCCGCCCAGGGCGCCGGCCGCGACGAGGTCGCCGAACTCGAGTCGCGGGTTGCCCTCCTGGTGGAGCAGGCGCTGCCCGAGCCATCCGGCGCCGGTGATGCCGACGAGCTTGCCGAGCGGCAGGGCCAGGAGCACGCCCCAGAAGGCCGGCGAGAGCTCACCGAGGCCGATGGCGGGGATGGCCACGAGCGCGGCAGAGAAGGCGAACAGCGGCAGCACGAGCCCGTTCACCCACGGCTCGAGCGCGTGCGCCGCGCGCAGGCCGGCGCTCTGGGAGACGGCGAGACCGAGGAGCACGCCGGCGATCGTGGCGTGCACTCCCGAGGCCAGGACGAGCGCCCAGGTGAGGACGCCCAGGACGACCAGGACGACGATCAGCCCCGCCGCCGCGGCGCGCGAGCGGTCCGCGGCCCACACGAAGGCGCGGCTGAGGGCGCCGAACACGGCCACGACGACGAGGGCGGCGACCAGCAGCAGGATGTTCACGTCCGTGGCGAACAGGACGGCGATGAAGACGATGCCGACGATGTCGTCGAGGATCGCGAGCGCCAGCAGGAAGACGCGCAGCGCGGGCGGAAGCCCCTTGCCGAACACGGCGAGCACGCCGAGCGCGAAGGCGATGTCGGTGGCGGTGGGGATCGGCCAGCCGGCGACCTCCTCGGCGCCCGCGCCGCTTCCCATCGTGATCGCGAGGTACACGACGATCGGGACGAGGACGCCGCCGGCCGCCGCGATCGCGGGCAGCACGGCGCGGCGCGCGGACCGCAGCTCGCCGGCGGTCAGCTCGTACTGCAGCTCGACGGCGACGGTGAAGAAGAAGATCGCCAGCAGCCCGTCGGAGATCCAGTGCCCCACCGACAGGTCGAAGGGGGTGCCCGGCATCCCCACGCGCGCGTGCTGGACCGCCAGCACGCCCTCGCCGAACGGCAGGTTGGCGATGACGAGTCCGAGCGCCGCCGCGACGAGCAGGAGAACGGCCGGGAAGCGGGCGGAGCGGAGAAGCGTCACCCTTCCAGGGTGTCACAGCCCGTCATGCACCGACCCCGGCGTCGATCGCGCCGGCGCGCGGGCGTTAGCGTGGAAGGATGCCGGAACCCACCCGCACCGAGGCCATCGATCTGGTCGGACGCTTCGAGGCGAGCCAAGAGCTCCCGGAGCGCATGCGCGCCGACGTCCGCATGCTGGGCGCCCTGCTCGGGCGCGTCCTGCGCGAGAGCGGATCGCCGGGTCTGTACGAGGATGTCGAGCGCCTCCGCGTCGCGACCATCCAGGCCTACACGGACGAGACGCCCGAGGCCTTCGAGCGGGCCGTCGCGATCGTGGACGGGTTCTCCGTCGAGCGGGCCGACGAGGTCGCCCGCGCGTTCACGGTGTACTTCCACCTCGCCAACCTCGCCGAGGAGCATCAGCGGGTGCGCGTGCTCCGCGAGCGCGACGGACGCCCCGAGCGCGAGGACGCGGCGGACTCCGTCGCGGCGGCGTTCATGCGCCTGGCGGCCGAGGTCGGCGACGAGACGGCCCTGCGCCGTCTGCAGTCGCTGCGCTTCCACCCGGTCTTCACGGCGCACCCCACCGAGGCGCGCCGCCGCGCCGTCTCCACGAGCGTCCGGCGCCTCGCGGCGCTGCTCATCGAGCACGACGAGGCGCTCGAGGGCGGCGCGGACGAGCGCCGCGCGCAGCGGCGCATGCTCGAGGAGATCGACACCCTGTGGCGCACGGCGCCGCTGCGGGCCGAGAAGCCGTCCCCGGTCGACGAGGTGCGTGCGGTCATGGCCGTGTTCGACGAGACCCTCTACACGGCCGTCCCGCACGTCTACCGCCGCGTCGACGACGCGCTCCAGGGGCTGGCCGCCGGCGGCCGGGAGCCGGTCGTGCGCCCGTTCGTGCGCATCGGCTCGTGGGTCGGCGGCGATCGCGACGGCAACCCGTTCGTCACGGCATCCGTGACCCGCAAGGCCGCGGCGATCGCGAGCGAGCACGTCCTGCTCGGTCTCGAGCGCACGGCGACCCGCGTCGGCCGCACGCTCACCCTGGACGCCGCGACGACCCCGCCCAGTGACGAGCTCCTCGCGCTGTGGCACCGGCTGCGCGCCGCCGACGAGGAGGCCGCGGCGGAGATCGCCAAGCGCTCCCCCGACGAGCCGCACCGCCGCATCCTGCTGCTGCTGGCGCGGCGCATCGCGGCGACGCGCACCCGCAACGCCGATCTCGCCTACCGCGACCCGGAGGAGCTCCTGGCCGACCTGCGGATCGTGCAGCGCTCGCTCGTCGCCGCCGGAGCGCCCCGCCAGGCGTACGGTCATCTGCAGCAGCTGGTGTGGCAGGTGCAGACGTACGGGTTCCACCTCACCGAGCTCGAGGTGCGTCAGCACTCGGCCGTTCACCGCGCGGCGCTGGCCGAGCTGGACGCCGGCGGCCCGCTCACCGCGCAGACGGAGGAGGTGCTCGACGTCTTCCGCGCGGTCGCGCAGATCCAGCTCCGCTACGGCCCGCGCGCCGCCGGTCGCTACATCGTGTCGTTCACGCAGTCCGCGGAGGACCTCACCAACGTCCACCGCCTCGCCGCGTACGCCGCGCGCAGCGGCGGCCCCGCGCCGGTCCTCGACGTCATCCCGCTGTTCGAGACGTTCGCCGACCTGCAGGCGGCGCCCGGCATCCTCGCCGAGGTCGTCCGCACGCCGGAGTTCGCGGCGCGCCTGGCCGAGACGGATCGCCGCATGGAGGTCATGCTCGGCTACTCGGACTCGTCGAAGGATGTCGGACCGGTCGCCGCCACGCTCGCCCTCTACGAGGCGCAGTCGGCGATCGCCGCGTGGGCACAGGGCGAGGGCATCGAGCTCACGCTGTTCCACGGTCGCGGCGGCGCCCTCGGCCGCGGCGGCGGCCCCGCCAACTCGGCGATCCTCGCGCAGCCGCCGCACTCGGTGGACGGACGGTTCAAGCTCACCGAGCAGGGCGAGGTCATCTTCGCCCGCTACGGCGACCCGGTCATCGCGATGCGCCACATCGACCAGGTCGCGGCGGCGACCCTGCTCGCCTCCTCCCCCGGCATCGAGCGGCGCAACCGTGAGGCCGCCGAGCGCTACCGCGACATCGCCGACACGATGGACGCCGCGTCGCGCGAGCGCTTCTTCTCGCTCGTCAAGGCCCCGGGCTTCGCGCGCTGGTTCGCGACCGTCACCCCCATGGAGGAGGTCGGCCTGCTCGCGCTCGGCTCGCGCCCCGCGCGGCGCGGGCTGTCCGTCGAGTCGCTCGAGGATCTGCGCGCGATCCCGTGGGTGTTCGCGTGGACGCAGGCGCGCATCAACCTGGCGGGCTGGTTCGGCCTGGGCACGGCGCTCGAGGCGGTCAGCGATCTCGAGCGCCTGCGCGAGGCGTACGCGCAGTGGCCCCTGTTCCGCACGCTCGTGGACAACGTCGCGATGAGCCTCGCGAAGACCGACGGGCGCATCGCCCGCCGGTATCTCGCGCTCGGCGATCGCGACGACCTGGCCGGCATCGTCCTGGACGAGCTCGAGCTCACACGCAGCTGGATCGTGGCGGTCACCGGCGGAGGAGAGCTGCTGAAGAACAAGCCGATCCTGCAGCGCGCGGTCAAGATGCGCAGTCCGTACGTCGACGCCCTGTCGCTCCTGCAGCTGCGCGCCCTGCGCGCCCTGCGCGCAGCGCCGGAGGACGCGACGCCCGACGAGGAGCAGCAGCGGCTCCTCCTGCTCTCCGTGAGCGGCGTCGCGGCGGGCCTGCAGAACACGGGCTGACCTGCCCTGCACGCGCGTCGGTCCCGGCGATGTCCGCGGCCGGGGCTACCGTCGAGGCATGACCAGGACGAAGCACGCCGCACCGGCCGGATCGTCGATCGAGGTCTGCCCCGTGTGCGCATCGCCCGATGTGCGGGTGCGCGAGCCCGAGTGGTTCGTGCTCGAGCTGGATCGCGCGGACGAGCTCCGCGGCGACGTGCTCGTGGAGTTCTCGTGCCGCGACTGCGGCGCGGCGTGGGACTGACCGCGCTCAGGGTCCCGGCGTCACCGACACGCAGCCGGGAGGCCGGGAGTTCCCGCTGAGGTCGAAGTCCTCGCATGTGAGGAACCGGCTCTGGTTGAGCCCCAGCACGAAGGACGCCACCGCGACCGCCGCCACGATGGCGACGGCGCCCAGGCGCGTGCCTCGGGACAGATCCGAGCCGATCTCGGGCCAGATCACGCGGGTGAGCGCCCACAGGGTGAACGGGATGCCGATGAGCCCCACGACGAGCCCCAGCAGCGTCACGATCGCGGTGAACAGATCCTCGGTCTCGACGTCGTCGATGAACCACAGCAGGAGCCACAGCGATGGGACGGCGAGCGCCAGCAGCGTCGGCCATCGGCGACCGAGGGGCCGCGGGCGCAGCAGGACGACGAAGAAGGATGCCGTCGCCGCCACCCACACGAGCAGCTGCTGGTCGAAGAAGAGGTCGCCCCACGCGCCGAGCGTGAACGCGGGCCACCACACCGCGATGGACATGCCCACCACGACGAGGCTGAACGCGCGGTGCCGGCGCGACAGCGCGTCGGCGCGCGCGGCCTCCACCGCCTCGCCCGCGCCGCCGCGGGCGTCGTCGATCTCCCCCGGCATCCGTCAGTCGACCCGTCGATCGTCGACGTGGCGCGCGAGCGAGCGCCCGTACCGCTCGGTCAGCTGCACCATGAGGTCGGGCGTTGACCGGTCGAGGCCGAACACGTACCCGGGGAAGTCGAGCTCGCGCTGGGCCTCCCAGATCCGCTCGTGCTCGTGGGGCGGCAGGATCTGCACCGGCTCTCCCACCGCCACCCAGCCGATCGGCACCACGGTCTCCGGCGGCAGCGTCGTGCGCAGGTGGACGACGGCATTGATGCGCACCTCGCTGCGCTCGCCGATGCGCGCGCCGTTGAAGACCCGCGTGCCGGTCGCGAGGAACACCTCGTCGGCGATGGTCGCGCCCGAGATGCTCGCCAGGGGACCCACCAGGACGTGGTCCCCGATGTGGACGGGATTGGTGGAGGTCGCGCGGATGAGCGCGTTCTCCATGACGATCACGTTCGCGCCGAGCACGATGGGCCCGCCCTCCGACGTGATGACGGCGCCGTGCAGCACCTGGCAGTCGGGGCCGATCGTGACGTCGCCGCTGAGGACGGCGGTCGCGGCGACGACGGCGGACTCGTGGACGCGGGGCTGCACGCCCTGGTGATCGAACTGCACTGTCTCATCTCCCGGGTGACGTCGGTGTCGGTCAGCGTAGCGCCGATAAGGTGTTACGGTCCCTCCGCACCCGGAACACCCCCTCAGTCGAAAGCTCCATATGACCGAGACACTCGCCGCCCTGCCCGCTTCCGTCCGTGACGTGTTCGACGTCGTCGTCGCGCGCAACCCGCATGAGCCGGAGTTCCAGCAGGCGGTGCACGAGGTGCTCGGATCGATCGGACCCGTCCTCGAGGAGCACCCGCAGTTCGTCGACGGAGGCATCCTGGAGCGGATCGTCGAGCCCGAGCGCCAGATCATCTTCCGTGTGCCGTGGGTCGACGACAGCGGGCGCCTGCACGTCAACCGCGGATTCCGCGTGCAGTTCTCCTCCGTGCTCGGGCCGTACAAGGGCGGTCTGCGCTTCCACCCGTCGGTCAACCTGTCCATCGTGAAGTTCCTCGGCTTCGAGCAGATCTTCAAGAACGCGCTCACCGGGCAGGGCATCGGCGGCGCCAAGGGCGGCAGCGACTTCGATCCGCACGGTCGCTCCGACGCCGAGGTCATGCGCTTCTGCCAGTCGTTCATGAACGAGCTGTACCGTCACCTCGGCGAGCACACCGACGTGCCCGCGGGCGACATCGGGGTCGGCGCCCGCGAGATCGGCTATCTCTTCGGCCAGTACCGCAAGGTCACCAACCGCCACGAGTCCGGCATGTTCACCGGCAAGGGCGTCCAGTGGGGCGGCGCGGAGGTGCGCACCGAGGCGACCGGCTACGGCGCGGTGTTCTTCGTCGAGAAGATGCTCGGCGTGCACGGCGAGGACCTCGAGGGTCGCCGCGTCGTGGTCTCCGGATCCGGCAACGTCGCCACCTACGCGATCGAGAAGGCCCAGCAGCTGGGCGCGACGCCCGTGACCGCCTCCGACTCGTCGGGCTACGTCGTCGACGACGCCGGGATCGACCTCGGTCTGCTCAAGCAGATCAAGGAGGTCGAGCGCGCCCGCATCTCGGAGTACGCCGCCCGGCGCTCCGGGGCCCGGTTCGTCGAGGGCGGCTCGGTGTGGGAGGTCCCGGCCGACATCGCGATCCCGTCCGCGACGCAGAACGAGCTCGACCTCGAGGACGCCCGTGCGCTCATCGGCAACGGCGTGCGGGCCGTCGCCGAGGGCGCCAACATGCCCACCCTCCCCGACGCCGTCGCGGCGTTCCAGGAGGCGGGCGTGCTGTTCGCGCCCGGGAAGGCCGCCAACGCGGGCGGCGTGGCGACCTCGGCGCTCGAGATGAGCCAGAACGCCGCGCGCCAGCGCTGGGGCTTCGCGGACAGCGAGGCGAAGCTCCGCGGCATCATGGCCGACGTGCACGACGCCGCCTTCGACGCCGCGGAGCGCTTCGGCCGCCCCGGCGACTACGTGGCGGGCGCGAACGCGGCCGGCTTCGAGCGCGTCGCGCACGCCATGCTCGCCCAGGGCGTCATCTGAGCGTCACGGCGCCGGGGCGTCCACCCCGGCGTGCGTGATCTCGCAGTCCGACCCCGGCGACAGGATCGCCTCGCGGCCGTCGTCGTAGCGCACGACGAGCAGCTCGGGATCCTCTCTCACGTCGATCACCACGCCCAGACGCTCCGCTGCGCCGACCGTCCGGCCATGGATGCGGATGCGGTCACCCACCACGGCTTTCATCGTCGAAACACCTCCGTCTTCAGGGTACGACGACCTTCCCCGCCTGGCGAGGGCCTGCGGACGCCCTAGGCGTCGGCGGTCTCCTGCGCGACGGGCTCGGGCCACAGCTGGTCGAGCAGCTGGCCGACCCAGGCGATGAGCTCGGCGTCCGCGGGGCGCTCCCCCGACACGACCGGCAGCGGGACGACGACGGCCTCGCCGCCCGACAGCAGCTTCGCCTTCGGGTAGAGCCGCTGGAGGCGCACCCGCATCGAGTCCGCGAGCCGCGCCGGCGCGATGCGCAGGTTCGGTCCCATCGCGACGACGTCGGTGAGTCCGGCGCGCGCCGCACGGCGCCGCAGCCGCGCCACGGCGAGCAGCCCTTCGACCTCGGCGGGCGGATCGCCGTACCGGTCGCGGAGCTCCTCCACGACGGCATCCAGCGCGTCCTCCTTGGCGGTGGCCGCGGCGGCCGCGGACACCTTCTGGTAGGCCTCCAGCCGCAGCCGCTCGCTGTCGATGTACGACTCCGGGATGCGGGCCTGCACCGGCAGCTCGAGGCGCAGCTCGGTGGGGCCCTCGGTCTCCTCGCCGCGGAACGCCGAGACCGCCTCCCCGATCATCCGCAGGTACAGGTCGAACCCGACTCCGGCGATGTGGCCGGCCTGCTCGGCGCCGAGGAGGTTTCCCGCACCGCGGATCTCGAGGTCCTTGAGGGCGACCTGCATGCCCGAGCCGAGGTCGTTGTTGACCGCGATCGTCTCCAGGCGGTCGGCGGCGGTCTCCGACAGCGGCTTGTTCTCGTCATAGAGGAAGTACGCGTACGCGCGCTCCCGCCCGCGCCCGACGCGGCCGCGCAGCTGGTGCAGCTGCGAGAGCCCGTACTTGTCGGCGCGGTCGATGATGATCGTGTTCGCGTTGGAGATGTCCAGGCCCGTCTCGACGATCGTCGTCGACACGAGCACGTCGGCGCGACGCTCCCAGAAGTCGTCGACGACCTGCTCGAGCTGGTGCTCGCCCATCTGTCCGTGCGCGACCGCGATGCGCGCCTCCGGCACGAGCTCGGCGAGCTCGGACGCGACGCGCTGGATCGACTGCACGCGGTTGTGCACGAAGAAGACCTGCCCCTCGCGCAGCAGCTCCCGGCGGATCGCCGCGGCGATCTGCTTGTCGTTGCGCGGCCCCACGTAGGTGAGGATCGGGTGCCGGTCCTCCGGCGGGGTCTGCAGGCTCGACATCTCGCGGATCCCGGTGACCGCCATCTCGAGGGTGCGCGGGATCGGCGTCGCGCTCATCGCGAGGATGTCGACGTTGGTCTTGAGCTTCTTCAGCTGGTCCTTGTGCTCGACGCCGAACCGCTGCTCCTCGTCGATGATGAGGAGTCCGAGGTCCTTGAAGATCACCTTCTCGGTGAGGATGCGGTGCGTTCCGATGACCATGTCCACGGTGCCGTCGGTGAGTCCCTCCAGGACCTCGCGCGCCTCCTTGTCGGTCTGGAAGCGCGACAGGCCGCGCACCTTGACGGGGAAGCCGGCGAACCGCTCGGTGAACGTCTCGAGGTGCTGCTTGACCAGGAGCGTCGTGGGCACGAGCATCGCGACCTGCTTGCCGTCCTGGATCGCCTTGAACGCCGCGCGCACCGCGACCTCGGTCTTGCCGAAGCCGACGTCGCCGGACAGAAGCCGGTCCATGGGGATCGGCTTCTCCATGTCGGCCTTGATCTCGTCGATCGTCTGCAGCTGGTCGGGCGTCTCGGCGAACGGGAAGGCCTCCTCCAGCTCGCGCTGCCAGGGGGTGTCCGGACCGAACGCGTGCCCCTTGGAGGCCATGCGGGCCGAGTACAGCTTGACGAGCTCGACGGCGATGTCGCGCACCGCCTTGCGGGCGCGGCCCTTGGCGGCGGCCCAGTCGCTGCCGCCCATCTTCGACAGCGCGGGAGCCTCGCCGCCGACGTAGCGCGACAGCAGGTCGAGCTGATCGGTGGGCACGAACAGCTTGTCGCCCGGGTAGCCGCGCTTGCTCGGCGCGTATTCCAGCACGAGGTACTCGCGCACGCTCTTGACCGGGTTGCGCCCGCCGCTGGAGACCTCCCGCTGGACGAGCTCGACGAAGCGCCCGATGCCGTGCGTCGCGTGCACGACGAAGTCGCCCGCCTTCAGCTGCAGCGGATCCACGACGTTGCGGCGGCGCGAGGCGAGCTTCTTGACGACCCGCGAGTCGCTGCCGATCGTGCGGCCGTAGAACTCCGTCTCGGTGAGCACGGCGATCTTCGCGTCGGGGACCTCGAAGCCGCGCTCGAGCGGCGAGGCGACGACGAGCACGAGCCCTTCCTCGGGCGGGTCGAGGATGTCGTCGACGCGGCGTGCCGCGATGCCGCGCTCGGACAGCACGTCCCGCGCGCGGTCGGCAAGGCCCGCGCCGGAGGCGGCGACGACGACGCGCCATCCGTCGGCGACGAGGTCGCCCACGTGCGCGGTCGCGCCCTCGACGTTCCCCTGGAACGAGGGGACGGATGCCGCGGGGATCCGCAGCGCCGACGCATCCTCCCCGGGCAGATCGTCGGTCAGTCCCTCGGCCGCGGCGTCCGCGGCGCCCGAGTCGAAGGCGCTCAGCGTCCACCACACGCCGCCGCGGCGGCTGCCGGCCGCGCGCAGCTCCGGCAGCGACACGAAGTCGCCCGCGCCCAGGTCGACGGGGGTGTCCGCTCCCGCGGTCGCCGCGCTCCAGGCGGCGTCGAGGAACTCGCGGTTCGTCTCGGCCAGCGTCACGGCGCGCGTCACCGAGCGCTCCGGATCGGCGAGCGCGATCGCCGCGCCCTCGGGGAGATAGTCGGCGAGCGTCACGACGTCGTCGACGAGCGCGGGGGTGAGCGATTCCATCCCCTCGACGGGGATGCCCTCCGCCATCCGCTCGAGCATGCTCTGCAGACCCGGGAACTGGTCGGTGAGCTCGCGGGCGCGCTGCCGCACGGCATCCGTCAGCAGGAGCTCGCGGCTCGCGAGCATCTCGACCTCCGCGACGTCGCCGGGCAGCGACCGCTGGTCGGCGACCGAGAACGCCCGGATCTGGTCGACCTCGTCGCCGAAGAACTCGATGCGGTACGGGTGGTCGGCGATGGGCGGGAAGACGTCGAGGATGCCGCCGCGCACCGCGAACTCGCCGCGCCGGGACACCATGTCGACGCGGTGGTACGCGCGCTGCACGAGCGCGGCGCTGACGTCCGTGAGCTCGTAGCCGCGCGCCCCGACCGCGAGACGGATCGGCGGGTCGTCGGCGAGACCGGCGGCCAGCGGCTGGAGCGCCGCGCGCACGGAGGCGGTGAGGATGAGCGGCTCCTGCCCGTCCCACTCGGCGATGCGGCGCAGCACGTCGATGCGGCGGCCCACGGTCTCGGTGCTCGGGCTGAGACGCTCGTGCGGGAGGGTCTCCCACGCGGGGAAGTGCAGGACCTGGGCGCCGGGCAGGAGTGCGCCGAGGGCGGCGCCGAGCGTCTCGGCCCGGCGGCCGGTCGGCGCGATCGCGAGCAGGACGGCCGGCTGCCCGCCGTGTCGGCGCTTGTCGACGAGCGCGGCGAGCAGAGGAGCGTCGAGGCCGTCGACGAGCGAGAAGTCGCAGTCGATCGACGCGGCGGCCAGTGCCTCCCCGAGTACGCCAGACTGCGCGAGGGCGCGCGGAATCCCGGGAACTGTCACTGAAAGAGTCTACGGCGCCCCGCCGACACGGGTCCCGCTCGGGCCCCGGCGACTCCCCCTCCTCGCGGCCGGATGCCGACGGCGCCTCATGCCAGGATGGGAGCCGTGAGCGCCTCTCAGCCGCCGGTCCCGCCCCCGTGGAACCCTCCGGGGCAGCCCGCCCCGCCGCCGGGCGTCCCGCCTGTGCCCCCGCCGCCGTGGGCGCAGCCCGCCGGCACGGGACCCGCGTCGCCCACCGCACCCGCCGCGCCCGCGGCACCCGCGTCGCCCACCGCGCCCACGGCACCCGCCGTGCCGCCCTACCCGGGCGCGTACACGGCGCCGCAGGCGCCTGCGCCCGGCTCCGCCACGCCGCCGCAGCCTTACGCCGCCCCGTACACCGCGCCGGTCGACCCGCGCTTCGGTGCGGTGCTCGCGAGTCCGCCGGCACGCCGCTCGCCCACCCTCGGGATCGTCGCGGTCATCGTGTCGGGACTCGCCGCGCTCACCGTCGTCGTCGCCGCGATCGCCGCCTTCCAGATCGGCCTCGGCTCCGGTGCGGAGATCGCGATGCGCCCGAACGCCGCGACCTGGGACATGTCGCTGCTGACACCCGTGCGCGAGTGGGTCCTCGCCGGCGAGATGTCCTTCTGGATCGGCACGGCGCTGGGCCTGTGGGCGCTCGTGCAGGGGATCGTCGCGATCGTGACCCGGCGGGGCCGGCCCGCGGGCATCGTCGCCGTGATCGTCGCGATCATCGCGCCCATCTTCTTCGGGTTCGCCGTCTGGCTCTCCCTCGTGGCCGGCATCGGCGCGGGGTCGTCGATCGGCGGCTGACGCCGAGACAGGTCAGGCGCGCGGGGCGTGGTGCTTCTGCTGCGCCGCGAGCAGACCCTCGCCCATGAGCTGCTCGACGGCGTCGGCGGCGTCGGAGACGAGCATGGGCAGGCTCTTGCGCTCGGTCGCGCCGAACGGATCGAGCACCCAGTCCGCGGCGTCCTGCCGCCCCGCGGGGCGTCCGATGCCCACCCGCACGCGCGGGAACTCCGGCGTGTCGAGCGCCTTGGCGACGTCTCGGACGCCGTTGTGGCCGCCATGGCCGCCGCCGATCTTCAGCTTGACGGTGTCGAACGGGATGTCGAGCTCGTCGTGGACGATCACGACATGGTCGGGGTCCACCCCGTAGTAGCGGGCCAGTCCCGCCACCGGTCCCCCGGAGACGTTCATGAAGGAGTTCGGCTTGGCGAGCACGAGCTTGGGGCCGCCGGGGCGCAGCCAGGTCTCGGCGACGCGGGCGTTGGCCTTGTGCGACGTGAAGCGCTCGCCCCGCCGGTCGGCGAGCTCGTCGACGACGAGCTGGCCCACGTTGTGACGCGTGAGCTCGTATCGGGGGCCGGGGTTCCCGAGCCCCACAACCAGCCAGGTCTCCGCCATGGCATCCATCCTCTCGCGTGACGACGCGTCGGACGAGAAAGGACGCGACCCGGTGCGGGTCGCGTCCTCTCTCGCAGGTGCTCCGTGCTTACTCGGCGGCCTCTTCGGACGCGGCCTCCTGAGCGGCGGCCTCGGCCTCGTCGGCGGCCTCGATCTCGTCGGCGGCGGCAGCCGTGGCAGCCGGGACCGAGACCGCGACGATGAGCATCTCGGGGTCGGCGGCGAGGGACGCGCCCCGCGGCAGGGTGAGGTCGGCGGCGGTGATGTGCGTGCCGTCCTCGAGGCCCTCGACGCTCAGCTCGACGTGCTCGGGGATGTGGGTGGCCTCGACCTCGAGCGCGACCGAGACGGCGTCGAGGTTCGCGATGGTGCCCGCGGCGGGCTCGCCCACGACGACGATCGGGACGTCGACCTGGATCTTCTCGCCCTTCTTCACGACGAGGAGGTCGATGTGCTCGATGACCTGGCGCACCGGGTCCTTCTGCACGTCCTTGACGAGCGTGAGCTGCTCCTTGCCGGCGACATCGAGCTCGAGGACCGCGTTGGCGCGGCGGACGAGCAGCGAGACCTGGTGGCCGGGCAGCGCGACGTGCTGGGGCTCGGTGCCGTGACCGTAGATGACGGCGGGGATCTTCCCGGCGGCGCGCAGGCGGCGGGCGTAGCCCTTGCCGAAGTTCTCGCGCAGCTCGGCGTGGACCTTGGTGTCTTCCGACATGATTCTCCTTGCGGCTCTGCGGTCGTGCAGGAGCCCGGTGTTGGGGGTCTGTGGTTTCGACTCGAACGCGCACGCGTGAGGAAAGCCGTGAAGCCTGCCGACCGCGTCGATCACGGATGCCGCGGGCATCCCTCGCCGAAGTTCGGTCACTGAGTCTACCAGCGACACCGCTACGATGAAGACGCACCCGTCACCGACCCGGAGGACCCCATGGACAGCCAGCTCGCCGCAGATCTCCTGCTGGCCTTCGTCGGTCTGCTCGGCCTCGCCGGCCTCGTCGGCGTCGTGCTGAGCTTCTGGTCGCTGGGACGCTCCGCCTACCGCAAGGACTGAGCCCCGAGCTCCCCTGCGATCCCGCGCACAACCTCGTCGAGGTCGCCGGTGTTGCGCACCGTCATGCCCGGCTCGTCCTCGGCGAGCGGCTCCCACACGGCCAGCTGCGACGCGAGCAGGGCCGGCGGCATGAAGTGCGCGCGCTCCCGCATGCGCCGCGCGAGCTCCTCCGGCGGCACCTCGAGCGCCACGAAGCGCGCGTCCGGCGCCGTCGCGAGGATGCGGTCGCGATAGCGCCGCGCGAGCGCCGAGCACGCCATCACGATGTCGTCGGCGTCGCGCAGCGCCGCGCCGACGAGGTCGAGCCACGGCATCCGGTCGTCATCGTCCAGCGGGATCGCCGCCGCCATCTTCGCGACGTTGGCGGGCGGATGCAGGTCGTCGGCGTCCACGAACGACGCCCCCATCAGACGGGCCAGACGCAGACCCGCCTCGGACTTGCCCGATCCGCTCGGACCGATCACCACGATGCGCATGACTCCATCGTGCCGGACGCGGTCCCCCCGGCCGTGCTCCAGACTCTAGGCTGGAGACATCCCCCGCAACGAACGGTACAAGGAGTGCGCGTGACCGAGGCATCAGCGAACATCGGAGTCGTGGGGCTCGCCGTGATGGGCTCGAATCTGGCCCGCAACCTGGCGAGCCGCGAGGGGAACACGGTGGCGGTGTACAACCGCACGCACCTGAAGACCGAGGAGCTCGTCGGCGAGCACCCGGAGGCGGGCTTCGTGGCCACCTCGAGCTACGAGGAGTTCGCCGCCGCCCTGCAGAAGCCGCGCACCGCGATCATCATGGTCAAGGCCGGCCCTGCGACGGATGCCGTCATCGACGACCTCGTGCGGGTCTTCGAGCCCGGCGACATCATCGTCGACGGCGGCAACGCGCTGTTCACCGACACGATCCGCCGTGAGCGCACCGTGCGCGAGACCGGCATCAACTTCGTCGGGATGGGTGTCTCCGGCGGCGAGGAGGGCGCTCTCCTGGGCCCCGCGCTCATGCCGGGCGGCTCCGACGAGTCGTGGACCACGCTCGGCCCGATCCTGCGCTCGATCGCCGCGGTCGCCGAGGGCGAGCCGTGCGTCACGCACGTCGGTCACGACGGCGCCGGACACTTCGTCAAGATGGTGCACAACGGCATCGAGTACGCCGACATGCAGCTCATCGCCGAGGCGTACGACCTCATCCGCCGCGGCACCGGCAAGTCGCCGGCCGAGATCGCCGACGTGTTCGCCGAGTGGAACCGCGGCGAGCTCGAGTCGTACCTCATCGAGATCACCGCCGAGGTGCTGCGCCAGGTCGACGCCGCCACCGGCAAGCCGCTCGTCGACGTCATCGTCGACCAGGCCGGCGCCAAGGGCACGGGCGGCTGGACCGTCCAGACCGCGATCGACCTGGGCGTCCCGGTCTCCGGCATCGCGGAGGCCGTCTTCGCCCGCTCGCTCTCATCGCACCCCGAGCAGCGCGCCGTCTCGACGGATCTGCCCGGCCCGAGCGAGGCCCTCCAGGTCGACGATGTCGACGGGTTCATCGAGGACGTGCGCCTCGCCTTGTTCGCATCGAAGATCGTCGCGTACTCGCAGGGCTTCGACGAGATCCGCGCGGGCGCCGCCCAGTACGGCTGGAACATCGACCTCGGCGCGGTCTCCAAGATCTGGCGCGGCGGCTGCATCATCCGCGCGCAGTTCCTCAACCGCATCGCCGACGCGTACGCCGCCGACCCCGCTCTGCCGGTCCTGCTCAGCGCGCCGTACTTCGTCGAGGCCCTCGGCCGCGCGCAGGACGCGTGGCGCCGCATCGTCTCGACCGCCGCGAGCGCCGGCATCCCGTCGCCCGCGTTCTCGTCGTCGCTCGCGTACTACGACGGCCTGCGGGCCGAGCGCCTCCCCGCCGCCCTCATCCAGGGTCAGCGCGACTTCTTCGGCGCGCACACCTACCGCCGCATCGACAAGGAGGGCACCTTCCACACGCTGTGGTCGGGCGACCGCTCCGAGGTCGAGGCCGAAGACACGCACTGACGCCGCACCGTCGACCGTGAGCGCCGCGCCCCTGCCGGGGTCGCGGCGCTCCTGTCATGCCGGGGCGATGTTGTGGTTGCGCGAGAACATGTTGCCCGGGTCGTATTCGCGCTTGACGGCGGCCAGCCGCGCGACGGTCGCGGGCGGGAACATGCGCCGCACCCAGTCCGGGTCGGTCGACATCGTGAAGTTGCCGTAGACACCGGCACCGCGCGCCTCGATGTCGGCCCACAGCGCCGACAGGCGGGCGCGCTCCGCGTCGTCCACGAGGCCGGGGATGTCGAACCCTCCCGCCATCGCGAACCATGTCGCCCGCCGCGCGGGGAACGCCGACTCGTCCTGCGGGACGTCGCCGAACGCGCCGCCCACGGAGCGGAGGAACAGCACCGACATGTCGCTGGACTCGCGGAATCCGACGAGCCGGTCGATGACGTCGGCGTCGAGGTCGACGAGGAGGGTGTTGCCGCCCACGAACCCGGGCATGGGCGCCTCGGGGCCGAAGGGCGGCGCGTCCATGAGGATGTCCGGATACGCCGTCGCGCGGCTCTCGACCTCCACGAGCCCGCCCGTCTCGGCGAGCGGCGCGAGCGCGGCCCGCGCCGCATCCTCGTCGGTGCCGATCCAGCACGCGCTGAGGGTCGCACCCGCCGGAGCGCTCGGGTCCATCGCCGGGACATCCATGAAGGTGACGGTGAGCTCGCGCGGCGCCGTGCGCAGGACGTCCGCGAGGCCGGCGAGAACCGGCCGCGCGTCCCCCTCGACGCGGTACGTCGTGAACACGACGCCGTCCAGCGGGTGCGCACGGAAGTCGAAGCGGGTGACGACGCCGAAGTTCCCGCCGCCGCCGCGCAGCGCCCACACGAGCTCGGAGTGCGTGGCGTCCGTCGCCTCCACGACGTCACCGCCCGCCGTCACGAGCTGCACGCCCACGAGCTGGTCGCACGCGAGTCCCCAGGCCCGCGTCATCCAGCCGATGCCGCCGCCGAGCGTGAGCCCGCCCACGCCGACGGAGGCTGTGTCGCCCGAGCTGAGCCCGAGTCCGTGCGCGCTGAGGACCGTCGCGATGCGCCCCCAGGTCGCACCGCCGCCCACCCGCACGAGGTCGCCGTCCACCGCGACCTCGTCGAGGTCGCGGAGGTCGATCGTGAGCGCGCCGCGGCCCTCGCCCCACGCGCTGTGCCCGCCGCTGCGCACATCGACGGGGAGGACCGTCGCGACGGCGTACGCGAGCGCGGCCTGCACGTCGGCCACGTCCGCGACGCGCACGACGGCGGCCGGCTCGCCGATGCCGAGTGGAACAGCCGTGCGGCGTCCCACCCCTCTTCTCCCTCGGCGACGACCGTCCCCGAGGTGGATTCCCTGAGCTTCGTGATATCCATCCGCTCACGGTAGCGACCGGCTCCGACACCGACCAGGGCCCGCACTGTTCCCAGCGAGCGCATAGGATCCTCCATAGGAACCGCATAGGTTCCCTCCCACAATGGAGCCATGACCGTGACCGCTCCCTCGCCCTCCCTCCACCGTCCCGACGGCAGCCCGCTGCGCGTGCTCGTCGTCGACGACGAGCAGATGCTGACGGATCTGCTGTCGATGGCGCTGCGGATGGAGGGCTGGGACGTGCGCACCGCCGGCTCCGGGTTCGAGGCGCTGCAGGCCGTTCGCGACTTCGGCCCCGACGCGCTCGTGCTCGACATCATGATGCCCGACCTCGACGGCATGGCCGTCCTGCAGCGGCTGCGGCAGTCCGGCAACGACGTGCCCGTGCTCTTCCTCACCGCGAAGGACGCCGTCTCCGACCGTGTCGCGGGGCTCACGGCGGGCGGCGACGACTACGTCACGAAGCCGTTCAGCCTCGAGGAGGTCGTGGCGCGCCTGCGCGGACTGATGCGCCGCGCCGGCACCGCACTGGCCGACGACGCCGAGCCCATCCTGCGCGTGGGCGATCTGTCGCTCAACGAGGACTCGCACGAGGTGGAGCGCGCGGGCACCGAGATCGAGCTCACTGCGACGGAGTTCGAGCTGCTGCGCTTCCTCATGCGCAACCAGCGCCGCGTCGTGTCGAAGGCGCAGATCCTCGACCGGGTGTGGAACTACGACTTCGGCGGACGCTCCAGCGTCGTCGAGCTGTACATCTCGTACCTGCGCAAGAAGATCGACCAGGGGCGCACCCCGCTCATCCACACCGTGCGCGGCGTCGGATACATGATCAAGGCGCCGCAGTGACGGCATCCGAACCTTCGCTCCCGACCGCGGCCGACGAGACCCCCTCTCGCCGGCCGCGTCGGGTTCTCACCCTGCAGGCGCGCCTCATGGCGACCGTCATCGGGGTCGTCGCCCTCATCCTCGTGATCGTCGCGGTCACGGTGAGCACGATCCTCGGCGGCGTGCTGCAGAACAACCTCGAGCAGCGCATCCGCAACGCGACGCAGTCGCTCCAGCTCGCGACGATGACCCCGAGCGGACCGATCCTGCGCAGCGCCCACGACTCGCTCGATCTCGGCACCGGCCAGCCCACCGGGTTCCTCCTCATCCTCGACGACGGGCGCACGGTGACCGGAGCCGTCGTCGGCGAGGACGGCGTCATCACCGACCTCACCCCCGCGCAGATCACACAGGTGCGCAAGGCCGTGACGGCGCAGGAGTTCACCGTCTCGGTGTCGGGCCTGGGCACGTACCGGATCGGCATCGTGACGACCCCCTACCCCACGCTCACCGGCGTCTCGGGGCTCCCCACGAGCGAGGTGAACGCGATCATCGCGCAGATGCTGCTCACCATCGGGCTCGTGACGGCGGCGGGCCTCATGCTCCTCGCGGTGGCGATCGCCGTCGCGATCCGCAGCGGCCTGCGCCCGCTGCGGGCCGTGGCCGAGACCGCGACGCGCGTCGCCTCACAGCCGCTCGCGCAGGGGCAGGTGCGGATCACCGAGCGGGTGCCCGCCGAAGAGGTCGACGAGGGCACCGAGGTCGGGCAGGTGGGGGCCGCGCTGAACACGCTCCTGGACCACGTCGACGCGTCCCTGGACGCGCGTCAGCGCAACGAGGAGCGCATGCGCCGCTTCGTCGCCGACGCGAGCCACGAGCTGCGCACCCCGCTGGCCTCGATCCGCGGCTACTCCGAGCTGTCGCTGCGCGCCCTCCGGCAGGGACACCGCTCCCCCGCCGCCGAGGAGACCACGGAGTCGTCGCTGGAGCGCATCCAGGCCCAGTCCGTGCGGATGACCACGCTCGTCGAAGACCTCCTGCTGCTCGCACGCCTCGACGAGGGACAGGAGCTCGTGTACGGCACCGTCGACCTCACGCGCCTCGTGATCGAGGCCGTCGGCGACGCCCGCGCGGCGGGCCCCGACCACATCTGGCAGCTGGATGTCGGCGACGAGCCGATCGTCGCGGCGGGCGACGCCGGACGCCTCACGCAGGTCGTCGCCAACCTCCTCGCGAATGCGCGCGCCCACACCCCGGAGGGCACGACCGTGCGGGTGTCGCTGCGGCGCGACGGCACCGACGCCGTCCTCGACGTCCATGACGACGGCCCCGGGGTGGACCCGGCGATCGCGGACGACCTGTTCGAGCGGTTCGCCCGCGCCGACCGGTCCCGCGCCCGCAAGACCGGCGGAACAGGGCTCGGCCTGTCGATCGTCAAGGCGATCGTGGAGGCTCACGGCGGGACCATCATCGTGGACAGCACGCCCGGCGACACGACGTTCACGGTGCGGCTGCCCGCCCGGCCCGCCGACCCCGCCCCGGCCGAGGAGGCGCCGGAGATCGACCCCGGCGTCGACGACGGCACGGACCCCGCGGCCTAGCCCCGGCTCAGTACCCCGAGAACGCGTCCGTCGTCACCGAGCGCGCCTTCGCGAGCGCCGGCGCGAGATCCGCGATGAGTCCCGCCGGACCGGAGATGTACGCGTGCCGCGCGGAGATGTCCGGCACGACGCGGGACAGCCCCTCGGCGTCGAGGCGCACGCCGCGCGCCCACGACCAGTGCGCGGGCATGTCAGCGGGACGGTCCCGTGTGAAGACGATGACGGGCACCCCCGAGGCCTCGATCTCGTCGCGGAACGCCAGCTCCGAGGCATCCGACGCCACGTACACGAGCACGATGTCGCGGTCCTCGCCGCGCAGACGGGCCTGTCGCAGCTGCGACACGAAGGGCGTCACGCCGATCCCGGCCGCCACCATGAGCACCGGCGCGCCCTCGCGGCGCGGCAGCACGAAGTCGCCCCACACGCCCGTGACGGCCAGGCGATCGCCCGCACTCACCTCGGCGAGCGCCTTCTTATAGCTCGACGGCTTCGCCCCGGGGCTCTCCCGGAAGGCGATCTCGATCGTCGGGAGGTCATCCGGGGCCGACACGATGCTGAACTCGCGCCGCGTGCCGCGCGCGTCCGGATGCCGGTGCGGCACGTCCAGCTCGAGGTACTGCCCCGCCACGAACCGCACCGGCCGGGACGCCTGGAAGGTGAGGCGGCGCACCGTCGCCGTCACGTCGGTGCGCTCGACCAGCGTCACCCGCACCGCGGTGCGCACCGCGAACGCGAAGGCGAGGAGGTTGCCGATGAGGAGGGCGCGCTCC
>Ga0182749_1001220_pt1 | contig 20814 bp, 18 predicted proteins | sample eDN3rd37CKraftMG_FD_128875 | JGI IMG/M metagenome (GOLD analysis project Ga0182749, IMG submission 128875) | Enriched Miracle-Growth compost microbial communities from Emeryville, California, USA - eDNA 3rd pass 37_C Kraft MG (version 2) (version 2) ...
CCTCGTCGACGTCGTCGACCACCACCCGCGCGCCGAACGGCACGTGCGTCGCGAGGTGCTCCTCCAGCGCGGCGCGCGCCTCGGCAGCCGGCTGCCCGGGGGCGACCCTGGCGCTGAGCTTCACGGAGATCGACGGCGCGAGCGTGTTCGAGGCGTTGGCCACGCTCGGGGCGTCGATGCCGGTGACGGTGATCGCGGGCTTCGACCAGATGCGGGAGAGGATCTCGCCGTCGCCGATCGGCGAGACGCCGTCGAGCAGCGCCGCCTCCTCGCGTAGCTGCGACTCCGGATAGTCGGGATACTCGGCGGCGTCGGCGGTCAACCCGTCGACGGCGACCGAGCCGTCCTCGTTCCAGAGGGTCGAGAGCAGCCGGATCGCGGCCATCGCGGCGTCGGGGACCGCTCCCCCGAACATCCCGGAGTGCGAGGCGTGGCCGAGCGTCGTCACGGTGACCCGCATCGTGACGTTGCCGCGCAGCCCGACAGTGAGCGCCGGGGTGGTCTCGTCCCAGTTGTCGGAGTCGGCGACGACGATGACGTCGGCGGCGAGCCGCTCCCGGTGCAGCTCGAGGAAGTTCGCGAAGGAGCGCGAGCCCGACTCCTCCTCCCCCTCGATGAACAGCGAGATGCCGAGATCGAAGTCCCGCCCCAGCACCTCGACGAGCGCGCGGACGGCCGAGACGTGCGCCATCACGCCCGCCTTGTCGTCGGCGGCACCCCTGCCGTACAGCCGGTCCCCGCGCACCGTCGGCTCGTACGGAGCCGAGCGCCAGTCCTCGTCCCTGCCGGGCGGCTGCACGTCGTGGTGGGCATAGAGCAGGATCGTCGGCCTGCCGTTCCTGGCGGCCCTGGTCGCCAGGACCGCGGGCTGCCCGAGCTCGCCGCCGTCGCCGATCGGCGCCCGTTCCACCGTGACCTGCTCGAACACCTCGAGTCCGCGCGCCAGCGCCGCCACGGCCTCGGCGCTCTGCGCGACCCGCGAGTCGTCGAAGGCGGCCCAGGAGACCGAGGGGATGCGCACCAGGTGCGAGAGGTCGGAGATCGAGGCGGGCAGACCGGCATCCACCGCCTCCCTGAGCGCCGCGGTCAGCCGCTCGCGCTCGGCGGTCGCTGTGAGATTCTCCCCCGAAGAAGTCATAGAGGTAATCTTAAGAGCCCTGGGTTCCCAGGAATGATCGCAAGGACTGAATGTGGCCAAGTCGACCGGAACGCCGACCGAGAACTCCGGTTACGAGCTGAACACCGACAGCGTGACCGGCAAGGGACGCCCTACGCCGACCCGCAAGGAGCGCGAGGCGGCCAACCTTCGCCCCCTGGTCTCCAGCGACAGGAAGGCGGCCGGCCAGGCCTCGAAGGCGCAGGTCGCCTCGGAGCGCCAGCGGGCCAGGATCGGCCTGGCCAACGGCGAGGAGAAGTACCTTCCGGCCCGCGACAAGGGCCCGCAGCGCCGCTTCATCCGCGACTACGTGGATGCCCGGTTCAGCGTCGGCGAGATCCTCATCCCGGTCATGTTCGTCGTCATCATCCTCACCTTCATCCAGAACCCGGTGTTCCAGGTCGTCTCCGTCTACGGCCTCTGGATCTTCTTCGGGCTCGCGGTGATCGACGTGCTCGTCGCCGGCCAGCTGATCCAGAGCAAGCTGATCAAGAAGTACGGCCGCGAGAAGCTCCAGCGCGGCAACCGCTGGTACACCGCGATGCGGGCGCTTCAGCTGCGTCTGATGCGCCTGCCCAAGCCGCAGGTGAAGCGCTGGCAGTTCCCCCAGTAGCGCAGGTCTCCCAATCAGCGCAAGCGCAGGTCCCGCAGCAGCGCAGACGTCAGCGCGCGGCGAGCAGCCGGCGCAGACCGCGGTTGATCCCCGCTGCCCAGAACGGGCCGCGGTACAGGAACGCGGTGTATCCCTGCACCAGGGTCGCGCCGGCCGCCAGCCGCTCGGCCACGTCCCGCGCGGTCTCCACCCCGCCCACCGAGATCACGCAGAACTCCGCGGGGACGACGGAGCGGATGACCCGCAGCACCTCGAGCGAGCGGGCAGCGACCGGCGCTCCGGACAGCCCGCCTGCGCCCGCCGCCTCGACCACCGCGGCCGGGGTGCGCAGGCCGTCCCTGGACAGCGTGGTGTTGGTCGCGATGATGCCGGAGAGACCGAGCTCGACAGCGAGCAGCGAGATGCGCTCGACCTGGTCGTCGCCGAGATCGGGGGCGATCTTCACGAGCACCGGCGTCGCGCCCGCCGCCTCGCGGACCGCCGCGAGCAGCGGAGCCAGCAGGTCCAGCTCCTGGAGTCCGCGCAGCCCCGGCGTGTTCGGTGAGCTGACGTTCACGGCGAGGTAGTCGGCGACGGGGGCGAGCAGCCGGGTGCTCACCAGGTAGTCGGCCGTCGCCTCCGAGAGCTCCACCACCTTGCTCTTGCCGACGTTGGCGCCGATGATCGGTCGCCGCGATCGGGCGGCCTCCCTCGCCAGCCGGGGCGCGGCGTCCGCTGCACCGCGGTTGTTGAAGCCCATCCGATTGATCACCGCGCGGTCGACGATCAGGCGGAACAGCCGCGGCCGCTCGTTGCCCGGCTGGGCCAGCGCGGTCACCGTGCCCACCTCGACGTGCCCGAACCCGAGCTGACCGAGGCCGCGAATGGCCGTCGCGTCCTTGTCGAAGCCGGCAGCGACGCCGAAGGGCGAGGGGAAGCGCAGGCCGAGGGCGTCGACGGCCAGCGAGCGATGCGGCCGGGTGAGGCGCGAGAGCACAGCCCCGACGCCCAGCCGCGGAAGGAGACGGATGACGCGCATGGCGAGGTGGTGAGCATCCTCCGGGTCCAGGTGCGACAGGACGAGGTGGAAGAGGATGCGATACATGCCGGCTTCAGGTTACCGGCAGGCGGCCTCAGTCGTCGGCCGACGCGGTGTCGTGTTCGACCCGGAGCAGGGTGATCGCCGCCTCGAAGTCCTCGAGCGAGTCGAAACCCTGGTAGACGCTGGCGAACCGGAGGTACGCGACCTCGTCGAGCTCGCGCAGCGGGGGCAGGATGGCCAGCCCGATGTCGTTGGCGTCGATCTGGGAGGCCCCGGTCGCCCTGATCGTCTCCTCCACCCGCTGCGCGAGCACGGCGAGGTCCGTGTCGGTCACGGGTCGTCCCTGGCAGGCCTTGCGGACGCCGGAGACGATCTTCTCCCGGCTGAACGGCTGAACCACGCCGCTGCGCTTGACCACGTTGAGGCTCGCGGTCTCGGTGGTGGAGAACCGGCGACCGCAGTCCGGGCATTGGCGACGGCGCCGGATGGACAGCCCGTCGTCGCTTGTGCGCGAGTCGATGACCCGGGAGTCCGGATACCGGCAGAAGGGGCAGAACATGCCACCCAGGATAGCCCGGGACCAGGAGAGCGCCGGTCAGCCGCGGTCGAACCTCGCCGTGATCGCCGCGGCGTGCGCGGGAAGGTCCTCCGCGCCGGCCAGGGCCACGATGCGCTCCTCGACGGCCAGAAGCGCCGCATGGTCGTAGCGGATCACCTGCTGCGGGCGCAGGAAGGTATAGGCGCCGAGGCCCGGCGTGAACCTCGCCTGACCGCCCGTGGGCAGCACGTGGTTGGAGCCGGCGAGGTAGTCGCCGAGGCTCACCGGAGCGTCGGGGCCGAGGAAGATCGCGCCGGCGCTGTCGATGAGGTCGAGCACCTCCCCCGGGCTCGCGGTCTGGATCTCCAGATGCTCCGGACCGTACACGTTGCTGAAGGCCGCGGCGCCCTCCAGGTCGTCGACCAGCACTATCGCCGACTGCCGGCCGCGCAGGGCCGCGCCGATCCTCTCGGCGTGCCGGGCCACCGGCGCCAGGCGCTCGACCTCCGCGAGCACGCGCCCCGCCAGGTCCGGCGAGTCGGTGACCAGGACCGCGGCGGCCAGCTCGTCGTGCTCGGCCTGGCTGAGGAGGTCCCTGGCCACCAGGTAGGGGTCGGCTGCGGCATCCGCGATCACCAGGATCTCGGTCGGGCCGGCCTCGGCGTCGATGCCGGTCTGCCCGCGCACCAGACGCTTGGCCGCGGCCACATAGACGTTGCCCGGGCCGGTGATCAGCTGCACGGGATCCAGGCTCAGCTCCGGGACGCCGTAGGCGAAGGCGCCGATCGCCCCGGCGCCGCCCATCGCGTAGACCTCCTCGATGCCGAGCAGGCCCGCGGCACCGAGGATGGTGGGGTGGACGCCGCCGTCGAACTCCCGCTGCGGCGGGGAGGCCAGCGCCACCGAGGCGACGCCGGCGACCTGTGCCGGGACCACGTTCATCACCACGCTGGACGGATAGACCGCCTTGCCTCCGGGGACGTAGAAGCCGACGCGCTCGATCGGGGTCCAGCGCTGGATCACCTCGGCGCCCGGTGCGAGCTCGGTCACCCTCGGCGTGGGCAGCTGCGCCTTCGAGGCGAGGCGCACCCGGTCGACGGCCTCCTCCAGCGCCGCTCGCACGGTCGGCTCGAGCAGCCGGACCGCATCGGAGATCGCCGCGGGATCGACCCTGATCCGGGACGGGCGGACCCGGTCGAGGCGCTCGGCCTGTTCGATCAGGGCCGCCTCACCGCGCTCCCGGACCTCGGCGATGAGCTCGGCCGCCACGGCGCTCGCCGCCGAGACGTCGGTGCGCGAACGGGGGACGAGGCCGAGCAGCTCGGCGCGACTGGGCCGGAGCCCGCGGAGGTCGATGGTCTGGATCATGGCTGAACAATCCTATGGCCAGCCGCATCCCGGCCTTCGGCCTCCCGGCCAGCCGAGGAGCCCCGCCTACAGGCCGGCCGGCGTGGCGAACTCCCAGTTGTAGATGCGGCGGTAGGTGAACAGCCATTCGGCGCCGAACTTCTCGAGGCGGTCCTCGTAGGTGCCGACCGATCCGACGCCCCAGGCGTCCCAGGTCTCCATGTTCTCGGTCGGCCTGCCGCCCTCCGGCTCCTTGCGGATGAGGTAGGTCCAGTTCGAGGTCGAGTGGACGACGTCGCCCTTCAGCTCGAACTGCTGGTTGGAGACCATGTGCAGGTAGCGGTAGGGCATGGTCGCCTGGGACAGCGCGGAGGCGATGGTCTCGGCTCCCTCGAACGAGTCTCCGGTGGTGAGCGTGAACACCCCCTTGGGCGCGAAGGCGTGCTTCAGCTCGCTGAAGTCACGGTCGTCGATCGCGCGCGAGTAGACGCTGAAGGCCTTCTGGATGCCGAGATAGTCGGCGAAGGTCAGTTCGGTGGGCATCGTTGCTCCTTTGATTGGTACGGCTGGTGATGGGTACAGCTGGTGACGGGTGCGGCCGGCGCAGGCGCGCTACCTGAGCGGCGGGGCGAAGATGTGGTCGAGGATGCGGTAGTGCGTCTCCTCCATGCCCGGGGTGTCCAGGTAGATGCGGCCGGCCTCGACGTAGACGTACTCGGCGGTGAGGGCGTGCTGGGAGGCCGCGTGGGCGTCCCGGAAGGCGCGCTGGATCACGTTGTCCGGGGAGTTGCGCAGTCCCTCGCTGCCCGACATGAGGTAGACCGCCTGGGTGAGCTGCGGCGCGAGATACGCGGCCTGGGTAGCCGCCATGCGGCAATCGGCCTCCTGGGCCGCGGTCGGGGTCCCGCCCGACCTCAGCACGTCGTAGACGGTCTCGAAGGCGCGGTAGGTGAAGGCCTTGGCGGAGTCGGCCCTGCTCTTCCAGATCGCGAAGTCGCGCTGCACGGTCTCGTGCGTGGCCAGCAGCCCGCCGTTCGGCGCCCGCCTCTTCTCCAGCGACAGCTTCTGGAAGGCCTCGAGCGAGCTGCGGATGATCCCGTGGATGACCGAGGCGTGCCCGATCGCGGTGAGCAGCCGCACTCCCCCGCGATGGAAGGTGTCCCCGCGCTTGACCGCGCCGTCGGTGACCAGCTCCTCCGGCAGGAACTGCTCGGGGAAGGAGTAGTCGACGCTGGCCGTCGCCCTGAAGCCCAGCACGTCCCATCCGCCGTCCAGGCTGGTGCCGGAGCGGGGGACGAGCCCGAGCACCAGCTGGCGCGGTCCGCTCGGGCCGGGGACGAACTCCCCGTCCTCGTCCTTCAGCCAGAAGCCGCCGGTGAACCAGTTGGCGGTCGGGCTGCCGCTCGCGAAGGTGAAGCGGCCGGAGATCCGGTATCCGCCCTCCACCTTGACCGCGGTGCCGGTCGGCGCGATCTGACCGGCGGTGCGGTAGTTGCCGCTGTGCAGCACGCGATCGACGCCGTCGTCGGGGAGGATCGCGAGCAGCGTCCCCATGCCCGACATCGGCGCCATCACCGCCCATCCGGTCGATCCGTCGGCGGCGGAGAGCTCCTCGAGCACGTCGATGATGAGCGCCGGCGGTGCCTCTTCCCCGCCGGCGTATCCCCCGCCGAGCGCGGTGGGGATCATCAGCGAGTAGATGCCCTCGTCATAGAGCGCGTCGGTGATCTCTGCCGGGATCTCCGAGACCGCCTCCGCCGCCCCCGCCAGCTCCCGGATCCTCGGCGCCAGGCCTCGCACGAATGAGAGCGGATCGGCGGAGCGGGAGACCGGCGAGTTCTTGAGGGCGGGAGTCGACTTTGACATGTCGCAAAATTAGCACGCTGACAAGCCAATTCTGAAGGGAAACTGAAGAATAATGTCGCCGCGGACGAGGCTCAGGCCAGGCAGTTCGGCCCGAGCAGCGACTTGAGCTCGCCGTAGAGGTCGGCGCTCACCGACACCGGGAACGGGACCTCGAACACCCGCGCCGCGTCGCCCCTCATCAGCTTCAGCCTGACCTCGGTGTCGCCGGAATGCCGGATCAGCACGTCGTTGAGCGCGGTCACGACATCGGTGGTCGCCCGCAGCTCCTGCATCGAGATGACCAGCGGCCCCGAGCCGAGGCTCTGCCCGAAGTCCGGGCTGAACATGCTGATCGCGTGGAGGTTCACTCCGTCGTCCCTGGCACTGACCCTGGCCCTCATCACCACTATCGCGTCGTTGACGAGCGCCGGCGAGAACTCCTGATAGGTCTTGCCGAGGAACATCACGGTGATCTCGCCGCCGAAGTCCTCGACCGTCACCATGCCGTACTGGTTGCCCGAGTTGCGGGCGGTGCGGTGCTGCACCGAGGTGACCAGCCCGGCGATGGTGACCTGCTCGCCGTCGGCGACGGTCTCGCCGTTCAGGATGTCCATGATCGTCGTCGAAGCCTGCTTGGCCAGCTGCACCTCGAGGCCGGCGAGCGGGTGGTCGGAGACGTAGAGGCCCAGCATCTCGCGCTCGAAGGCCAGCTTGTCGCGCTTGGCCCACTCCGGCCGGTCGGGCACCCGACTCTGCGCCTGCGGCTCGTCCCACAGGCTGTCGAAGTCGAAGCCCACCTGGCCCTGCGCCTCGGCCCGCTTGTCGCTCACCGCCGATTCGACCGCCTGCTCGTGGATCTCGATCAGCGCGCGGCGGGTCGCGCCGGTGGAGTCGAACGCCCCGGCCTTGATCAACGACTCGACGGTGCGCTTGTTGGCCACCTGCAGCGGGACCTTGGCCAGGAAGTCGTGGAAGGAGTCGAAGCGGCCCTTCTGCTCCCTCGCCGTCACTATCGCGTCGACGACGTTGGAGCCGACGTTGCGGATCGCGCCGAGACCGAAGCGGATGTCCTCCCCCACCGCGGCGAAGAACCCGATCGACTCGTTGACGTCGGGCGGGAGCACCCTGATCCCCATGCGGCGGCACTCGTTGAGGTACAGGGCGAGCTTGTCCTTCGCGTCGCCGACGCTGGTGAGCAGGGCGGCCATGTACTCCGCCGGGTAGTGCGCCTTGAGATAGGCGGTCCAGTAGGAAACCACGCCGTATGCGGCGGAATGAGCCTTGTTGAAGGCGTAGTCGGAGAACGGCAGCAGGATGTCCCAGAGGGTCTTCACCGCGGCGTCGGAGAAGCCGTTGTCGCGCATCCCCTGGGAGAAGCCCTCGTACTGCTTGTCGAGCTCCGACTTCTTCTTCTTGCCCATAGCCCGGCGGAGGATGTCCGCCTGCCCGAGCGAGAAGCCGGCCACCTTCTGCGCGATGGCCATCACCTGCTCCTGGTAGATGATCAGGCCGTAGGTCGTGTCGAGGATGTCCCGCAGCGGCTCCTCGAGCTCGGGATGGATCGGGGTGATCTCCTGCAGACCGTTCTTGCGCAGCGCGTAGTTGGTGTGCGAGTTCGCGCCCATCGGGCCGGGCCGGTAGAGGGCGATGAGCGCCGAGATGTCCTCGAAGTTGTCGGGCTTCATGAGGCGCAGCAGGGAGCGCATCGGCCCGCCGTCGAGCTGGAACACGCCGAGCGTGTCACCGCGGCTGAGCAGGTCGTAGGCCGGCTGGTCGTCGAGCTCGAGCTCCTCGAGCACCAGGCGCTCGCCCCGGTTGGACTCGATGTTGTCCAGGGCGTCGTTGATGATGGTGAGGTTGCGCAGCCCCAGGAAGTCCATCTTGATCAGGCCGAGCGACTCCGCGGCCGGATAGTCGAACTGGGTGACGATCTGGCCGTCCTGCTCACGGCGCATGATCGGGATGATGTCGATGATCGGCTCGGACGACATGATGACGCCCGCCGCGTGCACGCCCCACTGGCGCTTGAGGTTCTCGATGCCGAGCGCGGTGTCGAAAACCTTGCGGGCATCCGGATCGGAGTCGATCACGGCCCGGAAGTCGCTCGCCTCCTTGTAGCGGTCGTGGCTCTTGTCCAGGATGCCGGTCAGCGGCATGTCCTTGCCCATCACCGCCGGGGGCATCGCCTTGGTCAGCTTCTCCCCCATCCCGAACGGGAAGCCCAGCACGCGGGAGGAGTCCTTGAGCGCCTGCTTCGCCTTGATCGTGCCGTAGGTGACGATCTGCGCCACGCGCTCCTCGCCGTACTTCTCCGTCACGTACCTGATGACCTCGCCGCGGCGGCGGTCGTCGAAGTCGACGTCGAAGTCGGGCATGGAGACGCGGTCGGGGTTGAGGAAGCGCTCGAAGATCAGTCCGTGCCGCAGCGGGTCGAGGTCGGTGATCCGCATCGCATAGGCGGCCATGGAGCCCGCGCCGGAGCCGCGGCCCGGGCCCACCCTGATGCCGTTGCGCTTCGACCAGTTGATGAAGTCGGCGACCACGAGGAAGTAGCCGGGGAAGCCCATCTGGGAGATCACGTCGATCTCGTAGTCGGCCTGTCTCTGCACCTCGTCCGGGATCCCGTCCGGGTAGCGCTCGGCCAGCCCGCTCTGGACCTCCTTGACGAACCAGGACTGCTCGGTCTCACCCTCCGGCACCGGGAAGCGCGGCATGTAGTTGGCCGAGGTGTCGAAGTCGATCTCGCAGCGCTCGGCGATGAGCAGAGTGTTGTCGCAGGCCTCGGGATGGTCCCGGAACAGCGCCCGCATCTCCGCCGCCGACTTGAGGTAGAACTCGTCGGCGTCGAACTTGAACCGGTTCGGGTCGTCGAGGGTGGAGCCCGACTGCACGCACAGCAGCGCGGCGTGCGAGCCGGCGTCGGCGGCGTGGGTGTAGTGCAGATCGTTGGTGGCGACCAGCGGCAGCCCCAGCTCCTTCGCCAGTCGGATGAGGTCGGCCATCACCCTGCGCTCGATGCCGAGCCCGTGGTCCATGATCTCGGCGAAGTAGTTCTCCCTGCCGAAGATGTCGCGGAACTCGGCGGCGGCCTTCAGCGCCTCCTCGTACTGGCCGAGGCGGAGCCTGGTCTGCACCTCGCCGCTCGGGCAGCCCGTGGTGGCGATGATGCCCTTCGAGTACCGGCTGAGAAGCTCCCGGTCCATGCGCGGCTTGAAGTAGTAGCCCTCCAGCGAGGCCAGCGACGACAGCCGGAACAGGTTGTGCATGCCCTCCGTCGACTCGGAGAGCAGGGTGATGTGGGTGTACGCACCGGCGCCAGAGACGTCGTCCTCGCCGCCGTTGCCCCAGCGCACGCGGGTCTTGTCGCTGCGATGGGTGCCCGGGGTCAGATAGGCCTCGGTGCCGATGATGGGCTTGACGCCCACCGCGTTCGCCTGCTTCCAGAAGTCGAAGGCGCCGAACATGTTGCCGTGGTCGGTGACGGCGATCGCCGGCATGCCCTGCTCCGCCGCCGCCTGCATGAGCGGCCCGATCCGTGCCGCTCCGTCGAGCATCGAGTACTCGCTGTGCACGTGCAGGTGCACGAAGGAGTCAGTGCTGGCTGGCAATCAGTTCTCCGGAACTCGCGAAGGGGCTGCTCCAGACTAATCCCGGCTCAGTCGGCGCGGAGCACGTCGAGCGCGTGTTGCAGGTCATCCGGGTAGACGCTCGAGAACTCGACCGCCTCTCCGGTGACCGGATGCCGGAATCCGAGGCGCATCGCGTGCAGCCACTGCCGCTCCAGTCCCAGCCGCGCCGAGATGGTCGGATCCGCCCCGTACATCGCGTCCCCGACGCAGGGGTGCCGCTGGGCCGCCATGTGCACGCGGATCTGGTGGGTGCGGCCGGTCTCCAGGTGCACCTCGAGCAGGGAGGCGCTGGGGAACGCCTCGATCGTCTCGTAGTGGGTCACCGACGGCTTGCCGTCGGCGGTGACCGCGAACCTCCAGCTCGCACCGGGATGCCTGCCGATCGGCGCGTCGATGGTCCCGGCCAGCGGATCGGGGTGTCCCTGCACCACCGCGTGATAGACCTTCTCGACCTCGCGGTCGTGGAACTGACGCTTGAGCTCGCTGTACGCCCGCTCGCTCTTGGCCACCACCATCAGGCCGCTGGTCCCGGCATCGAGGCGGTGCACGATTCCCGCCCGCTCTGCGGCGCCCGAGGTGGAGATGCGGAACCCCGCTCCGGCCAGTGCGCCGAGCACCGTCGGCCCCTCCCAGCCCATCGAGGGGTGCGCAGCGACGCCGACCGGCTTGTCGACCACGACGATGTCGTCGTCGTCGAAGACGATCCGCATGCCGGGTACCTCGGCCGGGACCACCCGCGGTGCCTCCTTCGGACTCCAGCGCACCTCGAGAAGCTGCCCGTCCCTGAGCCGGTCGGACTTGCCGAGCACCACCCCGTCCGCCGTGATCCCGCCGGCCTCGGCGACCTCGGCCGCGAAGGCGCGGGAGAAGCCGAGCAGGCGCGCGATGGCCGTGTCCGCCCGCTCCCCGACCAGCCCGTCGGGCACGGGAAGGCTCCTGCTCTCCACCGGCGCTACGCGGTCTCGGCGGCCGACGATTCTGGCTCGGCCCGCCGCACATCAGGCCCGGCGGGCGACGAACCAGGCCCTGCGGGCGACGAACCAGACTCGGCCGGCGACGAACCAGGCTCGGCCGGCCGCTGCGAGGCGGGGGCGGAGGGCGCGGCGGGGATCGGCCGCCTGCCGTCGAGGCCGATGCCCTTGATGGTGAGGATGAGGAACAGCCCCATGCTGGCCACGATGAAGGAGTCGGCCACGTTGAAGATTCCCGGGAAGCCGTAGACCTGGACGAAGTCGACCACGTGGCCGACCCCGAAGCCCGGCTCCCGGAACAGTCGATCGGTGAGGTTGCCCGTCGTCCCGCCGAGCAGCATGCCGAACAGCACGGCCCACGCCGTCGAGTGGATGCGCCTGGCGAAGATCACGATGAACACGGTGACCGCCGTCGCCGCGATCGAGAAGATCCAGGTGTAGCCGTTGGCGAAGGAGAACGCCGCCCCGGAGTTGCGCACGAAGTGCCACTGCAGGATCGGACCGAGGACCTCGACCGGCTGGTTCTCGGTGAGGTTCGAGACCACCAGGAACTTGGTGAACTGGTCGAGCAGGTACGCGACGACGGCGACGGCCAGCAGCGCCAGGATGGCCCTGGCGCTGACCTTCCGGGTGCCGGCCGCGCCGGTATCGCTGCCGGAGTCGGGAGCCGCCCCGGGCTCAGTTACCGCCAAAGCCCTGATAGCCGACCGGCTGAGCGGGCTGGGGGAAGGACGGGGACTCCGACTGCTCCGAGTCGGCGGAGTCGGCCGAATCGACGCCCTGCGCCGGATACGCAGCGGGCTGGGGCGCAGAGGTCACGGATCCCGGAGCCTCCAGCTCGCGCAGCTGCCCCTCGATGTAGCCCTTGAGCTTCTGACGGTACTCGCGCTCGAAGGTCCGCAGGCCCTCGATGCGGCGCTCGAGCTCGACGCGCTCGTTGTCCAGGGCGCCGAGCTGCTCCTGCTGCGCGGCCTCGGCCTCGCCGACCAGTCGGGCGGCGGCGGCGTGGCCCTCCGCGATCAGCGCGTCGCGCTTCTCCACGCCCTCGCGCACGTGCTCGTCGTGGAGCTTGCGCGCCAGCTGAAGCAGGTTGTTGGTGTCCGCGGTCTCGTCGGAGGTCTCGCTCGCGTCCTGCGCGGCCGGAGGCGCCGGGACCGGAGCCGCGGCCACGACGGGAGCCGAGGCGAACTGCGCCTGCTCGACGTCGGCGGACTGGCTGTCGGCGGACTGGGCACCGCCGCTGCGCTGCAGCTCCGCGATGCGGGACTCGCCGGCGAGCAGCCGCTGGCGCAGCTCCTCGTTCTCCTGGCCGAGGCGACGCAGCTCGACCACGACCTCATCGAGGAAGTCGTCGACCTCGTCCTGGTCGTATCCCTCACGGAACTTGGTCGGCTGGAACCGCTTGTTGACAACGTCTTCCGGAGTCAGAGCCATCTCTTGCCACCTCACTACTTCAATAACGTTTGGCTAACGGTAGCAAAAGCCGCCACACCGCCCGAATCGGATCGTCGCGACTGAAGGGTCGCAGTTCTCCAGCGTACACAGCTAGCTGGTGAATGCATCGAAAGCCGTCACCTGAAGACAAGAGAAACGTAGATCAACACGATCACCACCAGCATCACGATGCTCCACCCGAAGTCGAGCGCCGCGCCGCCGACGCGCAGGGGCTTGACCACCCGGCGAACGGCGCGGATCGGCGGATCGGTGATGGTGAACACCACCTCCGCGAAGATCAGGGCCGCGCCCTTCGGGCGCCAGTCGCGCGAGAAGGTGCGCACCAGGTCGAGCACGAAGCGCGCCCACATGATGAAGAAGTAGGCGAGGAGAAGGTAGTAGACGACGGTCGCGATGACCGAGACCAGGACTGGCATCCCTCCGACCGCGGCGGCGGTCAGGACTGGGCGAAGAAGGAGGCGTCGACGTCGGGCTCGACCTCGGCCTGGTCGCCGCTCACTGCCACGTGGGCCGGCGAGAGGAGGAAGACCTTCGCGGTCACCCGCTCGATCTTGCCGTAGAGGCCCTGGGAAAGCCCGCTGGCGAAGTCGACCAGCCGGCGGGCCTCGGGCTCCGTCATCTGCGAGAGGTTGATGATCACCGGCACGCCCTCGCGGAAGCTCTCGGCGATAACCTGAGCGTCCTTGTATGCCCTCGGGTGCACGGTGAGGATCTCGTTCATCTCGGCCGGCGCCTGACGCGGACCGGAGGCCCGGCGGAGCGGGGTGACCGGGGCGCGGTTCTGGACGGGCTGCGGCGCATGATGGGTCGGCGCATGGTTCGCCGGTGCGGCCGGCGCCGCCGGTGCGGCGTCCTCGTAGTCGAACTCCTCGTCGGCAAGGCCGAGGTAGACCATCGTCTTGCGCAGCGGGTTAGCCATGGGACTGCCTCCAGTGGATCGAACTGATGAGATCAGATTAAGGGCGGGCCGGCCGGTTTCCCGTGATTGCCGAGCCGATCCGAAGGTGTGTCGCGCCCTCGAGGATCGCCTCGCGGAAGTCGCCGGACATCCCGGCCGAGATGTACCTCGCCTCCGGCACGACGGCGGTCACCAGCTCGGAGTGACGGCGCAGGCGGGAGAAGGCCGAGCGCGGCTCCTCGCCGAGCGGGGCGACGGCCATCACGCCCAGCAGCCTGAGCCCCTCGGCGGCCGCGGCCCGCTCCGCCAGCGCCTCGAGCCCGTCCGGCCGGACCCCGCCGCGCGCGGGGTCGGCGGTGAGGTTGACCTGGAGGAAGACGTCGACAGCGCGGTCGCCGGAGAGCGCGTCCACCAGCGACGGCCGGTCCACCGAATGAACGACCCGTGCGTAGTCCAGCGCCTGCCTGGCCTTGTTGCTCTGCAGCTGGCCGACGAAGTGCCAGGTCAGGCCGGGCTCGGCGAGCTCCGCGGACTTCCGCCGAGCCTCCTGGTGCCGGCTCTCGCCGACGTCGGTCACCCCGAGCGCGTGGAGCTCGCGCACCGTCGCCGGCGGATGGAACTTGGTGACCACGACCGTCGTGAGCTCCGCGACATCCCGGCCGGCCTCGGCCGCAGCCGCGGCGATGCGCTCCCTGGTCTCGGCCAGGCGAGCGGCCAGAGTGTCGGGATCCGGCATCCGCTACTTGAGGAAGTCCGGAACGTCCAGCTCGTCGTCCACGTCGTCGAAGACCGGGTCCTTCGGCGCGGCGGGAAGCTCCGGCTCGACCGAGGACCAGGAGATCGGCCCGTCGGGCTCCGACTCGCCGTCGGCGGAGAGCGCGGCGGGGGCGGTGTCCGCGTCGACGAAGGTCGAGCGGTGCCCGACCTTCTTGACCACGGGCTCTCCCCCGTCGAATCCGGCGGCGATGACGGTGACCCGCACCTCGTCGCCGAGGGTGTCGTCGATGACCGCGCCGAAGATGATGTTCGCCTCGGGGTGCACCGCCTCCTGCACCAGCCGGGCGGCGTCGTTGATCTCGAAGATGCCGAGGTTGGATCCGCCCTGGACCGACAGCAGCACGCCGTGCGCCCCGTCGATGGATGCCTCGAGCAGCGGCGAGGCGACGGCGAGCTCGGCCGCCTTGATCGCCCGGTCCGCCCCGCGGGAGGATCCGATGCCCATCAGCGCGGAGCCCGCGCCCTGCATCACCGACTTGACGTCGGCGAAGTCGAGGTTGATCAGGCCCGGGGTGGTGATCAGGTCGGTGATGCCCTGGACGCCGGCGAGCAGAACGGCGTCCGCCGTCGCGAAGGCCTCGAGCATGCTGATGCCGCGGTCGCTGATCTCGAGCAGCCTGTCGTTCGGCACCACGATGAGGGTGTCGACCTCGTTCTTCAGGGTGGTGATGCCGTCCTCGGCCTGGGCAGCGCGACGCTTGCCCTCGAAGCCGAAGGGCCGGGTGACCACGCCGATGGTCAGCGCGCCGATCGACTTGGCGATCCTCGCCACCACCGGGGCGCCGCCGGTTCCGGTCCCGCCGCCCTCGCCCGCGGTCACGAAGACCATGTCGGCTCCGGCCAGCGCCTCCTCGATCTCGTCGACGTGGTCCTCGGCGGCGCGCCGCCCGACCTCCGGATCGGCTCCGGCGCCGAGGCCGCGGGTGATCTCGCGCCCCACGTCGAGCTTCACGTCGGCGTCGCTCATCAGCAGCGCCTGGGCGTCGGTGTTGATGGCGATGAACTCCACGCCCCTGAGGCCGAGCTCGATCATGCGGTTCACCGCATTGACGCCCCCGCCGCCTATGCCGACGACCTTGATCACGGCTAGGTAGTTCTGGTTCGATGTCACGTCCGGCCTCCGCTTGGAACTCTCAACCTCTACTAGAGCGTTAAAGATATGCTCGGTATAGGTTTTCTTTGTTCGAAGGTAAGCGCGTCGCGCGCGGCTCGGCCTCAGTCGGTCGGCGTGTCGGGAATCATTCCGTCAGGGCGCGCCGACCACCGGCGTGTTGGGCGCCGAGACGTCGTAGCGCACCGCGGCGTCCGGGCCCTGGGCGGCGATCAGGGCGGCGAGCACCCTGGCCTTCAGCGCCGACTTCTCCGGGCTGCCCCAGTCCACCAGCTGGCCGGCGCCGGTCAGGGTGAGGGTGACGTCGTCCTTGCTCTGCGCGCTGATGCTGTCGACCTTCGCGAGGAGGTCGGCGGGCAGGGCGAGCAGCACCTCCGCCGCCGAGGCGAAGGCCGGCGAGTCCACTCCCCCGTCGCCGGCCTGGATCAGCGGGAGGCCGGCCACCCGCTCCTGGCCCGACTCGATCTCGATCCCGGCCGCGTCGACGACGGTGAAGCCGTCGGCGGTGGCGACCGAGCCGATCGGCGTCCGCTCCTGGATCTTGATCACCAGGGTGTGCGGGGGGACCGACTCGGTGACATAGCTGCGGATGAGCGGGAACTTCGCCAGCTCGCGGCGGATCTCCCCGAAGTCGACCAGCGCCAGGGGCGTGCCGAGCTGGTCGTCCAGCGCGGCGGACACGGCCTTGGCGTCGACCCGGGAGGCGCCGGTGACGGAGATCGTCCTCAGCGCGAGCAGCGGTGAGAAGACCGCCCCGACGATGAGCAGCGCGAACACGACGACGACGCCGATGAGCACCAGCCAGGTGTTGCGCCGCCGGCGCCTGCTGCGGGTGAACCGCTTCGCCTCCGAGCGCTCGTACCGGCGGCGCTCCTTCGCCGCGGCCCTCAGCTCGCGGCGGGCCGGATTCCGCTCGCCGCGCGGCGGCCTCGCCGCGCGCTCCGGTCCCGCCGGACGCTGCGGTCTGGCCGGACGCTCCGGCTCCGCGGCGCGTTCGGGCTTCGCCGTCCGCTCTGGCTTTACCGTCGACCCTGGCGTCACCGTCGACCCTGGCTTCGCCACGGGCTTCGCCGGCCGCTGCGGCTTCCCCGGGGCCTGCACTCGCTGTCCGCGGCGCGGCTCCGGCTGCTGCGGGGCCGGGTCGAAGCCCTCGGGCCGCTTCATCCGACCGCCCGCGCCCGCAGGGCATCGAGCAGCAGCGGGACGATGCGATAGACGTCTCCCCCGCCCATCGGGATCAGGAAGTCGCCGGGGCGCGCGATCGAGGCCGCGTAGTCCGCAGCTCGCTGCCAGTCCTCGAGGTAGACCGCGTCGCCCTCTGCCATGAGATCGGTGATCAGCTCGCCGGTCACCCCGGGCATCGGCTCCTCGCGGGCGGGGTAGATCGGCACCACCACGGTGTGGTCGGCGAGCCGGCCGAGCACCTCGGCGAACTCTCCGGCGCGCTGCGCGGTCCGGCTGAACAGATGGGGCTGGAAGATCGGGATGAGCCTGCCCCCGCCGACCGCGCCGCGGGCTCCGGAGAGCGCCGCGGCGATCTCGGTCGGGTGGTGCGCGAAGTCGTCATAGACGCTCACCCCGCCGACCTCGCCGCGGAACTCGAAGCGGCGTTCCGTGCCCTCGAAGCGCTCGATCGCGTCGAGGGCGGCGCGCGGCGGATGGCCGAGCGCGACCAGGACGCCGAAGGCCCCCGCGGCGTTCACCGCGTTGTGCAGGCCGGCGACCCTCAGCCGCGCCGGGTAGTCCTCGCCGCGGTAGGCGAGGCTGAACGAGACGGCGCCGGAGCTGCGCACCGAGTGGAGGCGGACATCCGCCGAGTCCGCCAGTCCGAAGGTCGTGACCGCCGCGCCGCCGAGCCTGGCGGTCACCGCGATCGAGCGCGGATCGTCGCTGGAGATGACCACCCGCTCGCTCGCTGCGGCGGCGAAGGAGACGAAGGCCTCCTCGAAGGCCTCCTCCGAGCCGTAGTGATCGAGGTGGTCGGGGTCGACGTTGGTGATCAGGGCGATCGCGGTGTCGTAGAGCAGGAATGAGCCGTCGGACTCGTCGGCCTCGACCACGAAGGCCTCGCCGGAGCCACGGCCGGCGCTGACGCCGAGCGAGCGGATCACCCCACCGTTGACGAAGCTCGGATCCGCCCCGAGCTCGAGCAGCGCCGTCACGATCATCGCGGTCGAGGTGGTCTTGCCGTGCGCGCCGGCGACGGCGACCACCCGGTGCTCCCGGATCAGCCAGGCCAGGGCCTGCGCCCGGTGGATGACCGGGATGCCTGCCGCCTTCGCCGCCAGATACTCCGGGTTGTCCTCCGCGATCGCCCCGGTCACCACCAGGGTGTCCGCCCCCGCGACGTTGGCGGCGTCGTGGCCGATCGAGACCCGGACGCCGAGCTCCTCGAGACCGCGGGTGGCGTCGGATGCCGACGCGTCGGATCCGCTCACCGGGATCCCCGCCGAGACGAAGAGCCTGGCGATCCCGCTCATGCCGGCGCCGCCGATGCCGACGAAGTGGACCGAGCCCAGGTGCTCGGGGATCGCCTGGGAGAAGTCGGACTTGATCATCGCGACCACCGTACCGAGCCCAGACACCCCAGGACCGCCAAAGAGAAGCCCGACCTGATCATCGCGACCACCGTACCGAGCCCAGACACCCCAGGACCGCCAAAGAGAAGCCCGACTCGATCATCGCGACCACCGTACCGAGCCGCGATGGTCACGCGCCGCGAAGACGAGCCCGGCTGTGCGCTCCGCTCCGTCGAGCACGCCGACCGAGAGGGTGCGTGCCGCCATCTCGGCCACCATGGCGCGGTCCTGCAGCAGGGGGACCAGGGTGCCGCTCACCCAGTCCCGGTCGAAGGCCGCGTTCTCCACCAGGAGCGCGCCGCCCGCCCGCACCGCCTCGCGGGCGTTCAGACGCTGCTCGCCGTTGCCGATCGCCAGCGGGACGTAGACGGCGGGGACGCCGAGCGCGCTGAACTCGCTGACCGTCGCGGCCCCGGCCCTGGCCACCGCGAGGTCGGCCGCGGCGATGGCGAGCTCCATCCGGTCGCTGTACTGCAGGATCCGGTAGCCCGGCAGGCCCGGCTCGAGGCGGTCCCAGCGCGCACCGGCGATGTGCAGCAGCTGCCAGCCGGTGCCGAGGAGGGACGCCGCGGACTCCCAGACCGTCTCGTTGATGCGCTGCGCGCCCTGCGAGCCGCCGGTGACCAGGAGCACCGGCTTGGCGGGATCCAGCCCGAAGGAGCGGATCGCGTCCGCCCGCGCCGCAGCCCGGTCGAGGGTCTCGATCTCGCGCCGCAGCGGCATCCCGACGAAGGTCGCGTGCCGGAGCCTGGTGCCGTGGAAGGCGACGCCGACGTGCTCGGTGTAGCGCGCGCCGAGGCGGTTCGCGATGCCTGGCCTGGCATTGGCCTCGTGCACCGCGATCGGGATCCTCTCGAGCCTCGCCGCGCGATAGGCCGGGCCGGAGACGTAGCCGCCGAAGCCGGCGAGGACGTCGACCCCGCGGTCGCGGATGATCGAGCGGACCGCGTCGACGCTGCCGCGGAAATGGCGCGGGAAGCGGAGGAGGTCGACGTTCGGCCGGCGCGGGAAGACCAGCCGCTGCACGGTGACCAGCTCGTAGCCGCGCTGCGGGACCAGTCGCGCCTCGAGCCCCTCGCTGGTGCCCAGCACCAGGATCTCGGCGCCCGGATCGCGCTCGACGATGCGGTCGGCGACGGCGAGCAGCGGATTGACGTGGCCCGCCGTGCCCCCTCCCGCGAGCAGGTAGCGGGTCACCGCCTGCCGGTCCGCACCGGCGAGGTCCGCTGGGGCACCGGATCCCGGTACCGCTGCTGGTGCAGCTCGCCGGGGCCGGACGGACGGCTCCTGGCGAAGGAGAGCACGACGCCGATCGCGGCCATCGTGGTGATCAGGGCGGAGCCTCCGGCGGAGATCAGGGGCAACGGGACGCCGAGCACCGGGAGGATGCCGAGCACCACCGCGATGTTGACGAAGGCCTGCCCGACGATCCAGACCATCACCGCGCTGGTCGTGATGCGGGCGAAGGGGTCGCTGCTAGAGCGGATCACCCGCACGAAGCCGATCGCGAGCACGACGAACAGCGCGAGCACGAGGATGGCGCCGATCAGGCCGAACTCCTCGCCGATGATGGCGAAGATGAAGTCGTTGTCGGCCTCGGGCAGCCACGACCACTTGGCCTTGGAGTTGCCGAGACCGACCCCGAAGAAGCCGCCGGAGGCGAGGGCCCACCAGCCGTGGACGGTCTGCCAGCAGTCGCCGGCATAGTCGCCGTCCGAGGTGCAGCCGCTGAGGAAGGCCGCGATGCGACTCTGCCGGGATCCGGTGGCGAAGGCGAGCACCGCCCCGACGATCCCGAGCAGCACCAGAGGCACCGCCAGATGCCGCAGCTTGACGCCGGCGAAGAACAGCGCGCCGAAGACGATGGCGGTGAGGATGATCACCGTCCCGAGGTCGTTGCCGATCATCACCATCAGGATGGCGCCGCCGGCGACCGGAGCGATCGGGATGATCAGGTCGCGCCAGTTGCCGAGCACCTGCTGCTTCTTGCTCAGGGTCCAGCCGAGCCAGATCACCAGCGCCAGCTTGACCAGCTCGGAGGGCTGGGCGGTGAAGGCCCCGAGATCGATCCAGTTGCGGTTTCCGCCGTGCTCCGAGCCGAGCGGGGTGGCGACGACGAGGAACTGCAGGGCGATGGCCGCCGTCATGAACAGCCCGGCCCACCTGCGCCAGAACCCGGACGGCATGCGGGCGGCGATCAGCATCAGCGGCAGGCCGATCGCGGCGAACAGCACCTGGCGCACGAAGCCGTTGAAGAAGTCGCCGCTCGCCTTGTACGACTCGACGGCGGAGGACGACAGGACCATGATCAGGCCGAAGGCCACCAGGAACAGGGTGGTGCCGAGGATCACGAAGTAGTTGCCGGTCTCGGCGCCGAAGATGCGCTTGACCGCGACGACGGCCGCCGGTCCCCGTCCGGTATCGTCCTGGGGCTCGGGACGCCGGCCCCTGCCGGCGTCCGCGGCGGACTGCCGGTCAGCGCGGGGTCGCGGAGGGCTGGTCGTCATCCGGCCGGCCTCCCATCAGTTCTCGCACCGCCGCCGCGAACCGGTCCCCCCGGTCCGCATAGTCGACGAACTGGTCCATCGACGCCGCGGCCGGGGCGAGCAGGACGGTGTCCCCGCTCACCGCGACGGCCGCCGACAGCCTCACGACCGCCGGCATCACCAGTTCAGTCTCGGTCTCGGCCACCTCGAACACCGGGAGCCCGGGCGCGTGTCGTGCGAAAGCCTCGCGCAGCGCGACCCGGTCGGCGCCGATGATGACTGCGCCGCGCAGCCGGCCGGCGTTCCTCAGCACCATGGCGTCGACATCCACGCCCTTCAGCAGGCCGCCGACCACCCAGACCACGGAGTCGAATGCGCCGAGCGCCGC
>Ga0182749_1001225_pt1 | contig 20766 bp, 16 predicted proteins | sample eDN3rd37CKraftMG_FD_128875 | JGI IMG/M metagenome (GOLD analysis project Ga0182749, IMG submission 128875) | Enriched Miracle-Growth compost microbial communities from Emeryville, California, USA - eDNA 3rd pass 37_C Kraft MG (version 2) (version 2) ...
CCCTGTCAGACCTGCCGGAAGCCGGCTTGGGCGAACGCTGGGGCGAGGGCGATGGCCTATCAAGGGCGCAAAGCTGCGATCTGCTTTAGTTATTCTCAAATGTCATGGCGGAATCCGTTCCCTATGCGGCGGTCTGCCGGCGCGCGGCGGTGGCGAGGAAGGTCCTGAATTTCCGGCAGAAGGGCCGATCCAGGCTCGCTTGCTCCCAGGCGAGGAAATAGGCTTCGGGCATCGCCAGCCGATGATCGATCGGAATGATCAGCCGCCCGTTCGCCACCTCCTCGGCAATCATCGACGACTGGCCGAGGGCGAAGCCGCCGCCGTGGATCGCCGCGTCGATCGCCGCGCTGGAGAGCGAGAAGCGCAGCGCGCCCGCCGACGGCCGGGGCGGCTGCCCGACGGCATGTGCCCAATCGTTCCACGATGGCGGCGGCTGATGGCGCACATCCCATTCGATGTCGATGAGCGGGCCGTCCAATATGTCCGCCGCCGTGCGGATAGCGCGATTTTCCAGCAGCGAGGGCGCGCATACCGGCACGACGCTGTCGACGAACAGCTCGGCATGGCGCGCATATCGTCGCACGTCATCGCCATAGGTGATGCGGAAATCGATCCGCTCCTCGGCGAGCGATGCTTCATCCTCGGCGCCGACGAGCAGCACCGCCGCGCCAGGATGTGTTGCCTGCCATTGCTGGAGCAGGGGACGCAGCCAGCGTATGGCGAGCGATGGCGGCGCGCTCAGCGTGATGCCGGGTTTGGACCGCTCCCGATGCAGTGCATCCTGCGCGGCGCGGAGCTGTTCGAAAGCGTTCCTGACATGCTCGTAATAGATCCGCCCCCAGGCGGTCAGCGCGAGCGAGCGCCCTCGGCGTTCGAGGAGGCGCACGTCCAGCGCGGCCTCGACATTGCGAATCTGCTGGCTGATCGCGCCGGGCGACACGCCCAGATCCTCGGCTGCCGCCGACACGCCGCCGCAGCGCGCCACGGCCTCGAAAGCCTGTATGCTGCGCATCGGGGGAAGGGCGGCCATGATTCTCCCGCATCAGCCTCGTCGTCGCGCTTTAGCATATCTAAAGTGCTTCGCGGCTGCTGTCGATGTGATCCGTCCCTTCTCGCCGCGATCTAGCTCGCGGCCGTCACGCGATCGAGCGCCTCCCGTTCGATCTGGCGCAATTCCAGCAGCGTCTGATCGAGCGCGACGCGTTGCTTCTCCAGTTCGGCGATACGTTCGCGGCAGCGCGCCGCGAGCGTGCGCATCTGTTCCACATGCTGCGGATCGGCGTCGTAGAGATCGAGGAACTGCTTGATCTCGCGCAACGAGAAGCCGAGGCGCTTGCCGCGCAGGATGAGCTGCATGCGCCCGATCTCGCGCCTTGTGTAGATGCGGGTGGTGCCGACGCGGCGCGGCTCGATCAGCCCCTTGTCCTCATAGAAGCGCAGCGTCCGCGCGGTGACGCCCACCTCGGTCGCCACGTCCTGGATGCCCTTCAGCTTATTCCCGTCCTTCGACAATTCCGCCTCCGGTTCCGCGATCCGTCCTCGCCCTCGCCTCCCCGGCGTGGCGGGAGCGCCGGGAACGAGCGAAACGAAGGCCCTCGCCCATCAGAAGCTGATGCGCCCGCCCAGGCCGAACACCAGCGCGCTGGCGTCGTGCAGCCGACCGGAGGTGAGGATCACGGTCTGGATCGGCTGGCCCGGATAAGCGGCCTCGATCTTGTCGATATTCTCGCTCTTGATCTTGTCGTAGCTGGCCGCCGCGTCGATCGTGAAGTGCTTCGTCACGGCATAGCTGGTGCCGAGCGCGAAATTCCATCGGTTGCCGTCGGGCACGCGCGGATCGCGATTCCCCGCGGAGATCGGCGACAGGTCGCGCTGGACGCCGCCGCGCACCGTCCAGGCCGGCGTCACCGCATAATCGACGCCCACGGCATAGGACCATGTGTTGCCGTAATTTTCCGGGATCGCCTGATTGCCGAGCGCGCCCAGATTGCTGAGATAGATCGCGTCGAACTTGTCCCAGCCGAAGCGGGTGACCTGCGCGTTGAGCGTCACCTGATCGGTCGCGTGGAGGCGGACGCCGGCATTGACCTGCCACGGCGTGTCGAACCGCGCGGCCGCGCCCTGGATGTTCTGGTTGATCGCCGGCGCCAGCGGATCGGCGGCGGAAATGCCGTTGATGATCAGGCTGCCCTTGAGCCTGTGGTGGACCGACGACTTGTAGCTGACGCCGATGTCGACCAGCTCGTCATGATATTGGAAGCCCATGCTCCAGCCGACATTCCACCCGTCGCCCTTGAGCGACTGGTGCCCGTCCGGGAGGAGGGGCGAGAGCGGATCGGGCAGATAGTTGGAAAGCGTGGCCGTGACATATTCGATATTGGGGCCGGCGCCGATGCTGAGCGCGGGCGAGGGCGACCAGGCGATCACCGGCTGGATGTCGTAGGTGCGCAGCCGCGTCTTGTCGGCATCGTAGCGCGCCCAGCTATCGGCCGCATAGTCGGTGGTGAAGCTGTAGGGCGAGGTGGCGGTCAGCCCGAAGGTGAACCTTTCGTTGATCGGGATCGCGAAGCCGCCGCTGGGCAGGAAGCCGTTGTTGATCGGATTATGCTCGACCTGTGCGCCGCCGACCGGGGCGGGGGCGCCGCCGGGACGCACCAGCAGCGTGTTGACGTTGGTGGAATTGGCGCGCGGTATGATCGCGTTCAGGCCGAAATAGGCCTGCGGCGCGGAGATGCCGCCGATGGCCGCCGGGTTCCACCACATCTGTTCGGCGCCGCGCTCCGATACCTCGCCCGAAAAGGCGCGGCCCACCGCCTTCACCGATTGTTCCTGCAAATAGAAGGCCGCCGCATGGGCCCGGCCGGCAACGCCCGTCGCGGCGAAGGCGACCGTGGCGAGGAGCATTCCGTTGCGGGCACCTGTCTTCGCAATTCCCATGATTGTTCCCCTCATCCTTGCATTGGCGGAACGAGCCGCCGGACCTCAACGCACGCGGGTCCAGGTTTGTGTCTTGCAGAACGGCACGAACACGCAGCCGCGCAGATCGAGGTGATCGGCGTCGACCGGGGTGATCCGGGCCTTGTAGGTCCGCCCGTCCTCGGCATTGTAGATCGTGCCGCCGTCCCATTTGCCGTCCTTCAGGGTGAAGCCCCGGAGCATGGTGACGCCCTTGAGCGTGCGGCCGCGCAGCTTTTCGTCGCTGTTGTGGACATCCTTGAGCGCGGGATCGGCGCGGATGCCGTCCGACGTCACCAGCCGGCCGCAGATCGACGATCCGCAACGCTCGATATCGACGATCCCGTTGCGGGTCTGTGTCCTCCACTGGCCGACGACGCTGTCGGCCGGCGGGGCGGCGGCGCCCAGCAGGGCGGCGATGAGCATCGTGATCACGACGGCCTCTCCTATTTGTCTCCCGGGACCTTTCGGCCCTGCCTCGCGTTCCTGCCGGCGCTTTCCCTCGCGATGCCGCCGCCGGGGCGGGGCAACTCGCCGAATGTGGACTAAAAGACGGTTGACGTATAGGGAAATTATCGCACCTATCAGTCGGCCCGGCGCGGCGTGTATCATGGCGGGCGTCCTCACGGAGAGAGTCACATGTCCAATGTCGTCATCGCGGGTTATGCCCGTTCGCCATTCCACCTTGCGGGCAAGGGCGCGCTGGCGCGTGTCCGCCCGGACGATCTCGCCGCCCAGGTGATTCGCGGCCTGCTCGACCGGACGGGCGTGGACGCGGCCGAGATCGAGGACATCGTGCTCGGCTGCGCCTTTCCCGAGGGCGAGCAGGGGCTGAACGTCGCGCGGCTGATCGGGCTGCTGGCGGATCTGCCGCTGTCGGTGGGCGGCATGACGGTGAACCGCTTCTGCGGCTCGTCGATGAGCGCGATCCACATCGCCGCCGGGCAGATCGCGATCGGGGCGGGCGAGGCGTTCATCTGCGCGGGCGTCGAGTCGATGAGCCGGGTGCCGATGATGGGCTTCAACCCGCTGCCCAATCCCGCGCTCGTGGAGAAGCGCCCCGGCGCCTATATGGGCATGGGCGAGACGGCCGAGAACGTGGCCGAAAAATACCAGATCACGCGCGCGGAGCAGGAGGCATTCGCGGTGAGAAGCCAGCAGAAGGCGGCGGCCGCGCAGGCGGCGGGCAGGTTCGCCGACGAGATCGTGCCGATCGAGACGAAGGGGGGCGCCGTCGACGCGGACGGCGTGCCGCGCCCGGAAACCACGGCGGAGATCCTCGCCGGGCTCAAGCCCGCCTTCGACAAGGACGGCAGCGTGACCGCCGGCACTTCCTCCCCGCTCACCGACGGCGCGTCGGCGGTGCTGGTGACGAGCGAGGATTTCGCGAGGAAGCACGGCCTTGCGATCCTCGCGCGGATCAAGTCGGTCGGGGTGTCGGGCTGCGCGCCGGAGATCATGGGCATCGGCCCGGTCGAGGCGACGCGCAAGGCGCTGGCGCGCGCCGGCCTCACCGCCGACCAGCTCGACGTGGTGGAGCTGAACGAGGCGTTCGCCAGCCAGTCGATCGCCTGCATCCGCGACCTCGGCCTCGACGAGGCGAAGATCAATCTCGACGGCGGGGCGATCGCGCTCGGCCATCCGCTGGGCGCCACGGGCGCGCGCATCGTCGGCAAGGCGGCGTCGCTGCTGGCGCGGGAGGGCGGCCGCTACGCGCTCGCCACCCAATGCATCGGCGGCGGGCAGGGCATCGCCACCATCCTGGAGCGCGCATGATGGCCGACGCAACGACAGCCCCGACGGCGGCCCCGACGTTCGCCAAGGTCTGCGTCATCGGCGCGGGCACCATGGGCGCGGGGATCGCCGCGCAGGTCGCGAATGCCGGCGTGCCGGTGCTGCTGCTCGACATCGTGCGCGACGAGAAGGATCGCGACGCGGTGGCGAGGAGCGCGGTCGAGCGGATGCTGAAGACCGATCCCGCCCCCTTCATGTCGCGACAGGCGGCGAAGCTGGTCGAGACCGGCAATATCGAGGACCATCTCGACAAGGTCGCCCAGTGCGACTGGATCGTCGAGGCGATCGTCGAGCGGATCGACCTCAAGCAGGCGCTCTACGAGAAACTGGAGAAGGTGCGGCGGCCGGGCACGGCGATATCGTCCAACACCTCGACCATCCCGCTCGGCCATCTGATCGAGGGCCGGTCGGAGGCGTTCCGGCGCGATTTCCTCATCACCCATTTCTTCAATCCGCCGCGCTACATGCGGCTGCTGGAGATCGTCACCGGGCCCGAAACCGACGCCGCGCTCGCGCGCCGGGTCGACGATTTCGCCGACCGCGCGCTCGGCAAGCGCGTCGTCCATGCCAGGGACACGCCGGGCTTCATCGCCAACCGGATCGGCACCTACTGGCTGGCGCTCGCGGTCAATGCGGCGATGGACCTCGGCCTCACGGTCGAGGAGGCGGACCAGATTGGCGGCCGGCCGATGGGCGTGCCAAAGACGGGCATTTTCGGCCTGATCGATCTCGTCGGCGTCGATCTGATGCCGCTCCTCAGCAAGAGTCTCTCCACGACCCTGCCGGAGGGCGATCCCTATTTCGAGACGGTGCGCCCGATGCCGCTGATCGAGAAGATGATCGCGGACGGCTATACCGGCCGCAAGGGCAAGGGCGGCTTCTACAGGCTCGACAGGGGCCCGGACGGCGGCCGCGTCAAGATGGCGCTAGACCTCGCGACCGGCGCCTATCGGCCCGAGGCGAAGCCGGAGAAGCTGCCGGGCAAGGCCGAGCGCGATCCGGGCGCGCTGGTGTCGCTGCCGGGCAAGGCGGGCGCCTATGCCTGGACGATCCTGGGCCATGTCCTTTCCTATGCCGCGAAGCTGGTGGGCGAGGCGGCCGACGATATCGTCGCGATCGATGACGCGATGAAGCTCGGCTATAACTGGAAATATGGCCCGTTCGAGCTGATCGACCGGCTCGGCCCGGGCAAGCTCGCCGAGCGGCTGGCGGCGGAGGGGCGGCCGGTGCCGGCCCTGCTCGCGACCGCCGGCGACCGGCCCTTCTATCGCATCGAGCAGGGGCGGCGTCAGTATCTGGGCCTCGACGGCGCCTATCATGACGTGGCGCGGCCCGCGGGCGTGCTGCTGCTGGAGGACATCAAGCTCGCTTCCGAACCGCTGCTCAGGAACGGTTCGGCGGCGTTGTGGGATATCGGCGACGGCGTGGTCGCGCTGGAGTTCACCGGCAAGATGAACGCGCTCGACGGCGACGTGATGGCGCTGATCGGCCAGGCGATCCCGCTGGTGAAGGCGCGCTTCAAGGCGCTGGTCGTCTATAATGAGGGCGCCAATTTCTCGGCCGGGGCCAATCTCGGCCTTGCCATGTTCGCGGTGAACATCGCGGCGTGGAGCGAGATCGAGAAGCTGATCGCCGCCGGCCAGCAGGCGTACAAGGCGCTGAAATACGCGCCCTTCCCGGTGGTCTCCGCGCCGGCGGGGCTGGCGCTGGGCGGCGGGTGCGAGATATGCCTGAACGCGGACGCCGTCCAGGCCCATGCCGAAACCTATATCGGCCTCGTCGAATGCGGGGTCGGGCTGGTGCCAGGCTGGGGCGGCAATGGCGAGATGCTGGACAGGTGGACGAAGTCGGGCCTGCTGCCCAAGGGGCCGATGCCCGCCGTCGCCAAGGTATTCGAGATCGTCTCGACCGCCACCGTCGCCAAATCGGCCGCGAACGCGAAGGAGCTGATGTTCCTGCGCCCCGGCGACGGCATCACGATGAACCGCGATCGCCTGCTCGCCGACGCCAAGGCGAAGGCGCTGGCGCTGGCCGAAGGCTACGTTCCGCCCGAACCGCCCGTCTTCCGCCTGCCGGGGCCGAGCGGCCGCGCCGCGCTCGACCTCGCGGCGCGCGATTTCCACAAGAAGGGGCTGGCGACCGATTACGACCTCGTCGTCTCCGACGCGCTGGCGGGCGTGTTGAGCGGCGGCGATGCCGATCCGGTCGATACCGTCACCGAGGAGCAGATGCTGGGCCTCGAACGCAAGGCGTTCATGGCGCGCGTCCGTGATCCCCGCACGCAGGCACGGGTCGAGCAGATGCTCGAAACCGGCAAGCCCCTTCGCAACTGATGCTGCGCAACTGAGAAGGCTGGAGAAGGTCAATGCAGGTCTATGAGGCCCCGCTGCGCGACATGCGCTTCGTCCTCCACGAACTCCACGCCGACGACGGCTTCGGCGGGCTGAAGGCGTTCGAGGAGTTCACCCCCGATCTGCTCGACGCCGTGCTGGAGGAGGCGGCGCGGCTCGCGCGCGACGTGCTGCTGCCGCTGAACGCGCCGGGCGATCTGGAAGGCTGCGCCTACGAGAACGGTGTCGTGCGCACGCCCAGGGGCTTCAAACAGGCCTATGACCAGTTCCGCGAGGGCGGCTGGACGGCGCTCGCCTCCGCGCCCGAATGGGGCGGGCAGGGGCTGCCGGAGGCGGTGAACAAGCTGGTCGAGGAGATGATCTGCGCGACGAACATATCGTTCAGCCTCTATCCCGGCCTCACCCATGGCGCGACCACCGCGATCGAGGGGCACGCCGCCGACGCGCTCAAGCAGACCTATCTGCCGAAGATGGTGAGCGGCGAATGGTCGGGCACCATGTGCCTCACCGAGGCGCATTGCGGCACCGATCTCGGCCTGCTGCGCACCAGGGCCGAGCCGCAGCCCGACGGCAGCTACAAGGTGACGGGCTCCAAGATCTTCATCTCGGCGGGCGATCACGACCTGACGGAGAATGTCATTCATCTCGTCCTCGCGCGGCTGCCCGACGCGCCGTCGGGATCGCGGGGGATCAGCCTGTTCCTCGTCCCCAAGTTCCTGCCAAGGGAGGACGGCGCGCCGGGTTCGCGCAACGGCGTCTCGGTCGCGGGGATCGAGCACAAGATGGGCATGAAGGCATCCGCCACCTGCCAGCTGAATTTCGACGACGCGACCGGCTGGATCGTGGGCGAGCCGAACAAGGGCCTCGCCGCGATGTTCACGATGATGAACACCGAGCGCGTGTCGGTGGGCGTGCAGGGGCTGGGGATCAACGAGATCGCCTATCAGTCCGCCGTCGCCTACGCGAAAGAGCGGTTGCAGGGCCGCTCGCTCTCCGGCCCCAGGCGGCCGGACCTTCCCGCCGATCCGATCATCGTCCATCCCGACGTGCGCCGGATGCTGATGACGATGCGCGTCTATGCGGAAGGGTGCCGGGCGCTGGGCATGTGGACGGCCCGCGCGCTCGATGCGGAGAAGCATTCGGACGATCCCGATGTCCGTGCGCGGGCGGCCGATTTCGTCGCGCTGATGACGCCGGTGGTGAAGGCCCTCTTCACCGATTTCGGATCGGACGCGGCCAATCTCGCCGTGCAGGTCTATGGCGGCCACGGCTATATCCGCGAGCACGGCGTCGAGCAGTTCGTCCGCGATGCCCGCATCGCGATGATCTATGAGGGCACCAACGGCGTCCAGGCGCTTGACCTCGTCGGCCGCAAGCTGCCCGCGAACATGGGGCGTGCGATGCGCCCGTTCTTCCATGCCGTCTCCAACCTGTGCGAGGAGATGGCGACGCAGGAGGACAAGATGCTGAAGGCGTTCACCGGCGGCCTGCAACAGGCGTTCGGCGCGCTCCAGCTCGCCACCGGCATGATCGCGCAGAAGGGGCTGAAGGACGCGGAGGAGGCGGGCGCCGCCGCCACCGACTATCTGCGCCTGATGGGGCTGGTGGGCATGGGCTATTGCTTCCTGAAGGCCGCGCGGATCGCGCACGCGAAGCTGGCCGAGGGGAGCGGGGAGGCCGATTTCCACGCCGATTTCTACAGGGCCAAGCTCGCCACCGCCGGCTTCTTCTTCGATCGCGTGCTGCCGCAGGCGACGGCGGCGTTCCTGGCCATCAAGTCGGGCAAGCGCTCGCTGATGGCGCTGGAGGCCGCCGCCTTCTGACGGCTCCGGGGAGGAGACCATGGTTGCCCGCAAGCCCATCGCGATCCTTGACACCCATGAGGTGACGAACCAGCCGCCGCCCTTCGAGGATGTCGACCTGTTCGCGACCGACCGCGCGCTGGTCGACGCGGTGGGCCGGGCAGGCGGCGTGGAGCATGGCGCGAGGCTTTCCGCCTTCGGATCGCGGGCCGGGTCCGCCGCGGTGGGCGAGTGGGCGCGCGAGGCGAACCGCGCGCCGCCCCTGCTCGAAAGCTTCGACCGCTACGGCCGCCGCATCGACGAGGTGCGCTTCCACCCCTTCTATCACCGGCTGATGGCGCTGGGGCTGGACAACGGCATCGCGGCGGCGGCGTGGGACGGCACGCCCGCCGGGCACATGCTCCATGCCGCCCTGAGCTTCCTGCTCGGGCAGGCCGATGCGGGCGTCATCTGCCCGATGACGATGACCTGCGCCGCCGTGCCCGCGCTGCGCGGCGAGCCCGCGATCGGCGACGAATGGGCGCCGCGCGTCCTTGCCGGCCGCTACGATCAGGCATTCGTGCCGGCGCGGGAGAAAGCCGGCGTCACCATCGGCATGGCGATGACCGAGAAGCAGGGCGGATCGGACCTGCGCGCCAACACCAGCCGCGCCGAAGCGGTGGACGCGGGCCGCGACACGTTCCTGCTGACCGGCCATAAATGGTTCTGCTCGGCGCCGATGTCCGACGCCTTCCTGACGCTGGCGCAGAGCGAGCGGGGGCTGACCTGTTTCCTCGTGCCCCGCTGGCTGCCCGATGGCGAGCGCAATGCGGGCTTCCGCATCATGCAGCTCAAGGACAAGCTCGGGGATCGGTCGAACGCCTCGGCCGAGATCGAATATCGGCGCGCCTTCGCGTGGCGGGTGGGGGAGGAGGGGCGCGGCATCCCCGCGATCATGCCGATGGTGCAGCATACCCGGCTCGATTGCGTGATCGGATCGGCTTCCACGATGCGCGCCGCGCTTGCGCAGGCGTTGTGGCACACCGCGCACCGCGCCGCCTTCGGCAAGCCGCTGATCGAGCAGCCCGCGATGGCGGCGGTGCTGGCCGACCTCGCGGTGGAGAGCGAGGCGGCGACCGCGCTCGGCTTCCGGCTCGCGGCGGCGTTCGACGCGGGGGAGCCGCTCGCCCGGCTGCTGACGCCGATCGCCAAATATTGGGTGTGCAAGCGCGCGCCGGGCTTCGCCTATGAGGCGATGGAGTGCCTGGGCGGCGCCGGCTATATCGAGAGCGGGCCGATGCCCCGGCTGTTCCGCCAGTCCCCGCTGAACGCGATCTGGGAGGGGTCGGGCAACATCATCGCGCTCGACGCGCTTCGCACATTGGAGCGCGAGCCCGAGGCGGTGGACGCGCTGCGCGCCCTGCTGGCGACGGCGGCCGGCCTGCACCCGGCCTGCGACGCGGCGATCGCCGCGCTCGATCTCGATCATGTCGGGGCGGCTGCGGCGCGCCATATGGTTGAGCGGCTGGCGCTCGTCACCCAGGCCGCGATCCTGCTCGCCGCGGGCAGCCCGATGGCCGACGCCTTCTGCCGGTTGCGGCTGGAGCGGCCGTCCTTCGCTTACGGCGCCTCCGGCGCCGCGATCGACACGCGCGCCATCCTCGCGCGGGCCATGCCCGCCTGATCGGGCCCCGGCTTCACGTGAACGTCAATGCGACCTGTCGCCTCGGTTGTTCGGGCGCGTCGAGGACCTGTTCGACCGGATATTTCCGGATCAGCAGCTTCGCCGCGCCCGGTCGCGCCGGCTATGGCGGCGTGGGCATGCGCTTCTGACGCGGTGAAGCGCGTGGCCGGGGAGGATGCCTTCCCCGGGCGGCGGATCAGGCGGCAAAATGCCGCGCGCCCGCGACGCAGAGGATGACGCCGAGCGAGGCCGCGATCATGGGCCAGCCGATCGTTTCGTGGAGCAGCCCGGCGGCAAGTGCGAAGGCGAAAAGCGGCTGGAGGAGCTGGAGCTGCCCCACGCCCGCCGTGCCGCCGAGCGCAAGGCCGCGATACCAGAAGACGAAGCCGATCAGCATCGAGAAGAGCGAGACATAAGCGAGCCCCGCCCAGGCCGGGCCGCCGATCCCGCCCCAGCCGTGCGGCCATGTCGCCATCGCTGTCAGCGCCATCATCGGCGCGGCCAGCACCAGCGCCCAGCAGATCACCTGCCACCCGCCCAGCCGCCGTGAGAGCATCGCGCCCTCGGCATAGCCCAGCCCGCAGACGAGGATGGCGACCAGCATGAGGATGTCGCCGCGCCCCATTGCGCCGCCGCCCTGCGCCAGCGCGAAGCCGGCGACCACCGCGGCACCGAGGACGGCAAACAGCCAGAAGGGCGCGCGCGGCCGCTCCCCGCCGCGCGCCACGCCGAACAGCGCCGTCGCCAGCGGCAGCAGCCCGGTGAACAATATGCCCCGCGCCGAGGGCATGTGCCGCATTGCCAGCCCCGAGAGCAGCGGGAAGCCGACCACCACGCAGGCCGCGACGATCGCCAGCGGCGCCAGATCGCCCTGCTCCGGCCGCTTCTGCCGGAAGGCGAGGAGAGGCAGCGCCGCCGCCGCCGCCGCGAGCACGGCGCGCGCCGCGGTAAGGAAGATCGGATCGAAACCGTGAACCGCCGCGCGCGTCGCCGGCAGGGATCCGCTGAAGATCAGCATGCCGATGAAGCCGCACAACCAGCCCTGCCTCGTCTCGTCCATATGGTTTTCCGTCCCTTTCCGGTCGCATTTTCGAGATTGCCTCGTCGGACGGGCGGGGGCTGCTTTCCAGAGACGGTTCGGTACGATATCGATGAACTGTCATGATCGAAGATACGGTACAGTCGGGCGGACGGGACGCTCGCTCGGGCACGCGCGTGGCGCAGGTGATGCGTTCCATCCGCCAGCGGATCGAGCGGCGGGCGCTCACGCCGGGCGCGCGCCTGCCCTCGATCCGGGCAATGGCGGAGATGATGGGCCTGTCCAAGTCCACCATTGTCGAGGCTTATGACCGGCTGGCGGCGGAGGGCGCCATCCGCTCCCGCCCCGGCTCGGGCTTCTATGTCGCCGCCCCGCTGGCGCCGCTCGCGCTCGCCGAGCTGGGGCCGAAGGTCGATCGGGTGATCGATCCGCTCTGGGTGTTGCGCCAGTCGCTCGCGCGGCGGCCGGGCGCGCTGAAGCCCGGCTGCGGCTGGCTGCCCGAAAGCTGGATGCCGGTGGACGCGATCCGCAAGGGACTGCGCGCGCTGGCCCGCGCCGGGAGCGGCGACATGCTGGTCGATTACGGCTCGCCGACGGGATCGGAGGCGCTGCGCCGGCTGATCGCGCGCCGCATGGCGGAACAGGGCGTGGATGCCGGGCCGGACCAGATCATGCTCACCGAATCCGGCACGCACGCGATCGACCTCGTCTGCCGTTTCCTGATCGAGCCGGGCGATACCGTGCTGGTCGACGATCCCTGCTATTTCAATTTCCACGCGCTGCTGCGCGCGTATCGCGCCCATGTCGTGGGGGTGCCCTATACGCCGACGGGGCCCGACGTCGCTGCCTTCGCCGATGCGTTGGAGCGGCATCGGCCGCGCCTCTACATCACCAATTCGGCGCTGCATAACCCTACTGGCGCCACCCTGTCCGCCGCGACCGCGCATCGCGTGCTGAAGCTGGCGGAGGCGCATGACCTGATCTTTGTCGAGGACGATATCTTCGCCGATTTCGAGCATGAGCCGGCGCCTCGCCTCGCCGCCTTCGACGGGCTCGACCGTGTGATCCGCATCGGCAGCTTCTCCAAGACGCTTTCGGCCTCGGTGCGCTGCGGCCATATCGCGGCGCGCCGCGACTGGATCGAGGCGCTCGCCGATCTGCGCATCGCCACCGGCATGACGAGCAGCCCGCTATCGGCCGAGCTGATGCTGACCGTGCTGACCGACGGCAGCTACCGCCGCTATCTGGAGCGGCTGCGCGCGCGGCTCGCCGTGACCATGCACCGCACGGTGCGCCGCCTCGACGCGATCGGCATCCGGCCGTGGATCGAGCCCGCCGCCGGCATGTTCCTCTGGTGCCGTCTCCCCGACGGCATCGACGCGGCCGACGTGGCGCACCGCGCGCTTGCGGAGGATATCGTGCTGGCCCCCGGCAACGCCTTCAGCCTGGGCCATTCCGCCGGCGGCTATCTGCGCTTCAACGTCGCCCAGATGTCCGACGAGCGCATCTTCCGCGTGCTGGCCGACGCGATGGACGCGCGCCCGTAGGCCGCGAGGCGGGAGGCATCAGAAGCCCCGCCCGGCGAAGGCGGGGATCGCCGTGCCGCGCGGGCCGGGATCGGGCACACGGACGGGATCGCGATGGGCGGCGGCCAGCGTGTCCATCGCGTCGATCCAGCACGCCGCCGCATCGGCCGTTGGCCGGCGCGCGAGGCGGCGGATGAGATCGCGATCGGGCTCGGCAGTGAACCAGCGGTGCAGCGCCGCCGCCATCGCCCCGCCGTCGCCGATCGGCACGACGCTGCCCAGGCGCGGATCGCGCACGATATCGGCGATGCTGCTGGAGCAGTCGGTTGTGACCACCGGCGTGCCCACCGACAATGCCTCGCCCAGCACATTGGGCATCCCCTCATAATCCGACGACAGCGCCAGCACCCGCGCGCGCGCCATCCAGGGGAAGGGATCGGCGCTGTTGCCCGGCATCGCCACCCGGCCCGCGACGCCGAGCCGGGCGGCCGCCGCCGCGATCCGCGCGCGCTCCGGCCCGTCGCCGAGCAGGACGAGTCGCGCGCCCAGGCTGCGCGGCAGCCGCGCGAACGCCTCCACCAGCCGCTCGAAGCGCTTCTGCGCGACCAGCCGCCCGACGCCCAGGATCATCGGTTCGCGCCGGGCCCAGGCGAGCGCGGGCGCGGGCGCCGCGGGGTTGGCGATCGTCACGACCCGTCCGGGATCGATCGCGGCCACCTCGATCGCTTCATCGCGCATCCCGTCCGACAGCGCGACGAAGCGATCGATGAAGCGCGCGTGGAAGCGCAGCCACGTGGCATAGCCGGCCTGCGCGGGCGCGGAGAAATCGTGGCGGATGAAGGCGTTGCTGATCTTAGCGATGATCGGCGGGCAATGCCGGCCGAGCGCGAGCCGGGCCGCCACCGCGATCGCCGAATAATAATTGCCGGGGCACATCACGATATCGGGCGCGACCCGCCCGATCGCGCGCACCGTGGCGGCCGAGAGCGAGCCGTAGTTGCGCGTGCCCAGATCGATCAGCGATGCGCCGCGCGGTATCTCCGCCGCCAGCGGCCCGGCGAGGCTGCCCGCCGCGATCGTCACCTGCCGGCCGGCGCGTATCCAGCCGTCGGCGAGCCGCAGCGCCACGCGCTCGACGCCGCCGCCGATAAAGCTCTCGACGAAAAGGAGGATGTGGTGAGCGCGCACGATGATTTCCGACCAGATATGCCCCCGAACGCTTGACGCCGTGCCCCCCCGAAACCCGCCACGCCTTTTTTGTGACGCGGAATTAATTTATTGCGGGCGATGCGGATTTGGCTCCGCCGGAACGTCCCCATGGTCGAACGGTGAAGGTAGGAGATTCCGTTGATGGATTGCCGAACGCGCCTTGTGGGGAAGGCGCGCTGAACGTGGCCACCTTGCTTGCGTCCGCCACGCCAGCGCCCATCCTTCCCGAAGCGACCGGACTGGAGCCGCTGGAAACGATCCGCAGCCGCTGGCCGTTGCTGCTGGGCGGCGGGATCACGCTGCTGCTTTTCGTCGGGCTGGTCGACCAGCTTTTCGGATCGGGGCTCAAGGGCCTGACCAACGCGCTGCCGTCCGATCCGCGCTTCTATGTTGCCTTCCTCGCGCTCTATCTGACGCTGCCGGTGGCGGATTACCTGATCTTCCGCCGGCTGTGGGGCCTGCCGCTGTCGGGGCTGGTGCCGCTGCTCAAGAAGCGCGTCGCCAACGAGATGCTGCTCGGCTATTCGGGCGAGGCCTATTTCTACGCCTGGTGCCGCGCACGGCTGAAGATCGTGGCGGCGCCCTTCGCGGCGATCAAGGATGTCAGCATCCTGTCCGCGATCGCGGGCAATGTCGTCACGCTGCTGATGCTCGCCGCCGCCACGCCCTTCGCGCTGGGGCTGATCCCGCCGCGTTTCGTCGCGCCGGTGATCGGATCGGCGGCGATCGTGACGGGGCTGTCGCTGCTGGCGGTGATGCTGCGGCGGCGGCTTTTCTCGCTGCCGGGCCGTTCGCTCGCCGGGGTGGGCGCGATCCACGCGCTTCGGCTGGTGACGGGCACGCTGCTGGTCGGCCTGTGCTGGCATCTCGCCATGCCGCAGGTGCCGCTGGGCTTCTGGCTGGTGCTGGCGACGATGCGGATGCTCGTCTCGCGCCTGCCGCTGATCCCCAACAAGGATTTGCTGTTCGCCAATCTCGCCGTGCTGCTGGTAGGCCAGCATGACGCGATGGCGCGGCTGATGGCGCTGACGGCGGCGCTCACCTTGCTGCTGCACGTCGCGGTGATGGTGCTGGGCGCGCTGCTCTCGCTGGTCGAGGCGCGCGCGGCGGCGGCCGGCGGCGGCGGCGGAGCGCAGGTCGGCGCGGGGGCAAGGGCCGGGGCACGCCCGTGAAGGCGTTCGTCCTGCTGGCGGGGATGGCGCTTGCCGCTCCGATGGCCGTTGCCGCCCAGCTTCCGGTGCCGATCGGGCGCGATGCCCAGGCGTGCATCGCGGGCGGCGAGCCGGCGATCATGGTGATTCCGGAGGGGCTGAAGGATCGCAAGGGCCTGCTGCGGCTGGAGCTTTATCCCGACAACGACCGGGATTTCCTTCAGGACGACAAGATCCTGATCGATGCGGGTCGCACCTTCCGCCGCGTCGACGTGCCGACGCCGCAATCCGGCCCGATCGCGCTATGCATCCGTGTGCCGCGTCCCGGACGTTATACCTTGATGTTGCTTCACGATCGTGATTCAAATCGCAAGTTCAGCGTGTTTGCCGACGGCGCGGGCTTTCCCGGCAATCCCCGCCTGGGCCTGAGCCGGCCGAAGGCGCAACAGGCGCTGATCGCCGTGGGACAGGGGGTGACGGTCACGCATATCGTCCTCAACTATTTTCACGGGCTGAGCTTCAGTCCGCTCAAGCAGGGGGATTGACGGCCGTGCGGATCGTCGACGTCTGCGAATTCTACTCGCCGCGGGGCGGCGGCGTGCGCACCTATATCGACCGCAAGATGACCCTGCTGGCCGAGCTGGGCCACGAGCTGGTCGTCCTCGCGCCCGCGACCGAGGACGGGGTGGAGGAACGCCCCGGCGGCGGCCGGATCGAGTGGATCAAGGCGCCCGCCCTCCCGTTCGATCGTAATTACCGCATGTTCTGGGATGCCGAGCCGGTCCACCGCGCGCTCGACGCGCTGCGCCCCAACGTGGTCGAGGCGTCGTCGCCCTGGCGGCCCGCCTGGATCGTCGGCGGCTGGCGGGGGGACGCGGCGAAGGTCTTCTTCCTCCACAACGATCCCGTCGTCTCCTATCCCCATCGCTGGTTTGGCGCGGTCGCCCCGCGCGAGCGGATCGACCGCGCGTTCGAATGGTTCAACTGCTATCTGCGCCGGATCACGCCGCGTTTCGACAGCGTGGTGGTGGGCGGCGCATCGCTCGCGCGGCGGCTGGCCGATCGGGGCATCGGGCCCGTCACCTGCGTCGGCATGGGGATCGAGCGCGACGTCTTTTCGCCCCGGCGGCGCGATCCGGCGCTGCGGGCGCGGCTGCTCGTCCAATGCGGCCTGCCCGAAAGCGCGCGGCTGCTGCTGGGCGTCGGCCGCCACCATCCCGAAAAGCGCTGGCCGCTGGTGATCGAGGCGACCCAGGCCGCCGCCGCCGGCCTGCCGGTCGGCCTGATCCTGATCGGCGACGGGGTGGATCGCAAGACGGTGGCGCGCACGGTGGGAGGCGATCCGCATGTTCGCCTGTTCCGCCCGGTCTATGACCGCGCCCGGCTCGCGACCATCCTGGCGAGCGCCGATGCGCTGATCCACGGTTGCGAGGGCGAGACGTTCGGCATGGTCGCGTCCGAGGCGCTCGCCTCCGGCCTGCCGCTGATCGTGCCCGACGAGGGCGGCTGCGCCGATATCGCCCGGCCCGCTTTTTCCGAGACATGGCGCGCCCGCGACGTGCGCGCGGCGAGCGACGCGATCACGCGGCTGTTCGCGCGCGACCAGCGGGCGCTGCGTGTGGCGGCGTGCGAGGCGGCGCTGGGCGTCCGTTCGGATCGCGACCATGCGGTGGGCCTCGCCGGCCATTATACGGGGCTGCTGGGCCTGCCGGATCGCGCGGTCGCCTGAGCGACTGTTTGAGAAAGCGCGAAAAGAGCGCTTTCCGAGTGCGGCTCCGGCCCGCCGGGCCTCAGCCCAGCGCGCTGTAGCGCCCGATCGCCCGCCGGCGCGCGAAGCTGGCGAGCGTCGCATTGATGCTCTTCAGGATCGCCGGAACATGGACGTCGCCCGGATGGACGGCGACGCGCACCGTCCGCAGCGGATGGAGCGCCCCCCGCGCCAGCCCCGCGAAGAACAGCGAGCTTGCCGTGCGCGCCCGGCTGCGGCTGGCCCAGGTGACGACCGGCCCCTTCGCCAGCACCGCGCCATCGGCGGGACGCCAGACGCGCATATGATCCTCGGCCAGCGCGAAGCCGGCGTCCACCAGCGCCGCCCGCGCGCCGGGGCCGTAGAGCCAGGCCGGCGCGACGAAGCCCGTCACGCTCCGCCCGGTCGCGTCCTCGATCAGGGCGCGCCCGTCGCGCATCCGGCGCAGCGCCTCGTCATGGCCGAGGCCCAGGAACTCGCCTTCGCCCGCCGTCATGTGCCGCGCCTTGAACCCGGTGAGCGCGCCGTCATGGCGGCTGTCGTCGCGATGGAACCAGCCGTGGACGAAGATATCGGCCCCCGCGTCCGCCCAGCCCCGGAGCTTGGCCTGGAACACGCGGTCGCCGGCGATCGGCGCTTCGCCCCAATGATCGGGCACGACGAGCAAGGCGGGGGCCACCCCGCGCAGATGGCGCGCGAGCCGCTCGCCCAGCCGGTCGACCTCGTCCGCGAAACGCGGCGAGACGTCGTGGATCGACGCCAGCAGGCGCGGCGAGGGAGAATCAGAAAGCGGCATGGACGCCGAATCTCAATGTGCGGGGCCGAAGCGGCGTGATCTGCCGGCCCGCCGCGACCCCGAAGGGATCGCCGAGCGAGAAGCGGTTGCCGCGCACGTCGGCGACGTTGGTGAGCTTCAGCGACAGCGCATAGCCCCCCATTTCGAGCGCGGCGCCCAGCGAGCTGTCGACATAATTGCCCTGCGGCAGGTCGAGCACCGGGCCGACGCCCAGCCGCGAGGTGCCGACATAGCGCAGCGTCCCCCCGGCGCTGAGATCGGTCCGGTCGCTGAGCGCGATCCTGTAGAACAGGCCCGCGCGCGCGCCGAAGGCCGGGATGTTGGGCAGCTCGCTCTCGTTCGAGCTGGCGAAGCCGGGGGCGGGATGCTTCAGCGCGCTGTCCGCCGCGAAGATCGCCGCCTCGATGCTGAACGGCGGCGTGGGCGTCCAGCGCGCCGTCGCCTCGAGGCTCAATATCCGCCCGTCGCCGATATTGGCGGTATAAGGCTGGGCGAGCGCGTCGACCAGATCGGCCTGGATATCGGACCAGATCGCACCCGAAACCGCCGCCGTTGCGGTGAAGCGGTCGCTGCCCGGACGGCCGTAGCGCAGGCCCAGCTCGACGGTGCGGATACGATCGCTGTGGAAGCGCTGCACGCCTTCCTGGACGCCGTTGCCGAGCGCGAGGCCGCCGGGGCGATAGCCCTCCTGATAACGCAGATAGAGGAGCGTGCGCGCGCTCGTGCGCCAGCTCAGCCCCGCGCTTGGCAAGGCGCGCGTGCCCGTCCGCTCGCCCTCCACCTGCAACACCCGATTGTCGTCGAGCGGGCTGCCCGACAGGTGCGTGTAGGTGAGCCTCCCGCCGATCGTCACGGTCAGGCGGCTGCCGACCCGGTGGTTCATCTCGCCGAACAGCGCCGCCTCCAGCGTGCTGTTGCTGACGCCGTTGACGGGCGGCGGGCTGTCGGGATCGCCCAGGCCGCGCCGGATCCGGTCGACATCGCTGATCACGCTCGCCCCGATCACCCAGCCGCCGCGCGCATAATGGCGCGACAGCCGCGTCTCGTTGGAAAGCAGGGTGATCGTGTCATACTGGTCGAGCGCCGCGGGCCCGGTGCCGACATAGCCGGTGGCGTCGTAGCGTGCCTTGACCTCGTGGCGCACGAAGCCGCTCGCCGAGACGAGGTCGAGCCCGCCCCAATTCTTGCGCACCATCACCCCGCCCAGCGTATAATCATTGTCGAACGGCTGGGCGATGGAGCTTTCGCGGGTGAGGGGGGGCAGCCCGCGCTCGGCATACTGGCTGTCGCGGCTGGACGTGTCGTGGCGCACCGCGTCGACATCGACGATCCACCCCCCGCCCGCGTCGAGCCTGAACGACAGGCGGCCGCCGGTGGTGAGCGTGCGGTTGACGTTCCGCAGCCCGCGCAGCGCATCGTCGATATAGCCCCCCGCCACCGATCGGTAGGCGACCCCGCGCGCCGCCGCCGACCCGCCGAGGAGGGGCAGGTTGATCATCCCCTCCACATCGTTGCCGGGCGCGCCGTGGCCGGCGACCGAATAGCCCCCGTCGAGGCTCGCCGAAAAGACGCCAGGCACCGGCGGGCTGGGGACCAGCCGGATGATCCCGCCGAGCGAGCCCGCGCCGTAAAGCGTGCCCTGCGGCCCCTGGAGCACCTCGACACGCTGGATGTCGTAGAGGTTCAGGTCGGGATCGGGCGCGTTGTAGGTCAGCCGCACCTCGCCCAGATACTGGCCGGCGGTCGACTGGGTGGGGCCGGTGAAGCTCGAATCCGCCACGCCCGCGATGAACAGCTTGTTGCGCGCCGGCCCCAGATTAGTGGTGGAGATCATCGGCAGCCGCGCCAGCGCCGCCTCCGTGCCCGGCCCCTCGCCGCCGGCGGGATCGCCCGGCCCGCTGCCGGTGAGGTCGACGATGTCCACGCTGCCCGGAAAATCGCGGAGCGGGGCGTCGCGCTTGCTGGCGGTGACGATGATGTCGTCGAGCGACGCAGCCGGGGGCAAGGCGGGGGCGGGCGCGGCCTCCCGCCTGTGGCGCGCGCGTGGCAGGGCGAGGATGCGCACCGTATGCGCGTCGATCATCACATAATCGAAGCCGCTGCCCGCCAGCAGCCGCCGCAGCGCGCCGGCGACCGGCAGCATTCCCTTCACCCCGCGCGTGCGCGCGGCGCCCACCGCGGGATCGAGCGCGCCGATATTGACGTCCCCCTGCTCGCCGAAGCGCAGCAGCCCCTCGGCAAGGCTGCCGGGCGGAATGGCGAAGGCGTGGCGTTCGGCCGCCCGGGCCGGTGCCGGCAGGCTCGCGGCGGCGGCGATCAGCAGCGCCGCTTCAGCGATCCGCACGGCCCCCCGCGCTCAACCGCCAGCCGTCGCCCTGCCGCGCCACCTTGACTCCGAGCAGCCCGCCCAGCGAGGCGAAGAAGGCCCGGCGATCGTGCCCGATACGGATCACGCCGGTGAAGGATTGTCCCGCGATCGCCGGATCGACCGAGACCGGCGCGCCGATCGTGCGCGATATCTCGGCGGCCACGATGCCGAGCGGGGCGCCGTCATAGATCAGCCTGCCCTTGCGCCACGCGCCCACCGCGTCGGGCGCGATCGGGCCCACCGTCGCCATATCGCCATCGCGCGCGACGCGCAGCCGTCGCCCGGCGGGCAGGCGGATCGCCTCGCCACCGGGATTGTAGACGATCGCGCCTTCCGCCACGCCGACATCCAGCCGCCCCTGTTCG
>Ga0182749_1001226_pt1 | contig 20753 bp, 17 predicted proteins | sample eDN3rd37CKraftMG_FD_128875 | JGI IMG/M metagenome (GOLD analysis project Ga0182749, IMG submission 128875) | Enriched Miracle-Growth compost microbial communities from Emeryville, California, USA - eDNA 3rd pass 37_C Kraft MG (version 2) (version 2) ...
ATGTCGACGCCGTCGGCGGAGCCGCTCACCGCGTGGAACAGCATGCCCTGCTGCATCGGCGAGAGCTCGTAGCGGTCGATCACCTCATCCATGCGGTCAGCCTCCGTGGCCCTCCGTTCGTCCGGCTGCATCGTTCTCCGGGCGATTGCGCGTCGCGCCCGCCCGCGCGGCGACGCTCGCCGCCAGCCGATGCTGTGAGATGGGACCGCCGACCACCTATGCCCCCCGCCTGTCGTCGCCGCCTCGAAAATCAGGATTCCGCTCGAAGGCGCCATGGCGCAAACGAGCCGGTTCGCACATCCCGGCAGCGAGCATTTTCCGTGCCCGAAGCGTAGCAGAGCGCGCAGCGCCGAGGGGCGCGCGCGTGGCACGGCATCGGGGGAAAAGCGCGGAATTTCACGTGGCGTTGAAGGGACGATCGTGCGCCGCCACGCGCTCGAGCCAGATCTCGCGCCAGTACATGAGCTCCCCGCGCGGGCAGTCGCCGAGCTGGCCCTTGCACAGGCATTCCTCCGCGAGCTGGGCGTCGCCGCCGACGTTGCAAAGCGTGACGGTGTCCGGGATTTCGCGCATGAGGCCCGTCCGCTCGTCGATGATGCGGTCGACCCGGTAGCGCACCTCGGCTTCCTTGCCGCAGCAGCGGGTCATCTCGTAGCAGATCACGAGCCCGCGGTTGCGGTGGTCGTGGTTCAGCGTCTTCACGATCTCATCGAGGGTTTTCACTCGCACGCGCTCGCCGGACCTGAGCGCCAGCGTCTGCGACGGCGTGCGCTTGCAGGGGCCTTCGAGCCGCTGGTCGACGCCGCGGCGGCGCTGCCAGCGCAGCGCGAGCCAGCGGCCGAGCAGGCGCACGAATCCGGCCAGGGACAGATCGCCGCTCAGGATCTCGCGCAACGCGACCCGGATCGTCAGCAGCCGGCGGCTTCCGGGGAATCCGGTGGTCGCCTTGTAAAGCTCGGTCGACTGACAGTAGTAGCGCTGCGCATCCGCCTTGGTCCGCAGCCGCGCGCGCAGCGTCGCCAGCGAAGTCGTTGACACCGCGTCGGCCATCGCCAGGGGATCGGCGGGCCGCAGCCACGCTTCCTTCCAGAAGATGCGGCAGCCGTGCTTGCAGCCGTCGTGGCCGCTGCCGTCGCAGCGCGGGCCGTCGAGGATGACGACGTCGTCGGCCGGAAAGCGCCGCATCGAGTAGCCGTCGACGCAGGTCTTCTGGACGCGCCGCTGCACCCGATACGGCTTGCCGCACCAGTCCAGCATCTCCGGCATGAACAGAACGCCGTCGAGCGCGCCGTCGGCATCGAGCGTCGACAGGATCTCCTCGGGGGAGCGGACGAACACCCGATCCCCTGCGCGGAATCTGCCGTTCTTCATGGCCCCCCCACTGTCCTGTGGACAGATGTTCTTCTTCCCGCCCGCATGTCCATCGGGGCGGGTGCCGGCGGACTCCCTCTTTCCGCCTGGCTAGCTGCGCTCGTGCCGGCCGGTGCCCACCGGCGGTCCGGCAGGCAGCGGCCCCACGCGGGCGCTCGGCAAGGACAGCGCCCAGTCACCCGCGTCCGCCGTCGCGGCCGCGCCCGAGCGCAGGCAGTGCGGCCGGACGCTTCCGGCCGCGCGCTGCACCGGGTGCGGCGTGGCGACTTTCAGCGGCCGCATCGGCGAGCTGTACCAGTCCGTGACGACATCGCACTCGAAACCGATCCACGAAGGTCCGTACTCCCACAGCGTGCGCGATTTCGAGATCGGTTCACCTTCGATCGCGAGCACTTCGTCGACGCTCATGCCGAGATCGACCATCGCGGGCACGCCGGGCACGGCTCCGGAGCTGAACGCGCCGGTGTCGAATGCCGGTGCGCCGTCGTCGGCCGGTCCCGCCTGCTCGTCGATATATACGAAAAGGATCGTGATGGCGGTGACAATTCCGAGGAGGAACAGGCGCACATACCAGCGCCGCGCGCGCGATACCGTCCGTGCAGCCCGCGGGGCCGGCGTGAACGGTATCGGTCCGAGGTGCAGAGGCCGGCCGGGCGGGGGCGTGTGCGTCGAGCCGGGGAGGCGGCCGTAACGGCGCTCGAATTCGACCGCTGCCGCGTAGAGCGCGTTCAGACGCTGCAGGCCGCGCGCGTCCGTCGAAGCGCGCCGGTCGGGGTGAATCTCGGAAACTCGCCGACGGTAGGCCTGGCGCAAGGCGGCCAGCCCGGAATCGGGGCTGACGCCGAGCTCCTGGTAGAGCGACAAAAAATCGGTGTCGTTCGCCATCGAGGTCCGCGTTTCCCCCAACTGCCCGGCATCCGTGCCGGCACCCCTTGCCGAATGGCGCGAGCCGCGGCCTCAGGCCCGGCAGAAGATCCGCGGCATTTCCAGCATCGCGCGGAACCACTCCCGGTCCACGTGCGGCTCGATCGCCATGCGCGGCATATCGTAGGGGTTCGCGTCGGCGGTCGCAAAACCGCCGTAGTAGGTGAAGGCGTAGCGAACGCCGATGCGGCGCAGGCATTCGGTCGTGTCCGAGTCGAAGGAGTTTCGCTTGCCCACCGGATAGGCGAAGTACCGCATCGGCGTGCCGATCTCCTGCTCGATGCGGCGCGCGCAGTCGGCGATCTCCCGCCACTGCTCCTCCTTCGGCACGCGCGAGAGGATGACGTGGTTCACCGTATGCCCGCCGATCGTCATGCCGTTGGCGGCCATCTCGCGCAGCATGTCCCAGCTCATCCACAAGGATTCGGCGAGGTCGCGCGTGTCGACGCCGGCGATCTGGCGCAGGTGATCGAGCATGGCGGCCGCTTCGGCATTCGGCAGGCGCTTGTACGCGGCGAGCAGGGCACGCTTCGCTGCCTGTCGCTGCTCAGGCTCGCCGAGCGGCAGCGGCGCGGGGAACCAGGGCTCGAGCCGGAGGGCATCGAGCGGCGTCGACGTCACGATCGCCGCGATCTCGTCCCACCACGGCAGGCGCGGCCGGTCGATGAAGCCCGTCGCGATGAAGAACGTCGCAGGCAGCCCGTGCCGGCGCAGCGCACGGTAGGCGAGCTCGTAGTTGTCGCCGTAGCCGTCGTCGAACGTGACCAGCACGTGGATGCCGCGCGGCTTGCGGCGCACCTCGTCGATGTCGTCAGGCGTGATGACGTCGCAGTGCAGCTTGAGATACGCGAGCTGCTCGTCGAACGCCTCCTCGCAGGCGCTCCACAGATCGCGGTCGAGCGGGGACGCGCCTGCCTCGCCGATGCGATGGTAGTTGAGGCCGAGGATGCCTGCGCCGGGCAGCAGCTTCGCGAAGATCGAGCGCAGACCGGTCTTCCCCAGGACAGCCGCGAGGCGCTGACGCTTCACGATGATCCGTCTCCCTGCGTCGCCGGAACCCCTGACGGCGCGGCACTCGTCCTGCGACGCCTTTCCGGCCCGCGCATTATCGACCCAATCCGGCGCGAAAGACGACCGGCGCCCGATCCGCCTGACATCGTGCCGTGCGGCAAACAGATCACGCCGCGACCGAGAGCCGCCTCAGGTCTCCTCGGGCCGCCCGGCGGCGCGGGCCTGCAGCCACGCGCCGACGCCGGCAAGCCGCGGGAAACGCTCGAGCAGCGCGGCGGCGTGTGCGGAGTCCTCGCGCGTCCACGCGCGCAGCAGCAGCGTCGCGCCGACATACGAGGCCGCGAACAACGCGCCGGCGGCGAGATGGATCCAGATGTTGCCCGCCGCGAACAACACCATCAGCGCGGGAACTACGGCGGCGAGCAGCGCGGCGAGGAACAGCCGGCCGAGCTCGCGCCACGGCATCTCGACCTGCATCGCGCGCATGATGCGCGACACCGTGTAGGCGAACGTCGCGAGGCGCGAGATGGCGTGGCCGTACACGGCGCCCATGAGACCGAACTTCGGAATCATGATCAGCGCCGCGACCGTCGAGGCGAAAATCGAGATGATCGACAGGCTCGCGCGCAGGCGCTGATTGTCGGTCGTCGAGAGCAGTGCACCGAATGCGGCTTCGGCCAGCGTGAGTCCGCCGACCGCGACCATGATGCGCAGCAGGCTGATCACGGCCTCGTATTTCGGTCCGTACATGATCCGGACCGCGACGTCTGCCCAGAAGATGCCGATGCCGGCCAGCATGAAGCCGAGGAACTGGAAATACCGCACCGACTCCGAAAGGATCGTGTTGACCCGCCGGTGGCCGCCCGCGCCGAACGCGTGCGCCATCGACGGCATCAGCACGGTCGTCAGGCCCGAGCAGAGCAGGTCGATGCCGCCGCGCGTCAGCGCCGCCGCGATCGTGAAGAAGCCGACTTCAGCGGGGCCGATCAGCGCGTTGAGCAGGTAGGTCTCCACCGACTTGTTGCTGAACTGCCCGGACACGGTCAGCACGATGGTCCAGCCGAGATGCTGGCGGATGCGCCGCAGCAGGCCTCCTTCGAGCGCGCCGTGCGCGGCGACGATGCCGCCGCGACGCATCATGAAGGCGGCGACGGCCGCGTACAGCACGTTGCTCGTCACGAACAGCAGGAGATACGCGACCAGCGGCGCGTGCATCGCCGCCAGCACGAGCACCGCGGCCACGTTCAGCACACTGACCACGACCGACGATACCGCCTCGATGTCGAAGCGCCCGTAGCCTTTCGCGATCGAGATGCCGAACAGGAACAGGGCCTTCGCGATCGCGCCGGCGAGCACGAGCACCGCGAGGAAGTAAAGATCGGTCGCGTTCCATCCCGCGGGGCGGAAGAACGGCGCGGTCAGGAGATAGGCGACGACGACGAGCGCGAGGCAGACATACTGTCGCCGGCGCAGCCAGCCGTGCACCTTGCTGGCGTCCTCGCGCGAGCCGCGGCCGAGGCTTTCGGATACGAAGCGGATGCCCGACGTCGTCAGGCCGTTCGTGGCGACGACCATCAGGATGCCGGTCAGCCAGACGAGATACGAATAGCGACCGAAGTCCGCCGGGCCGATGCTGCGCGCGATGAACACGCTGGTGAGCAGGCCCGTCGCGTACGTGACGTACGTCGAGCCTGTCATCTGCAGCGCGGCGCGCACCGCGGCATGGCGTCCGAACGGATTGGTCATCGATGACGTCCTGGTCCCGGCGGCCACGCTGGAGTCGCACGGCCGCTTCCGCGCTCACCCGAAGCGCGGATGATACGGGCAAAAGCGCGCGCGGCGAGCACAGTGCAGGCGTCGGGTAGAATCGCCGGTCTCGCGCCGGCGCACACGCGCGGACGTTCCCGGGGATCATGAGCCAGCCGGCCGCCATACTCCACGTCGTCGATTCGCTCGAGACCGGCGGCCTCGAGCGCGTCGTCACCGATCTTGCCGTCGCGCAGCAGGCGGCTGGCCACCGCGTCGCCGTCTTCAGCATCGAGGCGACCGGCGGTTTCCGCGCTGTGCTCGAGGCCGCGGGCGTGCCCGTCGTCGTGGGCGGCAAGCGCGGCACGCTCGATGTCTCGGTGCTGAGAGCGCTGCGTCGCGCGTGCCGTGGCGTCGACGTCGTGCACACGCACAACTTCGTGCCGAACTACTACGCGGCACTCGCTATGCTCGCGCTGCCGCGCGCGCCCGTGCTGGTGAATACCTGCCACAACATGGGCACGCGCCTCGCCAACCGGCGGCTGCGTGCGCTCTACGTCGCCTCGCTGCGGCGCACGGCGCGCGTTGCGATGGTCAGCCGCCAGGTGCGCGACCGCCTGGTCGAGATCGGCGCCGTCGATGCGGCACGCGCCACGATCGTGCTGAACGGCATCCCCGTCGAGCGCTTCTCGAATGCGGCTTCGCGGCGCGCGGTGGCGCGGGAGATGCTCGGGCTGCCCGCCGACGCGCCGGTGATCGGCTGCGTCGGACGCCTGGTGCCGGTGAAGAACCACGCCGGCCTGATCGCCGAGCTGCCTGCGCTCGCGGTGCGCCATCCCGGGCTCCGCGTCGTGCTGCTCGGCGACGGGCCGCTCGAGACGGAGCTGCGTGCGCAGGCGACAAAGCTCGGTGTCGCCGACCGCATCAACATCGGCGCGCAAGCCGACGTTGCGGCTGCGCTGCCGGCGTTCGACGTCTACGCGCAGCCGTCGCTGAGCGAAGGCATGTCGATCGCGCTGCTCGAAGCCTGCGCCACGGGCCTCGCGATCGTCGCCACCGCGGTGGGCGGCAATCCGGACATCATCGCGGACGGGCGCACCGGCGTGCTCGTGCCCGCGAACGATGGTGCCGCGCTGCGCGCCGCGCTCGACGATCTCCTCGGCAACGCGGCGCGGCGAGTGGAGCTCGGCAGTGCGGCTGCCGAATGGGTCGCGCGCCATGCTTCGATCGAGTTCATGCGAGATGCGTATGCGGCGCTCTATGCGAGCGTGCGAGACGCCCGCGGGGGCGCTAGCTTGCATGCTCGCGCCAATGGCTGAATGAAAGCGCCAGCGCCTCGGCCGTCGGCACGCGCTGGCGCCACCCGAGCCGCTTCAGCGCCTCGTTGCTGTAGCGCAGCGGGCGATACATCGACTTGACGACGTAGGGCGGAAACACCGCCGGCAGCTGGCCCTTCGACCGGCGGTGATAGCTCGCGAGCAGGCGCGAGCCTGCCAGCAGCGCCCAGTACGGCACCGGCACGACGCGCATCGGCCGCACCTCGCGACGGAACGCGCGAAGGTAGTCGCGGCAGCTCGGCAGATCGTCGTCGACGACGTTGTAGACGCCGCCGGCCGGCGCGCGGAGCGCGGCCTCGACGATCGCGTCGGCACAATTTTCGACGTAGCTCAGCGGCAGCGTCGCGCGCCCGCCGAGCGAGAAGAAGAAGCCCGCTACCTGCACGCCGACGCGCGTCGAGAACGGCGCCGTGCCCGGCCCGTAGATCGCGCCGGGGCGCAGGATCACCGCTTCGAAGCCGAAGCGCTGCCGGTACTCCTCGAAGATCTGCTCCTGCCGCGTCTTGGCATATGCATAAGAGCCTTTCTCCGCGCCGACGGGTTCGATCGGCACGGATTCGTCGTGCAGCGCGCCGTCCGGCAGGTCGATCGTGCGGTACACCGCGAACGAGCTGATGAGCACGATGCGGCGCACGCCGGCCTCGCCTGCCGCTTCGAGCAGGTTGCGCGTGCCGACGACGGTGTTGGCGAACATGTCGGCGGCGGAGCCGCGCATGCCGGCCGCGGCGTGGATGATGCAATCGACGCCGGCGACGAGCGGATCGAGCGAGCCGCGCGAGAGCAGGTTCGCCCCGATCGTCTCGATGCGCGCAGCCGGATATCGCGCGGACCACTCGGCGATCCTCGCGCTGGGCGCGCTGCGGAAGTGCAGGCGAAGATCGTGCTCGCCGGCCGCGAGCAGGCGCTCGCTGATGCGCGTGCCGAGGAAGCCGGCGGCGCCGGTGACGAGCACCTTCATGGCGTCTTCCTCATTTCGTCGACGATGCGGTCGATCAGCCGGCATACGCGCAGGATCTGCTCCGGCGGGATCGGATCCGGCGCGCCGTGCTCGACGGCGTCGTAGAAGCGCCCGAGCAGGATGCGCATGCACTGGAAATAATGGAACTCGTGGCGGCGGAACAGGCCGACGTTGCGCCAGAAGTTGCGCTTGTAGCGCCGCGCCTGCACCCATGGCGGAAACAGGCGGCCGACTGCGCTCGGCTGCGTCTGCTGCGCGCTGCGCACCAGCGTGCGCGCCGCGTAGTCGAGCTCGACCGAATCCTTCGTGCCGTACACCTTGAGCGTCTGCGCGACGGGCCGCGCGTGTGCGCTGACGATGCCGGACGCGGTCACCGCCCCGCTCCGGATCAGGAAGCGCAGCTCGTCCGCCATCGCGTCGATGATCGCGTTGCCGCTTGCGGGCCGGCGGCGGAACGCCTCGACCTGCACGGTGAACTCGTCGCCGAGGTGCGCGACGAGCTTGGCGAGCACGTGGTCGAGGACGTTGTGGAACAGCTTGCCCGGCAGCGCGTGCACCCAGTGCTGCGGATCGGTCATCACGGCGAGGCCGTAGTCGCCGGCGAGGTTGTAGCCGTAGGCCGTGTCCAGGTGCACGACTTCGCCCAGCTCGCCCTGCGCGAGGAGCTCCTGGAGCTCGAGGCCGGGCGGCTCGTAGTTGTAGAGATAGTTGACCGAGATGCGCTTGCGGGTCGCGTGCGCCTTCTCGACGATGCGCTCGGCCTCCGCGGCCGTGGGCGCGAAGGGCTTCTCGATGAAGGCGTGGCAGCCGGCATCCATCGCCATCGAGGCGAGCGCGACGTGCGCGGCCGGTGGCGTCGCGATGTGCACCACGTCGAGCCGCATCTCGTCGAGCATGCGCGCGAAATCGTCGTAGCGCGCCGGCACGTTCATGCGCACGGCAAGCTGTTCGGCCATCAGCGGCTCGCGGTCGCACACAGCGACCACCTCGCCGCGGCCGACCGCGCGGATCTGCTCGACGTGGCCATCGGCGATCTTGCCGCAGCCGACGATTCCGATTCTCAGCATGCTTTGGAGACCCCTGCAGTCGGCATGGCCGTCACGTCGCACCGCGCTGCGTGCGCCACAGGTGCGCCTCGCGGTTGCGCAGGAAATCGACGAAACCCATGACGACGAATGCGTTCAGCGAAACGAACGTGGCGATCAGCTTCACCGGCAGCCAGCGGCACAGGGCGGGCGCGGCGAGGCCGGCGATCGCGACAGCATAGCCCGCGACCTGCGCGAGCAGCAAAGCGCGCCAGAAGGCGCCCCCGCCGGCGGCGAGCAGCGCATTGCAGGCGAGCGCGAGCAGCATCGCGAGCGGTACGGCGAGCCGCAGCAGCTTGTGGCAGACGAACTGGAAGAGAATCGGATTGCGCCGCGGCGACAAAAGGTCGGGCCGCAGCGCGACGAGCTGGAAATTGCCGGCCAGCGTGCGCACCTTGCGCACGCGCTCGCGCGCCGGCGTCGGCGACGGGCGGTCGAACGCGATCGCGCGGCTGTCGAACACCACGCGCCTGCCTTGCGCGACGACGTTCATCGGAATCATGACGTCATCGAGGATGGTCTCCGGCGGAATCGGCCGCCAGAGCGCGCGGCGCAGCGCGTAGAGCGCGCCGGAGACGCCGACGGTCGAACCGACGATGCCTTCCTTCTCGCGGATGAATTTCTCGTAGCGCCAGTAGGCGTCCATGCCTTCGCCGAAGCCAGTGGCATCATCGGTGCGGAACACGAGCTCGCCGCCCGCCGCGCCGACCGTGGCATCGGCGAAGTTCTCGAGCAGGCACGCAGCGGCGTCCGGATCCAGCGGCTGGCGCACGTCCGTCAGCAGCACGAATTCGTCCGCGCAGGCGGCGAGCGCGTCGTTGAGGCAGGCCGCCTTGCCGCGACGCTCCGCAAATTCGAGCAGGCGCACGCGGGAATCGGCGGCGGTCGCGGCACGCACGACGTCCGCCATGCCGTCGGTCGATCCGTCGGACACGACGAGCAGGCGAAGCCGCTCCGGCGGATAGCGCAATTCGAGGCAGCTCCGGATCTTGGCCGCGATGCCGGCCGCTTCATTGTGCCCGACCACGACGATGGTGAGCGGCGGCGTGAACGGCGCACGCGCGACGGGTTTGGGCGCGAGGCGCGCCCGGATCGCGAGCAGGAGCGGATAGCCTGCATACGCGAAGGTGATCAGCGCCAGCGACATCGCGAAGAGCAGTACGAGCATGGCCGCCGGTGCTCAGGCCGCGGCCTTCGCCGCGGTGTAGGACGGGCGCGGAATCACGAAGTCGCGATAGCGGCCCGGATTGCCGTCGTGGCCCGCCTCGGCGGCCTTGATGATGTTGTACATCTCGCGCGCGCTGACGTAGTGCAGCTGCCACTCCTTGCCGTCGTTGTAGCGCGATTCGAGATACGCGTAGGCGCGGTGCATCGCATCGCCGAGCAGAGTGTCCATATCGGCTTCCTGCGTGCCGTGCGTGTGGATCTTGACGAAGATCCACTCGGGCCGGCCCTCGACGTGGATGCCAGTGCGCACCCACGCGTCGATGCGGTCGGGGCTCGGCGGGCTGACCGCGCGGATGTCCGAGTTCTCGATGCGCGGCACCAGCCCGTACTTGCGGCTCTTCCAGCGGAAGCCGAGCGGTCCCTGCACGATCATCAGATCGCCCACGGGCTCGCCGCCCGCGCGCACGCGCTCGCCGGTATCGTGCGACTTCGGTCGGGCCGGATCGTCGGTCGCGTAGTAGATGCGGTTGATCGTCGAGGTCTGGCACGCGCTCGGCGCCGCGGGGAACGTGTAATCGGCGTAGCAGCCGGTCTCGCGAAGCACGGTCAGCTCGTTGTTCACGCCGCAGCCGAAGCCGGTGGGGTCGCTGTTGTCCAGCGCCCAGTTGCCGTGGATGAACGCCCACCGCGGCTGGCCGCTCGCAGGATCGCGCGGCAGCGCGCCGTGACGGTCGGCGAGGAGGTTCGTGAACCGCTCGAGCGTCGTGCGCAGGTTCGCTTCGGTGTCGCGGTCGTGATGCAGGTGGATCTCGATCTCGCCGAGACCGAGACGGCAGAGCTCGACCAGCGCGTCGAGGTGCTCGGGCCGGTATTCCTCTTCGGGATAGAAGAAAGAGTGCACCGGCGGGCGGCCATCCGCGTCGCGGTGCGGCTCGCAGAGCCTGGGCAGATCCTCGCGCCAGCGGGCGACGCGCGCGCATTCGCGCTCGTAGCCCGGCTTGCCCCAGCCGGGCTCGTAGTGGTCGACGAAGCAGAACAGGAGATGCCGGGTGACGCCGGGCGGCGAGGGTGCGCGCCAGTCCTGGCGCAGGTAGCCGCGCAGCCAGACCGCGATGTTGCGGCGGCGCACGTCGCGCGCGATCAGCGCGGCGAGCAGGGCGAGGGCTGCGATGGCGACAGCGGCGACGATGAGCATCGGCGGGTGGAATCCTTCGGAATCTCGCAGTTGAATCAGCGCAGCAGCACGTTCTGCAGGCGCACGATGATGTAGATGACGACGATGCTGGCCAGCATCAGCTTCACGGTGGTCGCGGGCCAGCGCACGGGCGCCGGCCATCCGGGTTCGTCCGGCGCGGCCGTGCGGCGCGCGCAGTACGAAATCGCGATGCAGAGTGCGAGCATCAGGAACAGCACCGGCTGGTACGTGCGCGACAGGAACCACGCGCAGACCAGGAAGCCGACCATCGAGATGCGCAGGGCGCGCGCGAGTCGCGCCTCGTCGGCCTCGGGCGGGCCGGCGCCGGCGGCGATGCGCGTCTCCTTGAACGAGAGCACGATCATCGAGAGCCAGACGAAATAGCCGATCAGGCCGAGCTCGGCGAAGCAGAGCACGAACGAGTTGTGCGCGGTGTAGTTGAAGTTGTCGGTGAAGTTGCCGTAGCCGACGCCGAACAGCGGCGCGCCGCGCAGCATCTGGATGCCTTCGGCCCAGGCCTCGATGCGGCCGCCTGCGGACTCCTCTTCCGCCGAATACGAGCGCCCGCCCGTGAAACCGACGAAGAGCGCAGCGCCGGCCATCGCGGCGAGCAGCAGGCCGGTGCGGAAATAGCCCGCGCTTCGCAGCAGCGCGAAGCCGAGCACGGCGGCGAGCCCGAGCAGCGCGCCGCGCGAATGCGTCAGGTAGATGGCGTAGAGCAGCACCGCGCCGGGCAGCCAGATGCAGACGAGATTGCGCAGGCGCCGCCGGCGGATCCACAGCGCGGCGAGCATCGGCAGCGTCGCCACCATCGCCTGCGAGAAATCGTTCGGATCGCTGAGGAAGCCCCAGCTGCGGACACGCCAGAGCGAGCGCTCCGGCCCGTCGTCGGGCTCCTCCGCGTTGCCAGTGTCGATGTCGGGCCCGCCCTGGAGATGATCCTCGACCTCGACGCCTTCGTGCACCAGCAGCTGATCGGCCATGAAGCCGGTGTGGACGGCGGCGATGCCGGCGCAGGCGAGCAGGGTCATGCAGATCGCGATCGTCGCGCAGGTCGCGCGCAGGCGCTGTGTCGTCGTGAGCAGCAGCAGCGTCGTCACGAACAGCACCGCGGTCGGACCGAAGTCGGTCAGCGCGGTCAGCGCGCCGCCCGTCCAGCCGTTGACCACACGCGAGAGCGCGAGCACGGCGACGAACGCGGCGAACAGGACGAGATGCCGCGGCGCTGCCGCGATGCGTCCGCTGCGCACGGCCGTGAACGCTGCTGCGGTGAATACGATCAGCGAGAGCAGCAGCAGCGGGCGGTACTCAGCGAGCTCCGGCGCGAAGGCTTCGATCGGATGCAGCAGGGTGAGCGCGAGGACGAAGAGATAACCGGCAAAGATCATGAGCGCGAAACCGGATCCATCGGCGGCACGGCGAGCGCGCCGGCTCGCCTGGCGGAAAAGCGGTCCTTGAGCGCGAGGAACGGCCTTTCGATGCAGAAGTATGAAAGCATCGCGGCGCCGAACGCGAGCGCGACGTTCTGCGGGAAGGCGTTGGCCCAGGCGGTGCCGCGGAAATACAGGAACGGCTCCTGCCAGAGGTACAGCGAATAGCTCAGCACACCGACGGCGACGAACGGCGCGCTGTTCAGCACGCGCCCGGCGAAGGAGGCCGGGTGCGTGATCACGTGGAGGAGAATCAGCACGATGCCGAAATTCGCGATCGTCTGCCCGGCGATGTATGCCGCGGGCCGGTACACGAACGCGGCGCCGTAGCCCACGGCGATCGCCGCAAGACCGATCGGCAGCGCAGGCCAGCGCGTCAGCGCCGCGACGTAGCGGTTGCCGATCACGCGGTTGTAAAGCAGTGCCGTGAGGCAGCCGGTGGCGAGCGAATCGCAGACCGCCTGGAACTCGCGGCTGAGCGCGATCTCCACGTCGTCGCCGTAGAGGTGCATGGCGAGCCGCACGAACGGCACGACCGCGATCGCGCCGACCACGCACCAGAAGCCGCGCCGGAGGCCGAGCAGGAACAGCGTGCACGGCCAGAGCAGGTAGAACTGCTCCTCCACCGATAGCGACCAGAGATGGTTGTAGTACCAGTTGTAGTCGAGCTGGTAGTTCGCCGTGAACGTCAGCGCATGGATGAGGTCCGGGATCGCGCTGCCCACGTTGGCGTGCGACATGTGGTGGTAGGTGAGATCGATCCAGCCGGCGAGATACGCGGCCCAGATGACGAAGATGTAGAACAGCGCCGCCGGCATGATGCGCAGCACGCGCCGGATGTAGAACGTCCCGAGCCGCACCTGGCCATGGCGGTCCACGTCGCGCAGCAGCAGGGTCGTGATCAGAAAGCCCGAGATGATGAAGAAGAAGCGCACACCGACGTTGCCGAGCGAGCCGAACGCGGGACGGTCGAGCAGCGCCGGCACGCCGGGCGTGGAAGCGGCGTGCGCGAAGATCACGAGGCCGATCGAGACGGCACGCAGGCCGTCGAGCGAAGGGATGCGCGTCGGCAGCGCCGGGGCGGCCGGCGGCGTTTTCGCCTCGCTCATCGCCGGGCCTCCGTCGCGTGTCGCGCGCATCGTGCGATGACGTCCTCACAGGCGGCCAGCGTATCGAGCGCGACGTCGTGCCAGCTGCGCGCGAGGCGCGAGGCGATCGCGTCGCCGTTCCAGGTTTTCGCCAAAGCTGCCGCGAGCGCGGCCTCGAGCGCGTGCGCGTCCCGGGGCGGTATGAGGATGCCGCTGGAGGCGTCGACGATCTCGCGCGTGCCGCCGACGTCGGTGGCGACCACCGGTCGGCCGCAGGCGATCGCCTCGACGACGACGTTCGGATAACCCTCGGACCAGCTCGGCAATGTCAGCACGTCGGCGGCGGCGATCCATTCGGCGACGCCCGCGGGATCGAAGCCGCCCGGCATCAGCACGCGATCGGCAAGACCTCGCGAAGCAATGAGCGCGGCGAGCTCCTCGCGCATCACGCCCTCGCCGACCAGCGCGAGCCGGAGGCGCGGATCGCGCGCTGCGAGGCGGTCGAACGCTTCGACGAGCTCGCGCATGCCCTTCGCTTCGACGAAGCGCCCGACGTAGATGATGATGCGTGCGTCTTCCGCTATGCCGAGCGCGCACCGCGCCGCGGCCTGCGGCCGCGGATGGAAGATGGTGGTGTCGAAACCGTTGATGATGGTGCGTGTGCGCTCGGGGCGGGCGCCGAACGCCTCGATCGCGCGCCGGCGCATGGCTTCGCTGACGGTAAGGAGCAGATCGGCCCTGGCGATGGCCCGGCGGGTCATGAACGCGTTGACGCGGTCGCGCACGTGGATGTCAGAGCCGCGTGCGCCGACGATGCACGGAATGCCGAGCCGTCGCGCCGCGTATGCGGCCGCGTAGCCGTCGGGATAAACCCAGTATCCGATCGCGACATCGGGCGCGAACGCGCGCAAGCGCGGTACGAGGCGGCGTCCCGCGACGATGCCGTTGGTGACGCGCGAGAGGCCCGGCACGGCGGGGTATTCGAACGCTTCGACGTCCACGCCGTCGAGCGAGTAGCCCGGACCGACCGGCTCGTGCAGGAAGCTGCGCGGCGCGAGGCCGGGAAGGCGCGGATAGCGCGGCTGCATGAAGAACACGCGCACGTCAGCGATGCGCGAGAGAGCGCGCGCGGTCTCGTGGATGTAGCGCCCACGCGTCGGATCGTGCGCGACCGGCAGCATCGGCGTGACGAGCGCGATGCGGCGACGGAGAGCGCTCGCACTCACTGGGCGCGCCGGTTCGTCGCCCGCGCAAGGCGAAGCGTCAGGCCGGGTGGGCGATCGCTCCGACAGCGGCATGTCAGGCCGGAACCTGTCTGGCCTCCCAGGCCAGTGCGGTCTTGACGATGATGTCGAGGTCGTCGTAGCGAGGCTCCCACTTGAGCAGCGCCTTCAGGCGGTCGCTGCGCGCGATCAGCGCGGGCGGATCGCCGGGCCGGCGCGGCTCCTCGACGATGTTGAGACGGCGTCCACTGATGCGCTGCACGGTGCTGAGGACCTCCCGCACGCTGTAGCCGTGGCCGTAGCCGCAGTTCAGCGTAACCGACGCGCCGCCGCCGCGCAGGTAGTCCAGCGCGCGAAGATGCGCCGAAGCGAGATCGTCCACGTGGATGTAGTCGCGGATGCAGGTGCCGTCCGGCGTGTCGTAGTCGGTGCCGAAGATGGCGAGCCGCTCGCGCTTGCCGACCGCGTGCTCGCAGGCGACCTTGATCAGCAGCGTCGCGTTGCGCGTGGACTGGCCGATGCGGCCGGCCGGATCGCAGCCCGCGACGTTGAAGTAGCGCAGCACGACGCTCTTCATCGGCGTCGCGGCGCAGACGTCGCGCAGCATCATCTCGCTCATCAGCTTCGAGGTGCCGTAGGGATTGATCGGCGCGGTCGGCGTGTCCTCGTCGGCGACACCCGAGGCCGGCATGCCGTACACCGCGGCGGTCGACGAAAACACGAAGTGGGCGACGCCGGTGGCGACGCAGCTCGCGAGCAGGCTGCGCGTCGCGCAGGTGTTGTTGCCGTAGTACTTGAGCGGATCGCGCACCGATTCGGGCACGACGGTGTGCGCGGCGAAATGCATGACCGTATCGACGTCGTGCGCGGTGATCGTCTCGCGGACGAGGCCGGCATCGCCGACGTCGCCGACCACGAGCTTCGCGTCGCGCACGGCTTCGCGGAAGCCGGTCGAGAGATTGTCGAGCACGACGACGCGCTCGCCGCGCGCGGTGAGCTGCTGGACCACGTGACTGCCGATGTAGCCGGCGCCGCCGGTGACGAGAATCGATTTCATGCGGACGGTCGTGGCGGCGTGCGGCCTCTCAGCGCGTGTAGGAGATCGCGGCGAAGATGGTGTTCTGGTCGACGTCCTGGCCGGCCGCGTCGCTGGTGCGCCTGTAGTGCGTGTATTCCGCGTTCCAGCTCCAGTGCGGCGTCAGCGTCTGCCGGTAGAAGACGCCGTATGTCCAGTTGCGGTCCGTGCGGTCGAGGCCGGGATAGCTGGCGATCTCGGCCGCGCCGAGCAGCCCCGCCGTGATCGTCGGGCTGAAGTTGTAGCCGAAGTCGATCTCGCCGCCGCGCAGGATCTGGCTCGATCCTGCAAACGGATCGTTGAACGAATTCAGGTAGTCGTACTTGTGGTGGTGCGCGGAGACGTCGATCGTCCACAGCGTCTCGTGAAAACCGTACAGCAGGAGGAAACGCGTCTCCTGGTACGGCGCCGGGCTGACCACGGTCGCGCCGGTGGTGATGCTGGTGCCGATCTCCGTCATGGCGCGCGTCGGCAGGATTCGCGTCTGGACGGTCTCGAGCAGATCGGTCGCCGCGTCGGAGTACTGGTACGCGCCGACCAATTCCAGGCGCGAGCGCTCGGTCGGATGCCAGCCGGCGGTGAAGCGCGCCAGAGGATGCGAGTGATCGTCCAGCGGCGCGCCGCTCTTGATCCAGTTGTAGCCGAGGTCGAACGAGTAATCGAAGACGCGCAGACTCTGCGCGTAGCGCCCGAACACGTTGTAGCGGTTGAAGCTCGGGCCGCCGCTGTCGTGCACGAAGTCGATGTGCTGCGCCTCGACGTTGCCGGATACGAGGCTGGTCGGGCTCAGGTCGCGGATCACGCGGAACGCGCCGACCTCGCGGTTCGAATTGAACTGGTCCGATTCCTCGGCGTAGCTGTTGACGTAGCGAAGCTCGAGCTGGCCGCGTGCCGCCGCGCCCATGCGGAAATCGAGCGTCGGTCCTGCCGCGAAGACGTTCGTCTGCTGCAGGTTCGATGGCGCGTTGGTGGCGAGGTTGTCGACCGGCTGCACGCCGAGATAGTCCTCGAAGAGAAAATTGAGACGCTCGGGCAGCATCGTCCAGTTGACGTGCGCGCCGATCTGGCCGCGCAGCTCGTCGCCGAACGTGTTCTGCAGGTAGTCGTGATACTCGACCGCACCGTCGACGCGCGCCTGCACAACCGAGCCGCCCTGCCGGTACTGGAAGCCGAACGCAGGCGCCAGGATGTTCTCGCTCCGCGGATCGTCCTCGTCGAGGTTGATGTTGTCGGTGTGCTCGACGCCGATGCCGACGCGATAGTCCAGACGCGGCGGCGTCGGCTGAATCTCCTGGGCAAAGGCCGCCTGCGTGGCGATGCCCAGGACACAAACCGCGTGACGGAGCAGCCTCATGTCGTTTCCCCTTCCCCTTGCGCCGCGAGGGCGCTTCGCGGCGGCATCGTACCTCTTCCCCGTTCCCGCATCAGGGAATCTGGTTGAAGACGACGCCGGCGAGCTTGCTCGGATCGAAGCTCGCCGCCGCCCGCGCGACTGCCGCGGGCGTGTCGTGGCCGTCGCCGACGACGAGCACGACGAAGTCGACGAGATCGGCGAGGATGCGCGCGTCGGGCGATCCGCGGACGGCCGGTCCGTCGAGGAACAGATAGCGATCGGGGTAGCGGCTGCGCAGCGAGTCTATCGTCGCGCGCATGCGGAACGAGGAGAAGTATTCGCCGCTCGCCTCGCGGCGCGCGCCGGCCGGAATCAGCCGCAGGCGCGGCACGCCAGTGTGGTAGAGGATCTTCTCGATGCCGATCGACGGATGCTCGAGGTAGTCGATCAGCCCGCCGCGCGCGGGATCGACCGAAAAAGCCGTGTGCTGCGACGGGTGGCGCATGTCGCAGTCGATCAGGAGCGCGGTCTTGGCGTCCTCGAGCGCGAAGGCCGCGGCGAGGTTGCGCGCGACGAAGCTCGCGCCGGAGCGCGGGCTGACCGCCGTCACCATGGTGACGAAATTCATCGAGCCGCCGAGCGCGAGCAGGCGCGTCCTGATCTCGCGGAACGGATCGGCGTAGCGGCGCGCCGACGACTCGGGATGGATCAGCTTGCGCTGCTCGAGGGCGCGCGTCGTCAGTTGCTTGGGCTCGACGATGTTGGCGATCGAGCGGCTGTTGCTGGCGCGCGCGGCGAGTTCGCTGGCGGCGACGCCGAGCATGGTGCCCACGTGATCGGGCACGCCGTTCCTGTTGTTGGGAACGTTGGGATGGCTGCTCATCAGGCGCCTCGCAGACGAATCCAGTACATGAGTGCATACGCGGCGAGCGACGCCACGACGAGTACGATGGCCATGGCGATGCGCGCACGCTCGCGCACGCGGTCCTGCGGCGTCGTGTAGGCCGGCACCGTGGCGAGCACCGTGCAGTTCGTCAGGCGCTCGAGCTGCTGCGCGGAGCGGATGCGCGGATCGAAGCGCACGCGCGCGAACAGGAGGCCGAACGGCACCGCGAACGCAAGCCCGAGCCCGCCGATCGCGAAGTGCATCAGCCTGAGGCCGGACGGGCGCACCGGCATCACGGCCGGATCCTGGATCCGCATCGTGAGGCCGCGCTGCTCCTCGTCCATCACCATCGAGACGCGTGCGTTCTCGCGGCGCTTGAGCAGATCCTGGTAGATGTCGCGATTGACTTCGTAATCGCGCGTCAGCTCGGCGAGCGCGCTCTCCGACGCCGCGATGCGGCGGCTGCGCTCCAGCTCGTCGCGCAGCATCGCCTCGGCGGCCTCCATGCGCGAGCGCGTCGCCGCGGTGGCCGCGCTGGCCTCGCTGAGGCGCTTCTTGAGCTCGAGGTAGTGCGGATTGAACTGCGCGTTGTCGAACGCGCTCTTGCTGGCGCCGCCCGCATCGTTTTTCGCAGCATCCTCGGCGGCGAGTGCAGCCTTGATGTCCTCGATCTGGTGCTTGACGCGGATCACGTCCGGGTACTTGTCGGTGTACTGGAGCTGCAGCTTGCTGAGCTGCGCCTGCAGGTCGACGAGCTGTGCCCGGTACAGGCTGGCGCGCGTCTGCACGGCCGTGACCTCGGCTTCGCCGGAAAGCTGTGCGGCCAGTGCGTTCTCGATCGACTGCTGCTGCATCAGCGTCATGCGCGACTGCTCGATCTCGGTGCGCAGCGCGCTGATGCGCGTGTTCGCGTCGGTCGCGCTGCCGGGCTGCGCGTCGGCGTGCTCGGAACGGTAGGCCTGCAGGCTGGCCTCGGCGTCGGTCAGCTTCTTGTGGTACTCCTTGACCTGCTTGTCGATGAACTCGAACGCCTCGCGGCTCTCGCGCTCCTTCGCCGCGAGGCTTTCCTGGATGAAGAGTTCGGCGAGCCGCTCGGTGACGACATACGCGCGCTTGCGGTCGCTGTCGCTGTAGGTGATCTGGATGAGGTCTGGCCGCGGGCTGGTGATCGTGGTGCGGTCCTTGATCTGCTCGATGATCTTGTCCTGCGCGACCGGCGACAGGTTCTCCGACGCCCAACCGCCGGTCTTGAGGACGTCCAGCATGATCTTCTGGCTGAACACGACCTGGCGCGCGAGGCCGGCGCGGTCCTTGATGCCGGTAGGCACCGCGCGGCCTTCCATCAGCGGCTGGATGATGTCGCTGGCTTGGGCGAGGATCGTCGTCGAGGACGTGTACGTCTTGGACCACAGCGATCCCACGATCAGCGCGGCCGCCGCGATCACCGAAAAGATGATCGCCAGCGTGACCCCGTACTTGCGGCCTTCCCTGTACAGCGCCGGCACCAGCTCCGAGGCCGGCATCTCGTCGATCGTCAACATCGCCTGATCGTCCTTGCCCGTTCCGATTCTAGAATGCCCGTTCCGGCACGGTGATGACGTCGCCCGGCTGCGCCTCGTAATTGGTCGAAAGGTCGCCCTTCTGGAGGATGTTGTCCAGCCGGATCGCGTAGGCGCGCGTGCCGTTGCCCTCCTTGCGATAGAGCTGCGTGCGGTCGGGCGCCGCGAACTCGTTGACGCCGCCCGCGGCGAGCACCGCGTCCAGCACGGTCATGCCCTGGCGGTACGGCACCGAGATCGGCGTGCGCACGGCGCCGGTCACGCGCACGCGCGAGAGATACTCGTGGCTGCGCAGCTGGTCGACGATGACGGTGACCTGCGGGTCGCGTACGTACTCGCTGAGCCTGGCCTTGATCTCGGCCGCGACGTCGGTCGGCGTGCGGCCGCCGGCTTCGACGTCGCCGACCAGCGGCACCGAGATCTTCCCGTCGGGCCGCACCGGGACCGTGACGTTCAGGTCCGGGTTCTGCCAGACGGCGACCCGGATGCTGTCGTCTACACCGATGTGGTACTCCTTGACCGCCTGAGCCTCGGGATTGACCTTCGGAGCCGTCGTGGACCCCGTGGTCGTGGCGCAGCCGGCGAGCAAGGCGACCGCGACTGCTGCCAAGATGCGGAAGACAATGGCCATCAGACCCCTCCGTGTCCAAGGAAATGTGAAACGTATCACAATTCTGAGCGCGCCATTTTATCTGTCAGGAATGTGCAGAAGATGTCGCAAAACGGGGATTTCGGACGTAAGAATTCGTCCATGGACCGCCCCGAAGTACCGGCCGGCTAGACTTCGTAGAAGGTCCGGTACCAATCCACGAAGCGCCCGACACCGACCTCGATGGGCGTCTCCGGACTGTAGCCGGTGGCCTGCCTGAGCGCCTCGACGTCGGCATAGGTGTCCGGCACATCCCCCGGCTGAAGCGGCAGCAGGATCTTCTCGGCCTTCCGCCCCAGTTTTTCCTCCAGCACCTCGATGTACCGCCCCAGCTGGACCGGACGGTGGTTGCCGATGTTGTAGATCCGGTACGGCGCGTTGGAGGACGCCGGTGTCGGATGCAGCGGATCGAAGTCCGGATCGCCGGCCGGGACGAGGTCCAGCGTACGGATGACGCCCTCGACGATGTCGTCGATGTAGGTGAAATCGCGCGTGTGGTGGCCGTGATTGAACACCTCGATCGGCTCGCCGGCGAGGATCCGGCGGGTGAACAGGAACAGCGCCATGTCCGGCCGGCCCCATGGGCCGTAGACGGTGAAGAAGCGCAGGCCCGTCGTCGGCAAGCCGTAGAGGTGGCTGTAGGTATGCGCCATCAGCTCGTTCGCCTTCTTGGTGGCGGCGTAGAGGCTGACCGGATGATCCACGGCGTCGCTCAC
>Ga0182749_1001227_pt1 | contig 20750 bp, 19 predicted proteins | sample eDN3rd37CKraftMG_FD_128875 | JGI IMG/M metagenome (GOLD analysis project Ga0182749, IMG submission 128875) | Enriched Miracle-Growth compost microbial communities from Emeryville, California, USA - eDNA 3rd pass 37_C Kraft MG (version 2) (version 2) ...
CAGAACGTGCCGCTCATTCGCGACACCGAGATCGAGAACATCCTCAACGACTATGCCAGCCCGCTCTTCAAGGCGGCCGGTCTCGGCTCCGGGCGCATTCGCATGCGCATCGTGCAGAACGATGCCTTCAACGCCTTCGTGCTCGACGGCAAGAACGTGTTCGTGCACACGGGCACGCTGATGCAGGCCAACACGCCGAACGAAGTGATCGGCGTCATCGCCCACGAAACCGGCCACATCACCGGCGGTCACATGGCCGCCCTGCGCGCGCGTATCGCCAAGGATCAGACGCGCGCCCTGCTCGCACAGATTCTCGGCATCGGCCTCATGGTCGCCGGCGGCGTCTCGGGCGCTGAAGGGCTCGGCGGCGCGGGCCAGGGCGTCCTCTTCGGCGGCAATGAAGTGATCATGCGCTCCCTGCTCGCGGAACGCCGTCAACAGGAATCGGCGGCCGACCAGGCGGGCCTCACTTTCCTCAACGCCACGAAGCAGTCCGGCCGCGGCATGCTGACGACGTTCGAGCGCTTCGCGGCGCAGGAATATATTTCCGACGCGCAGAAGGACGCCTTTGCCCGCAGTCATCCCCTCTCCACCGACCGTCTCGCGCGGCTGCGGAAGCTCGTCGAGACGAGCCCCTACTACGGCAACAAGGACAGCGCCGAACTCCAGCTCCGCCACGACCTGATGCGCGCCAAGCTGTCCGGCTACCTCGAAAAGCCGCAGACGGTCTTCAACCGCTATCCCGCCAGCGACCAGTCTCTGCCCGCGCGCTACGCCCGCGCGCTCGCCCGCTTCTTCCAGGGTGGCCCCGGCGCGCTTGAGGCCGCCCTCGCCGACGTGGATGGTCTCCTGGCGACGAGGCCTAATTACCCCTACTTCTGGGAGGTGAAGGGCGACCTTTTGATGCGCGCCGGCCGTACGGGTGACGCCGTCGCCCCTCTGCGCCAGGCCCTGAAACTCGATCCCAACGCCAGCTTGATCCGTGTTCAGCTCGCTGGTGCCTTGCAGGAGAGCCAGGGTGACGCGGCCATCGCGGAATCGGTGGCCCTCTTGCGCAAATCCTTGATTGACGATGAAAATTCGCGCGCTTATCGCCTGCTGGCGAATAGCTATTATAAGCAGGGCAAGCGACCGGAGGCCGACGCGATGATCGCGCAGGCCTATTTCCTGGAGGGCAACCTGAAGCAAGCACAGCTCTTCGCCAAGCGCGCGCAGAGCAAGCTGCGTCAGGGAACGCCCGAATGGCTGAAGAACGACGACATCATCAACTACAAACCGCAAACCTGATCGCAGCGCCGACCGACGCGTGCCGCGACAGCTCCGCAAGAGGCTAACCGCATGTCCGTAAACCCCCGCCCGCCACTGTTGCGCGTTCTCGCCGAGAAGCGTGCCGCATGGCTTACCATCCCGGCCATCGCGGCCCTTGCAGGCCTCGTGCTGCTCGGCCAGTCGGTCGTGACGAGCCCCGCCACGGCCCAAGCGCCGCAGCACGAAACCACGACCGCCGCCGCGCCGCCCTCTGTGCAGACCCCGCCTGCCGCTCCGGCACCCGGCGATTTCTCGCCCCAGCAGCGCCAGTCGATCGAGAAGATCGTAAAGGATTACCTGATCGCAAATCCGGAGATCTTCCTCGAGGTCCAGACGGCTCTCGAAAGTAAGCTCGAGCAGCAGCAGGCCGAGCGTCTCAAGGCCGCCATCGCGGAGAACGCCCGCGACATCTATCGCGATCCCGCGGCCGACGTCGCCGGCAATCCGCAGGGCGACATCACCGTCGTCGAGTTCTTCGATTACAACTGTGGTTACTGCAAGCGCGGCCTGCACGACGTGATCAAGCTGATCGAATCCGACCCCAAGGTGCGCGTCGTATTCAAGGAGTTGCCGATCCTCTCGAAGGGTTCCGAGGAAGCTTCCCGCGTCGCCATCGCCGCCGGCAGGCAGGGCAAGTACTGGGACATGCACAAGGCCATGCTCGAAGCCAAGGGCGTGATGAACGAGGCCAACGCCCTCCAGATCGCGACCAAGCTCGGCCTCGACATGGACAAGCTCAAGAAGGACATGGCCTCCCCTGAAGTGCAGGCGGAAATCGAGAAGTCCGAGGCCCTGGCCAAGAAGATGGGCGTCAACGGCACGCCGCACTTCCTTGTCGGCAACCGCGCCATTCCCGGCGCCCCCGAGGACCTTTACGAACAGCTCGCCAAGAACGTCGGTGAGCTACGCAAGGACGGTTGCGCCTACTGTTAATCCCCCACCGGGACATCGCCGCACGCCATCAGCGCCTCGATCGACCCTGGATGGCGCACCGGCGCAAAGTGAGCGCGCCAAGTGTTAAGGTGTACCTTCACCGCGGGCCGCGGTCTCCCTTCCGCGCCCGCGGGAAAGCTGGTAGATGGGGGCCGTCGCCCGCGCGCCGGCTCCTCGCCGGCCGACGTTCGGGTCTCAGCAAGGATCCCATGGCCAAGCCGATCTACGTCCTCAATGGACCCAACCTCAACATGCTCGGACTGCGCGAGCCCGCCATCTACGGGACGGACACGCTCGACGACGTGCGCAAAAAAGCCGAGGTGCGGGCCAAGGATCTGGGACTGACGGTCGACTTCCGCCAATCCAACAGCGAGGGTGAGCTCGTCACCTGGATCCAGGAAGCGCGCGACAAGGCCGACGCCATCATTTTGAATGCAGGTGCTTATTCTCACACGTCGATTGCCATTCTCGACGCCCTCCAGGCGGCGGAGCTTCCGGTCATCGAGGTACACCTGTCGAACCTGTTTCGCCGTGAGCCATTCCGGCAGCATTCATACGTCTCGCAGGTAGCCAAGGGCCTGATTTGCGGCCTGGGCGCCAAGGGATACGAACTGGCCCTCGAGGCGCTGGCCGATCTTCTGGCACAGGCGCGTCGTGGCTAAGAGGACCGAGCGGAAAGCAAAGCCGCACAAGAAGGAAAAGCGAAGCATGACGGGCAAGGACAAGGGCGAGACGGCGGGGGACGAGCAGCGGTTGATCCGTCAGCTCGCCGACCTGCTCAATGAGACGGGGCTGAGCGAGATCGAGATCGAGAAGAGCGGGCTCAAGGTCCGCGTCGCGCGCACGCTCAACATCCAGTCCACGGTCGCCGCCATGCCGGCCGCGCCCGCCGGTGCCCCCGCTGCCGCAGCGGCCCCGGCAAAAGCCTCAGATCCCGCCAAGCATCCCGGTGTCGTCAAATCGCCGATGGTCGGCACCGCCTATCGCTCGCCCGAGCCGGGTGCTCCGTCCTTCATCGAGGTCGGCGCTCAGGTTTCGCAGGGCGACACGCTCTTCATCATCGAAGCCATGAAGACGATGAACCAGATCCCTGCTCCGCACGCCGGCAAAGTGACGGCGATTCTCATTGAAAACGGCCAGCCCGTTGAATTCGGCGAACCGCTCGTCATCATCGAATAAGGGAGACGGGCCGCAGGCATCGGGCAGCAGGCAGTGGATGTTGAACCTCAATCATCTCCGCCGCCGGTTGCCCACTGCCCGCAGCCCTCGCAACGAATGTTCGACAAAGTCCTGATCGCCAACCGGGGAGAGATTGCACTGCGCATCCAGCGCGCATGCAAGGAACTCGGCATCGCCACCGTCGCCGTGCATTCGACCGCCGACGCCGACGCCATGCATGTCCGTCTCGCCGACGAAAGCGTGTGCATCGGTCCTCCGCCCGCCGCCGAGAGCTATCTCAACATTCCGCGCCTGCTCGCAGCCTGCGAGATCACCGGTGCGGACGCGGTGCATCCGGGGTACGGCTTCCTGTCGGAGAACGCACGCTTCGCGGAGATCCTCGAAGAGCATCAGATCACCTTCATCGGCCCGACGTCGGATCACATCCGCATCATGGGCGATAAGATCGAAGCCAAGGAAACGGCCAAGCGTCTCGGCATCCCGGTGGTGCCCGGCTCGGAAGGCGCCGTCACCAGCGAAACCGAGGCGATGAAAATCGCCAAGGACATGGGCTTTCCGGTGCTGATTAAGGCAACCGCCGGCGGCGGCGGTCGCGGCATGAAGGTGGCGCACACGCCGGCAGACCTCGGCCTCGCTCTCTCGACCGCCCGCTCCGAGGCGAAGGCCGCATTCGGCAACGACGCGGTCTACATCGAGAAATATCTGCAGAAGCCCCGCCACATCGAAGTGCAGGTGTTCGGCGACGGCCAGGGCAACGCGATCCACCTCGGCGAACGCGATTGTTCCCTCCAGCGCCGCCACCAGAAGGTGCTCGAGGAAGCGCCGTCTCCCGCTCTGAATGCCGCCGCCCGCTCCAAGATCGGCGAGACGGTTGCCGCGGCCATGCGCAAGATCAAATACCGCGGCGCCGGCACCGTCGAGTTCCTCTTCGAGGACGGCGAGTTCTACTTCATCGAAATGAATACCCGTCTCCAGGTGGAGCACCCGGTCACCGAGGCGATCACCGGCATCGACCTGGTGCTGGAGCAGATCCGCGTGGCCTCCGGCGCCAAGCTGTCGCTGGAGCAGAAGGACATCACCTTCTCCGGCCATGCCATCGAGTGCCGCATCAACGCCGAGAACCCGCGCACCTTCCGCCCCTCGCCGGGCCAGATCACCTACTGGCACCCGCCGGGCGGCCTCGGCGTGCGTGTCGATTCGGGCGTATACCAGGGCTATCGCATCCCCCCCTACTACGACAGCCTCATCGGCAAGCTGATCGTGCACGGCAAGACGCGCAACGAATGCCTGATGCGCCTGAAGCGGGCCCTGTCGGAGTTCGTCATCGACGGCATCGAGACGACCATCCCGCTCTTCAACGAGCTGATCCAGCAGCAGGATATCGCCAACGGCCTCTACGATATCCATTGGCTCGAAAAATACCTCGCCCAGTCATAGTTTGGTCGTCGACACAGACGATTGACGATCGTCGGGAGAGTTTCCACGTTAGTCTGCTCCGGGAAGGAGCAGGCTGGACCGACGGCAGACATGGCTTCGCGCGACGACATCGTCATCGAGATCACCCCGCAGGTGCTGCTGAAGGCGTACACCTGCGGCATCTTTCCGATGGCGGAAAGCGCTGACGATCCCGCCCTCTATTGGATCGAGCCGCAGCATCGCGGCATCCTGCCCCTCGATGGCGTCCATGTGCCCAAGCGCCTCGCCCGCACGCTGCGCACCACCCATCTCACCGTCAAAGTGGATAGCGACATCGAGGGCGTGATCGAGGGCTGCGCCGCCTCCCGCCCCGGGCGCCGCTCAACCTGGATCAACGAGCGCATCCGCGGCCTCTACCGGGACCTGTTCAGCCTCGGCCATTGTCACACGGTCGAAACGTGGGACGCAGGCCGTCTCGTCGGCGGGCTCTACGGCGTCGCCCTCAACGGCGCCTTCTTCGGCGAAAGCATGTTCTCCTACGAGCGGGACGCCTCGAAGATCGCGCTGGTATATCTGGCCGCACGGCTCCGCTTCGGCGGCTTCCGGCTGCTCGACACGCAGTTCGTCACCGATCACCTGCGCCAGTTCGGTACCGTCGAGCTCAACCGCGAGGAGTTCCATCGTCTGCTGGAGAAGGCGTTGGACGCGGATGCGGATTTCTTCGCGCTGCCCCTCGACGCGAGCGCCGAGCGCGTACTCTCCATCCTCGAGACGGCCCGCGCGCCCCGCTGACCTTTCCGCTCTGTTACGCGGGGAACAGCGGCACCGCGCGGAGGGCTCTATCCCTATCCCTGCGGGATGGCTCCGACGAACTGGTGCCTTCGCTTGAAGGGCGGCCGCTGGCGCCGTCGCAATGGGACAGGAGACGACGACAATGACCTCGAAGCTGCATACCGCACTGCTCGCCGGCTCCGCTGCAATCGTCTTCGCGATCGGAACCCTCTCCGCCCAGGCCGACAGCGGTAAAGCCTTGCGCGCGGCTCAGCAGCCCCCCGCCGCGCTCGATGCCGCAACGGACGCCGACGAGATCGCATCGACGAGCCGTGCGGTGAGCGGCACCGCGACGAGCGCGCTCGACGATGCCGGCGCTTCCGAAATTCTCGACGTGCTGATGGCCGCCATCGGCGCAGCGACAGAGGAATAACCGGCGGCCGCGCTCGCCGGTCACGTGTTATCCGGCCGGACGGCTTCCCCCCGTCTCCCCTCCGGCCGGCTCCCGCCCTCCAGCCACCACACCCGGCTGGAGGGCACATCTATTTCCCATGAGCCGGTAGTGCGCGCGGCGGGTTTCCCCACCACGATCGCCTCGGACCCTATCGGTTCGATCACGCGCTAGATCGTATCGGCGTCGCTCACATCCACGACGATCGGCGCCTTATAGTGTTGCGTGCGCGCCCATCAGCGTGCCGCGCAGCTGAACATCCCTGCCGACGAGCCCGCGCGGCGTGGCCTGCACACCGCCATCGCAATGCTGGCGCCAAGCGTCAGTGCGGCACAGTGAACGAAATCGCAACTCAGAGACCATCCCCGGCTCCAAAGTGTATAGTTGGCTGACAATGATGGACGAGCCCACCATAGGAGCCCCGGCACCCGACGAGCTCCCCGCGGTCGCGAACCTCTTCCAAGCCTATGCTGCCACGCTTCCCGTGGATCTCAACGCGCAGCGGTTCATCGCGGAGGTGGCGAACCTGCCCGGAGCCTATGGAGCGCCGGACGGCGCGCTTCTCATCGCCCGTGGCAACGATGGCGCAGCCCTCGGATGCGTCGCGCTCCGCCGTCTCGATGACGCCGCATGCGAGATGAAGCGGCTCTATGTCGATCCCGCCGCACGCAGCTCAGGGCTCGGCCGCGCGCTCCTCGAGGCAGCTATCAAAACAGCGCGCCGCCTCCGGCTATCGCGAGATGAAGCTGGATACCCTGCCGCACATGCTAGCGGCACGCGCGCTCTATCGCCGCTTCGGCTTCAAACAAATTGCACCCTACGGCAGCCATCCCTATCCCGGTTTGATATGCCTCGGCCGGTCTCTCGACATCGAAGAATGAGCCGAGCGGAGCGGGAGAGAATTGCCGTGGCCAAGGCGACGCGCGCGACGCAAATGCTGGAGAAGCACGGTGTGAGTTTCACCGTGCACACCTACGATTACGATCCCGACGCCCAGCGCACTGGCCTGCAGGCAGCCGAGGCACTCGGTGAAGCCCCCGCGCGCGTCTTGAAGACGCTCATGGCGCTCGTGGACGGCAAGCCCGTGTGCGCTATCGTCCCCTCCGACCGCGAGGTCTCGATGAAGAAGCTCGCGGCGGTCTTCGGCGGCAAGAGCGCACAGATGATGAAGCCCCCCGATGCGGAGCGTCTGACGGGCTACAAGGTCGGCGGCATCAGCCCCTTCGGACAGATGCGCAAAGTTCCGGTGGCGATGGAGGAAGCCGCGCTCGCGCACGGGCTCGTCTACATCAACGGCGGCCAGCGCGGGTTGCAGGTGCGGCTCGCGCCACGCGATGCCGTGGCGGCGCTGGACGCGACGACAGCATCACTGATTACCCAGGATCGAGACGCGGGTTAAGGCTCCGGCAATGTCCACAGCCGTTGCGACGCAGCGGATCCACGGCGTTAGCGCCGCAGCACTGGACGATCCGTAATAGCGCCCCCACTTCTCAGCGTGGCTTGGCACATTCGGTGAGGACATGGCGCAAACTCTGGAGCTGGGGCTCGATACCTTCGGCGACGTCACGAAGGCGGCGGACGGCAGCCTGCTTCCGCACGCCGAAGTCATACGCAACGTCATCGCTGAAGCCGTGCTCGCCGATCGGCTCGGCCTCGATTTCTTCGGCGTCGGCGAGCACCACCGCGCCGACTTCTCCATCTCCGCGCCCGATGTCGTGCTCGCGGCCATCGCCGGGCAAACGGAGCGCATTCGGCTCGGCTCCGCTGTGACCGTCCTCAGCTCCGATGATCCCGTGCGCGTCTTCCAGCGTTTTTCGACATTGGATGCCGCATCGAACGGCCGCGCCGAAGTCATCCTCGGGCGCGGATCTTTTACAGAATCGTTTCCGCTCTTCGGCTACGCGCTCGGCGAGTACGACAAGCTGTTCACCGAAAAGCTCGATCTCTTCGTGAAGCTCTTGCGCGAGGACGAGGTGACATGGCGCGGCGAAACACGCGCGGCGCTCACGAAGCAGCGCATCTTTCCGCCCATCGAGCGCGGCACGCTGACGACCTGGATCGGCGTCGGTGGCAGCCCCGAATCCGTTATTCGCGCCGCGCAATACGGCCTGCCGCTCATGCTCGCGATCATCGGCGGCGATCCCAAGCGCTTCAAACCCTACGCGGAGCTCTATCGCAACGCGCTCGGCCAGCTTGGAACGCCGGAATTGCCGATCGGCATTCACTCGCCGGGCTACGTTGCGGACAGCGATGCGCAGGCGCGCGATGAGCTTTGGCCCGACTATAAGCGCATGCACGATCAGATCGGCGCGGAGCGGGGGTGGCCACCGATGCAGCGCCCGCAGTTCGAGCAGGAGGCGGAACGCGGATCGCTTTATGTCGGCGCACCGGAAACCGTCGCGCGCAAGATCGCCGCAACAGTCAAGGAGCTCGGCGCATCACGCTTCGATATGAAATACAGTGCCGGAGCCCTGCCGCACGAAAAGCTGATGCGCTGCATCGAGCTTTACGGCACCAAAGTTGCGCCGCTGGTGCGCGAGATGCTCGCCTGAGCGGCGTAGTGGAGGTGCCATGCCACTCCGGGTTCCACGCACCCGCAAGACGCCGCCTGCTCACAACGCCATCCCGGCGAGTTCGGGATCTACGCAAGCCGCCCGAAGCAACGCATATTAAATAGGAGAGGCATCCGCCGCAGTTTTGGGCGCCGCTTCGGCAAGACCGGCCGCCGTGACGGATGGATGTGAGGCTTGCGGCGCGCCTCGCAACCCACCTGCATCGTCGTCGCAAACTTACCGCCCGAACGTCGCTTCATAGATCTCCGGCTTGAAGCCGACGAGTAGCTTCCCGTCGCCGGGATCGAGCACGGGCCGCTTGATAAGCGACGGCTGCGCCACCATCAGCGCGATCGCCTTCGCCTCGTTCAATCCCTGCTTATCGCTGTCGGAGAGCTTGCGAAATGTCGTCCCGGCCCGGTTGAGCAGCGTCTCCCAGCCGACCTTCCTGCTCCACGCCTGCAGTCGCTTGGCGTCGATGCCGGCCTTCTTGTAATCGTGGAATTCATACCCGACGCCATGGCTGTCGAGCCACGCCCGCGCCTTCTTCATCGTATCGCAGTTCGGAATGCCATAGATCGTCACGGGCTTCACGGCCGTTCTCATTCCCACTCGATGGTGCCGGGCGGCTTCGAGGTGATGTCGTAGACGACGCGGTTGATGCCGCGCACCTCGTTGATGATGCGCGTGGCGGTCGGTCCGAGGAATGCGTGCGGGAAGTCGTAATAGTCGGCCGTCATGCCATCCGTCGACGTCACCGCCCGCAGCGCACAGACATACTCGTAGGTGCGCGCATCGCCCATCACGCCCACCGTGCGCACCGGCAGCAGCACTGCGAACGCCTGCCAGATGTTATCGTACAGCCCCGCCTTGCGGATCTCGTCGAGATAGATCGCATCCGCCTGCCGCAGAATGTTGAGCTTCTCCTCGGTGATCTCGCCGGGGATGCGGATCGCAAGCCCAGGCCCCGGAAACGGATGCCGTCCGACGAAGCTTTCCGGCAGGCCCAGCTCACGGCCCAGAGCGCGCACTTCATCCTTGAACAACTCGCGCAGCGGCTCGACGAGCTTCAGGTTCATGCGCTCCGGCAGCCCGCCGACGTTGTGATGGGATTTGATCGTGACCGAAGGCCCACCCGTGAACGACACGCTCTCGATGACGTCCGGATAGAGCGTCCCCTGAGCAAGGAAGTCCGCTCCGCCGAGCTTGCGTGCCTCCTCCTCGAACACGTCGATGAACAGCGCGCCGATCGTCTTGCGCTTCTCTTCCGGATCGCTCTTGCCCGCGAGCGCGGCGAGGAAGCGTTCGCGCGCATCCACATGCACCAGCGGAATGTTGTAGTGCTCGCGGAAGAGGCTCACCACCTCCTCGGCCTCGTTCTGGCGCATCAGGCCGTGATCGACGAAGATGCACGTGAGCTGATCGCCGATCGCCTCGTGGATCAGCACCGAGGCAACGGCGCTGTCGACGCCGCCCGACAGCCCGGAGATGACGCGTGCCCCGCCGACCTGCGCGCGGATCTTCGCAATCTCGGCGCTGCGGAAGTGCGCCATCGTCCAGTCGTTCTTGAGGCCGGCAATCTTGTGCACAAAGTTCGACAGCAGCTTCGCCCCATCAGGCGTGTGCACCACTTCGGGGTGGAACATCGTCGTATAGATGTGCCGCGCCTCGTCCGTGGCAACCGCGCAGGGCGCGTTGTCGCTCGTCGCTTTGACGGTGAAGCCCTCCGGCAGGCGCGTGACGCGGTCGCCATGGCTCATCCACACCGGGTAACGCTTACCGACTTCCCAGATCCCCTCGAACAGTGCCGAAGGCTCCTTGATCTGAATTTCGGCACGGCCGAACTCCGCCGGATGGCCGCCCTCCACAGCGCCGCCGAGCTGCACAGCCGTCGTCTGCTGGCCATAGCAGATGGACAGGATCGGCAACCCGCTTTCGAAGACCCGCTGCGGTGCGCGCGGCGATCCATCGGCCGTCACCGAGGCGGGACCGCCCGATAGCACGATCGCCTTGGGATGGAGACGCTCCAGCGCCTCCTCGGCGCGGTTGAACGGCACGATCTCGGAATAGACGCCCGCCTCACGCACGCGGCGCGCGATGAGCTGTGTCACCTGGCTGCCGAAGTCGATGATAAGGACGGTATCCGTGTCCGCGACGGGGTTGCTCACGTGATCTCCACAATTTCGAGGGTCCCTGAGCGGCCCCATAGACACCCACCCGGGGGGAGCGTCAAGGCGCGGAACCGCCGCGATTCTGGGGCGATTCGCCCCCCGCCCCAAAAAAGTTGTCCGCTCGTGTCGATCTCGGCCCCTGCCGTTCGACGTGTTGGCAGAGCGGGCATGCGGCCCGGCTCGCAAACCGCACGCAAAGGAGGAAGAAAACGATGCGATTCATGGTGATGGTGAAGGCGACCAAGGATTCCGAAGCCGGGGTCATGCCCTCCGAGGAGCTTCTCGCCGCAATGGCCAAGTTCAACGAGGAACTGGTCAAGGCCGGCGTCATGCTCGACGGCAATGGTTTGCACCCGAGTTCCAGGGGCGCCCGCATCCGCTTCGATGGCGACAAGCGCACGGTCATCGACGGTCCGTTTACGGAAACCAAGGAGCTGATTGCGGGCTACTGGATCCTCCAGACGGGATCCCTCGCCGAAGCCGTGGAATGGATCAAACGCTGCCCCAATCCGCACGAGGACGACGGCGAGATCGAGATCCGGCAGCTGTTCGAGCTGGAAGAATTCGGCGAGAGCGACGCCGTCGAGCACCACCGCCGCCTCGATCGGGAGTTGAAGGGTTGAGAACCGGTCGCGGGCCGACCCGTACTGCGGCCGATCTCGGAAGCCGAAGATTTCCCGGCCGATGTCTTCACGCCCGAGGAGCAAGGCTCGCGAGGCCCGGACACGCGAAAAGAGGGCCATGGGCGAGCGTTCAGAATAGCTGCGCCGCTGAACGACTTGCCGCAAGCCCATGATGATGCTGTGATCGGTGGCTGTGACGGCCACCGATCCACGCAGCGCCATAGAGGCAGTGTTCCGCATCGAGCAGGCGAAGCTGATCGCCTGCCTGATGCGTGTTGTTCGCGACGTCGGTCTCGCTGAGGAACTGGCACAGGACGCTTTTCTGGCGGCGCTGGAGCAGTGGCAGCGTACTGGCATCCCCGGCAAGCCCGGTGGATGGCTGCTAGCCGCTGCCAGAAACCGTGCGGTGGACCGCTTTCGGCGCGCCAGGCTCATCGACCGCAAGCACGCCGAGCTGGCGGGCGAGCAGAGCGTCTTCGGCGAAGCCGGAACCCCCGACTTCGATTCCGCGCTCGATGACGAGATCGGCGACGAGATTCTGCGCCTGATGTTCGTTTCCTGTCATCCCGTGCTCGGCCGGGAAGCGCAGGTGGCGCTCACCTTGCGTCTCATCGGCGGCCTCAAGACCGACGAGATCGCACGCGCGTTCCTGGTGCCGGAGCCGACGATCGCCCAGCGCATCGTACGCGCCAAACGCACCCTTGCCGAAAAGCGCATACCCTTCGAGGTGCCCCGCGGAGAAGAACTCAGCGAACGCCTCGCCGCCGTGCTCGCCGTGATCTATCTCATCTTCAACGAAGGATACTCCGCCACCGCCGGCATCGATTGGGTACGTCCCCAGCTATGCGAGGAGGCGCTACGGCTCGGGCGCATTCTGGCCGGGCTTGCCGGCAACGAACCGGAGGTGCACGGTCTCGTCAGCCTCATGGAATTGCAGGCTTCACGCCTGGGCGCCCGCCGGGATTCCGATGGCGAGCCCATCCTGCTGCTCGATCAGGATCGCGCCCGGTGGGACCGGCTTTTCATCCGCCGCGGACTTGCCGCGCTGAACCGCGCCCGGTCGCTCACCGAAAGCCTCGGCCCTTACGCACTGCAGGCCGCCATCGCCGCATGTCACGCCCGCGCGCGCACGGCTGAGGAAACGGACTGGTCAGCCATCGTCGGCCTCTATGGCGAGCTTGGCCGCACAATGCCCTCGCCTATCGTCGAGCTGAACCGCGCCGTCGCGCTTTCGATGCTTATGGGCCCCGAGGCCGGCCTGCGCATCGTCGATGCGTTGGCCCGCGAGCCGCTCCTTAAATCCTACCATCTCCTGCCGAGCGTGCGCGGGGATTTGCTCGCCAAGCTTGGCCGCCATGCGGAAGCCCGCACCGAATTCGAGCGCGCCGCAACCCTGACGCAAAACGCTACTGAGCAGAACCTGCTGCTGAAGCGCGCCGCCGCCTGCACTCCGCCAGCCTAGCGTCGCCCCTAACTCCCCGCTGTTAACCCTACCGTCCCGGAGATCGCGGCTGAGCGCACTGGCACGCAAATTGTTTGGAGTTTCGTAAGCCCGCAGCGGGCAGCGTGCCAACACCTGCGCCGTGAAAGGTGCGGGTCTGAAGGAAGAGAAAGAAAATGGCCAACGTCGCAGCATCGTTTCTGGAGATTATCGCCGAGGAAGGCGATGAAAGCGCCGCCGCACGCCGCCGTAAGCTCTTTCGCGAAACGCCGCAGCAGACCGCAACGCGCTGTATCTTGGGCACCGCTTACGCCTGCCAGCCCAAGCGCGTACGCGATCTGCCCTTCCTGATGTGGAACACCGCCGCCGATATGCTCCGCGGTGGGACGCGCGATCCGGGGCTGGCAAGCCTCAAAGCACGGCCCGAAGGCTTCGCCGGCGTCTGCCGCGACATCAACCCGCGCCGCATCGTCACTGCCGCGCGGCGCGGCTATTTTCCGTGGTGCCATTGCGGCCCGCTGAAGTGGTGGACACGCGATGAACGTATGGTCATGGCGCCGGGTGACTTTCGCATTTCCAAGGATGCCAAGCGGCTGATGCGCCGAGGCGACTACCGCGTCACGTTCGATGAAGCCTTCGATGCGGTCATCAAGGCTTGCGCCGCACCGCGCAAGGGCCGCCCCATGCTCACTTGGATCACGCCGAAGATCATGCACCTCTACGCCGCGCTGCACGATCTCGGCATCGCGCATTCGTTCGAGGTGTGGAACAAAGAGGATGAGCTTGTTGGCGGCGGCTACGGCATCGCCATCGGCCGCGTCTTCTACACCGAATCCCAGTTCAGCGGCGCAAGCAACACCTCGAAGATCGGCTTTGCGTGCCTCAACCACCACCTCGCCAAGTGGGGCTTCGTGCTCAATGACGGCAAGGACTACACACCGACGCTGCGCGACATGGGCTTCCGCACCATCCCCCGCGCAGCGTTCGAAGCCATTCTCGCCGAGCACGCCACAGCCGAAACCTCCGCCCCACAAAAGTGGGCGGTGGAAACCGATCTCGCCACGATCGCGGCCGGCTGACCGGCGAAGCAGCACCGATCAGAACGTCACGATGCCCGCGCTGATGAGGACGCGTGCCGTATAGAACCCGACCCACCACATCAGGTGATAGCCCACCTGATTGGAGACCATGGACGCGATGAAATAGAGTCCCGTCGCCGCCCAGATCGACATCGACCAGAAGCGGCGATGGATGGCGACGAAATACGCCCAGAGAAGCAGCGACACGACAATCGATGCGATGGCGGTCGGCCTCTGCCAGTCGTTCACCGTGATCGTTCCGAGCGCGGACATGCCGACGCCGTTGAACAGCGCACGCACGCCGAACTCGTAGATACCGTAGATCGGCGCCACGAAGCCGATGGCAATCGCATAGAGCTTGAAATAGGCGGCCAACGACCGGCGCACCGGCGAGAACGCGCGGAACATCCCGTAGGCGAGGGCAAACGTGATCATCATGCCCACATAGATGCCGGTCTGCGACAGCGCCTTCATCAGCGTCTGCATGCTCTCGCTGATATGCGTATTCGCATCCGCCGGCACCGCCATGCGCACCACGATCGGCACGAAGAACAGGCAGTAGATCGCGATCCCCGCGAGCGCGAACGAAAGATAGCCGCGGTAGGCCGGGTCCTCCGCGAAGGCGACAGTCTGCCGAACCGGTGCGCGCAGTATCTTCAGATAGACGGCGGGAAAGCTGCGCCTCACGGGCGCAGCCGCCTGCCCGAGGAAGCTCAGGGAGGAGGCACGCAGATCAGCGCCGCATGCCGAGCAGAAATTGCCGGACGCCGGCGCGCCGCAATCGGCGCATGCGCTTCCGGCGGTGGCTGCGCCGGCCATCGAGCTTCCGCTGTGAACCATCCCCGCCCCAGATCGAAGCTGCGCTCCCGCTGGCGCCCATGCGCCAGGCGCGACTTTAGCATCGCGCCAAACCGCCGCCCAGGACGCGGCGGCGACATCGCTTCGGGAAAGTGGGGATCGGTGCCGGCGAACGGCTCTAACCGTTGAGCCGCCAGATTTCGAAATTCAGCGCCGCTGCGTACGTAACCCACAGCAGATACGGAACGAACAGCAGCGCAGCGGACCGGCGCACCGGCCAAGCCACGAGAATGAAAGCGAGAATGGCGAGCCACAGCGCCGCGATATCAGTGAGCGCGTAGTGGATCTGCTTTTCCCCGAACATGAGGTACGACCACGCGCCGTTGAGGCAGAGCTGCAACAGCCAGAGCCAAAGCAGTGGCCCAAATCCCTGCGCGCGCCATGCAATCCAGCCCGCAATGGCGATCAGCACGTAGAGGACCGTCCACACCGGCGCAAACACCTCGTTCGGGGGCGTCCACGCAGGTTTTTCCAGGGCCGCGTAAAACGGCCCCGGAAGATAGTTCATGCCGATGTAGGCCACGCCCGCGACGAGAAGAAGGAATACGAGCAGGCCTGAGTATTTCGTCACTGTGCCGCCTCTGTCTGTATCGATGCGCCTTTACCCACGATGGACAGACGCTCGACCGCGGCGGCCAGGATCTGCCCGAGAAGTTCCGAATAGCGCATACCGGCGAAACTGGCCATTAGATTGACCTTCCCGTCCCAGCACCAGCCGGGATTGGGATTGACCTCCAGCAGCTTGATTTCGCCCTTGGCATCGGCACGGAAGTCGAAGCGCGCATAGTCACGGCAGCCGAGACGCTCGAACAGGCGCGTCGAATGCTCGACGAGCTGCTGCTGTTGCAGCTCGGAAAGCTCCGCCTCGTGATAGGAGACCTGCGTCCAGTAGGGGCTGTCGGGCTCCCACTTCGATTCGTAGCCGAGTATCCTCGGAAGATTGGGATCGAGCTTGGTATAATCGACCTCCAAAATCGGCAGCGCGCGCAAGCCTTGATCGGGGTTGCCGATCAGCGTCACCGAATATTCCGCTCCGGTCAGATACTCCTGCACCAGCACCGGACGCTTCGGAAACGCGATGCGCAGCTTGTCGAGATAGTCGAGCAGCGCCTTCTCGTTCGAGACGACGGCGTCCTTGGTGATGCCCTGCGAGCTGTCGCCGTAGTTCGGCTTCAGCAGCGCCGGAAACACCGATGGCAGCGTCGCGCCCTGATCGCCGGGGCGCACGTGCGTCTCCAGCGGCACCGGCACGTCGAGCGTCATGGCGACGGCGCGCACGAGCCCCTTGTCGTAGCACGCGGCAAGCGCGGGCGGCCCGGACCCCGTGTACGGCAGGTCGAGCGCCTCCAGCATTGCTGGAACGTGCAGCTCCTTGAACGGGTCGTTGTTGAGGCCCTCATCGCACAGGTTGAAGACGAGATCCGTGCGCAGCTCCGACAAATCGCGGTCGAGCGTTGCGTGATTGTCGAGATAGCGGAAACGGAATCCGCCCAGCTCCGACAGCGCATCCTTGAGCCGGCGGATCGTCTCGTAATCCTCCGCCTGGAAGGCTCCGCCGCGCTTTACGGTATCCGGCAGCCGCGGGTCGCCCATCACGACCGTGACATCGATGCTGTGCACCTTGCCCCGCGGCTTGCGCTTCACGACCGGCGCATCGGCCGAAAGCAGGATCCGCCGCGCCATCATGCCGAGGTCCTGGTCGCGGTCCGACAATGCCTCCGCGCTGCCGTGGTGGCGCACATTCCGGAACCCCGTCTTCTCCAGAAGCTTGGCGATGCTCTCGCGCGTGTAGAGCCGCTCGGCGTAGAACTGATCGGCGATCACGCCCAGCTCGTCGTGCACGATCACTTCGCGCGAGATCAGCCGCTCCCGGTCGCCCGACAGCGAACGCTCGCGGCAGACGAAATGGTGCTCGTCGATCCACTCCCAGGAACGGCGCTCGAAGTGGTCGGCCATGTAGGCGCCGTCGGTGATGTCGAGCACGAGCTGGCCCGAAGGCCGCAGCAGCTTGCCGACGGTCGTCAGCACCTTCTCGTCGTCCTGCTTGTTCGAGAAGTAGCCGAACGAATTGCCCATGATGGCAACGCAGTCGAAGCTCGACTCGGTCAGGCGCGGATTGCGCGCATCGCCTTCCTTGAACACGACATGCAGCCGTTCGTTCTGCGCCCGCTTCTTGGCGAGGCGCACGAGGTAGCGCGAGCGGTCGACGCCCGTCACGTTCCTGAAGCCGCGGCGGGCAAGCTCGAGGCAATGGCGTCCTTGCCCGCAGCATAGATCGAGGATCTGGCTGTGCGGCTGCACCGGCGCAGCGGCCAGAATGAAATCGACGTCGCGGCGCGTGTTCTCCACGTTCTCGACGACGTCACCGTCCGTCTTCACGTAGAGAGCATTGAAGAGTTTACGCCACCACTCGGCGGGAAGATGCGCTTCGAGATCCGCAACCGGACCGAGGCACGAACGCGGCGCAATGCGCTTTGGGCGCTTCGCCTTGGCAACAGGTGCCATGATGGACGTATGTCCTCAAAGGGCCGCGCTCTGACCCGGGGCCTTTTGCGCCCCCTTCAGCCGGCGATCGGCCGAACCATTGCAAGGCCCCTGTGGCCTCAATAGACGGCGAACTTATTGGCCAATTGCGTCTTTGCAAGAGGCGGCCGCAAATTTTCCGCCCCTGGCGCACGCCTGCACGATCAACGATTGTGTCGGCGCATTAACGCAATGAAGAAGCCGTCGGTCCCGTGCTGCGCGGGCGTGAGCTGCAGCGTGTCGCTCCGGCCGTCCGCGGACGTCGGCAGAGGACCTCCGATGCGCGCCTCCCAGGCCGTGGCGATCGGCTCGAGCGCATAGTCCGGATGGCGCGCCAGGAAGGCCTCCACCTGCCCGCGGTTCTCCTCCGGCAGCACAGAGCACGTCACGTAGAGAAGCGCGCCGCCGGGTTTCGTCAGTTCCGCGCCAAGGTCGAGCACGCGCACCTGATCGCCGAGCCGCTCGGCTAGATTGGCTGGCTTGAGCCGCCACTTGGCATCCGGCTTGCGCCGCCACGTCCCCGAGCCCGTGCAGGGGGCATCGACGAGGACGAGATCGAAACGCGCCCCGAGCGCCTTGAGCGCGGTTTCATCGCCGGCATCCAGCACTTGCACGTTGCGGGCTCCCGCGCGCTTCAGCCGCTCGAAGATCGGGCGCAGCTGCCGCTTGTCGGCATCGTAGGCGTAGATCTGACCGGTGTTCTGCATCGCCGCAGCCAGCGCAAGCGTCTTGCCGCCCGCGCCGGCGCACAGATCGAGCACCTGCATGCGCGGCCCGGCACCGGCAAGCAGCGCCGCGATCTGCGAGCCCTCGTCCTGCACCTCGAACCAGCCCTTGCCGTGCGCCGTTTCCGCTTCGAGGTGCGGAGCCTTGCCGGCCCCCTCGGGTGCGGGCACACGCACCCCGTCCGGCGCGTGCCTCGTCGCCTCTGCGCCGTAACGGTCCAGCGCCTTCAGCACCTTCTCGCGCGTCGCCTTCAGCGTATTGACCCTCAGGTCCACCGGCGCGCGCTCGGAGAGCGCTGCGCCTTCCGCGGCGGCAAGCTTTCCAAAGGTGCGCTCGAAGGCTGGCCACAGCCATTCGGGAACGTCACCGGCCACGTGCGCCGGAACCTCAGCGGGCAGTTCTGCGGAAAGACCGGCAAGCTCCGTTTCCGAAAGCGGCGAAAGCGCATGCTCGGAGCCGTCGGCCGACGCCGCGACGGCCTCCGCCGCAAGCCCCAGCGCCCGCGGGGCCGCGCCGAGCGCCAGCGCGCGCGGCGTATCGGCGCCCATGCGTGCGCCGATCGAAAGCCGCCGCCGCAGGGCATCGAACACGAGCGTGCCGATCGCCGCGCGATCGCCCGAGCCGGCGAACCGATGCGCCCGGCCCCAATCGGAAAGTGCCGTGGCCGCCGGCCGATGGCGGTTCAGGATATCGTCCAGAACTTCGGCAGCCGCCGCAATCCGCGCCCCTGTGCGCATGCATCAGGCCCCGGACGCAAGAATGCGCACGGCGAAAATCGCCCACATGGCGACGAGCGCGATGGCACCGACGCCCAGCGCCATGGAGCGCGGCAGGACTTCATTCGTACCGGTATGGATATACGCGTGCACGATGCGCGAGAGGACGAACACCCACGCCAGCACAACGAAGATGACGCTGTTGGTGGAGGTGATCAGAATGAACGCCACCAGCACATAGAACAGCATCGGCAGCTCGAGCTGATTGTGGAAGCTGTTCGCCACCTGCAGCGCGCGCGGCGGCCAGGCGGGTTGGCGCAGCGCGATCTCGTGCTCTTTCACCGCACCCGAGCTCAGCGCCCGCCGCCGCAGAACCGCCATCCGGAACATGATGGCGAACGTGAGTGCAATCTGTACGAACACCGGCAACAGCAAGCTCGACACCGACATTGCCGGGGCTCCTTCCCTCTCAACGGTCTGCGGTGACGCCGTTCTAGACGGCGCCCGGGTAGTTCGGGCTCTCGCGCGTGATCCGCACGCCGTGGGCGTGGCTTTCACTCATCGATGCCGGCGAGATACGGATGAATTGCGCGTTTGCACGCAGTTCCTCGAGCGTTCTGGCGCCCAGATAGCCCATGCCCGCGCGCAGACCGCCAACGAGCTGATGCAGCACGTTCTCCACCGGCCCCTTGTACGGCACCTGGCCCTCGATGCCTTCCGGCACCAGCTTCAGGCTGTCGGTCACTTCCTGCTGGAAGTAGCGATCGGCCGAGCCGCGCGCCATGGCGCCGATGGACCCCATGCCGCGGTACGCCTTGTAGGTGCGGCCCTGGTAGAAATAGGTCTCGCCCGGGGCCTCGTCGGTGCCGGCGAGCATCGAGCCCACCATCACGCAGGACGCACCCGCCGCGAGAGCCTTCACCGCATCACCCGAGAACTTGATGCCGCCGTCGGCGATGATCGGCACACCGTGCTTCGAGGCTTCCTCGGCACAGTTCATCACGGCCGTGAGCTGGGGAACGCCGACGCCCGCCACGACGCGCGTCGTGCAGATGGAGCCTGGGCCGATGCCGACCTTGATCGCGTCGGCGCCGCAATCGATCAGCGCCTTGGTGGCCTCGGCGGTTGCGACATTGCCCGCAACCACCTGCACGCTGTTGGAAAGTTTCTTGATGCGCTCCACCGCGGCAAGGACACGGGCCGAATGGCCATGCGCGGTATCGACCACGATCAGGTCGCACCCGGCATCCATCAGCAGCTCGGTACGCAGATAGCCGTCCTCGCCCACCGTCGTCGCGGCGGCAACGCGCAAACGTCCCTCGCCGTCCTTCGATGCATGCGGGTGCTTCAGCGCCTTTTCGATATCCTTTACGGTGATGAGGCCGACGCAATGGTCTTCCTCGTCGACGACGAGCAGCTTCTCGATCCGGTTCTCGTGCAGAAGACGCTTCGCGTCCTCTTGAGAAACGGAGCGCTTCACCGTCACGAGCCGCTCTTTCGTCATCACTTCGGAGACGGGCTGCTCGAGGTTCGTCGCAAAGCGCACGTCGCGGTTGGTGAGAATGCCGACGAGACGGCCCCTGCCGCCGCCGTCAGCCCGCTCGACGACCGGGACGCCCGAAATGCCATGCTCGGCCATCAGCCCCAGCGCCGCGCGCAGGGAGGCTTCGGGATTGATGGTGACCGGATTGAGCACGATGCCCGATTCGTACTTCTTCACCATCGCCACCTGCCGCGCCTGCTCCTCGGGCGTGAGGTTCCGATGGATGACGCCGATGCCGCCTTCCTGCGCCATGGCAATGGCGAGGCGGGCCTCGGTCACGGTATCCATGGCCGAGGAAACGACCGGAATTTTAAGGCGGATATCGCGGGTTATCTGCGTGCCGACGTCAGCCTGGCTGGGCATGATCTCGGAGGCGGCGGGCACCAGCAGCACGTCGTCGAACGTGAGCGCGACGTTGGAATCGATAGTGAGCGGGCCATTCCGTACGGCCATCTGCGAC
>Ga0182749_1001231_pt1 | contig 20703 bp, 21 predicted proteins | sample eDN3rd37CKraftMG_FD_128875 | JGI IMG/M metagenome (GOLD analysis project Ga0182749, IMG submission 128875) | Enriched Miracle-Growth compost microbial communities from Emeryville, California, USA - eDNA 3rd pass 37_C Kraft MG (version 2) (version 2) ...
AGATCTTCGACGATCCGGCCGGCGACCACGACTGGGGCATCTCCGCGACCGTCGACCTTGCCGAGTCGGACGAGGCAGGAGTCGCGGTGCTTCGGGTCGGTTCCGTCGGGATGATCGGGTCGTAGAGTGCGGGCATGACGACCGACCAGGCGCTTGCCGAGCACGCGGTATGAGCTTCGTACGGGACGCGGTCGGGGCTGTGGTCGATCGCGGATACCAGATCGGGCAGCACCTCCGGCACGCGCTGGTGCGTCAGGATCCGAAGGGCCGGTATCCGGGCGGCGAGCTCTCCCCGGTGCTGATCCTGCCCGGCGTCTATGAGACCTGGCAGTTCCTGCGCCCGGTCGCCGACCACCTGCATGCGCTCGGTCATCCGGTCCACCTCCTGCCCGAGCTCGGCTACAACCGGCGCGACATCCCCGAGACGGCGGCGATCGCCCAGCGCTATCTCGCCCAGAACGACCTGCGGGATGTCGTGCTGGTCGCGCACAGCAAGGGCGGTCTGGTCGGAAAGCACATGATGGTCGGCGACGATCTGGAGGGCCGCATCTCCTCGCTGATCGCGGTGAACAGCCCGTTCGGCGGCTCGTCGCTCGCCCGGTGGGCCCCCAACCGCACCCTGCGCGCATTCTCGCCGAAGGACGAGACGCTGGCGACCCTGGCCGCCAACCTCGAGGCCAACTCCCGCATCGTCTCGGTGTACAGCCGGAGGGACCCGCTCATCCCCTCGGGCAGCAGGCTCGACGGCGCGACCAACATCGAGCTGCCGATGGTGGGCCATTTCACCCCGCTGGGCTCCCCGCAGCTGCTCCGGGTGCTGGACGATGCACTCGGGCACGCTCCGAGGTAGAAGAATGAGCGCGGTGAGCTCAGACCGCGCCCCCGGGAGGCGGCCCAGGCTGGTCCTGCTGATCGCCATCCTCGCCTCCACCGTCTCCTTCCTCGACGGCTCGGTGATCACCGTGGCCCTCCCGGCGATCACCAGGGAGCTCGGCGGCGGGCTGAGCACCCAGCAGTGGGTATCCGACGCGTACCTGATCACTCTCGGCGCCCTGATCCTGGTCGCCGGATCGCTCTCCGACGTCTTCGGCCGCATCGTGGTCCTGCGCTGGGGGCTCATCCTCTTCGGCACGGCATCGCTGGCCTGTGCCGTCGCGCCCAGCGCGGAGATCCTGATCGTGTCCCGGGCGGTGCAGGGGATCGGCGGGGCGCTGCTGGTGCCGAGCTCGCTGGCACTGATCCTCTCCACCTTCTCCGGCTCCGCGCAGGCGAAGGCGATCGGACAGTGGACCGCCGCGACCAGCGGCGCGATGATCGCAGGTCCACTGCTGGGCGGCCTGTTCGTCGACTTCCTCTCCTGGCGCTGGGTCTTCGCCATCAACATCCCGATCATCGCGGTCACCCTCTGGCTGCTGTCCCGACTGGGCCAGAAGGACGTGCGCCGGCCGGGGATCGCCGTCGATGTGCCCGGCGCGGTGCTCGGAGTGCTGGGACTGGGGCTGCCGGTCTTCGCGCTGATCGAGTTCCCGAACTTCGGCTGGGGGCATCCGCTGATCTGGGGATCGCTGGGCCTCGGGGTGCTGATCCTGGCCGCCTTCCTCTGGCGCGAGCGCGCGGCGCGGCAGCCGATGCTGCCGCTGGCGCTGTTCCGGGTGCGCAACTTCGCCGTCGGCAACGTCTCGACCACCCTGATCTACGGGGCGCTCTCGCTGGGCGGCTTCATCGTCGCGGTGTTCCTGCAGCAGGTCGGCGGCTACCCGGCGACCTTCGCCGGGCTGGCCATGCTGCCGGTCACGATCATCAGCCTGCTGTTCTCCTCCTTCGTGGGCGCGCTGGCCGGCAGGCTCGGCCCCCGGCTGTTCATGACCGTCGGCCCGATCGTCGGTGGTTGCGGCTTCCTCTGGTACCTGTTCATGGACTCCTCCCCGGTCTATTGGACGCAGGTGCTGCCCGGCGTGCTGCTGTTCGGCATCGGCCTGACCATCACCGTCGCGCCGCTCACCAGCGCGATCCTCGGCGCGATCGACGAGAGCCGGGCCGGCATCGCCTCCGCGATCAACAACGCGGTGTCGCGCGTGGCCGGGCTGGTCGCCATCGCCATGCTCGGCTTCATCATCGGGACGAAGCTGGATGTCGCGGGATTCCACCGGGCGGTGGTCGTCACCGCCTGCCTGCTCTTCCTCGGCGGCATCGTGTCGGCGATCGGCATCAGGAACCCGAGGCGCGGGCAGAGGCCGGCCTCGGTTCCCGTCGCCGGGGAGGGTTAGGCCAGTACCCGCTCGCCGCTGACGGCGAGCAGCACCACGTTCACCAGTGCGGCGGCGATGATCAGCCGGAACAGCAGCCGGGTCGGCGGGCGGCGTAGCAGGACGGCGATGGCCGCGGCGAGCAGCAGGGTGACCACGAGCCCGGCCCATTGGAGCGGGGTCTTCTGGCCGGACGGGCCGAAGAAGGCGAGCGCGGCGCCGCCGGCGAGCGCGAGGCAGATCAGCGCCCCGGAGCCGAGCCTGCCGACGCGATGCGGGAGGCCGCGGACACCGGTGCGCCGATCGTCGTCCAGATCGGGCAGCACGTTCGTGATGTGCGCCGCCACCCCGAGCAGGGCGCCCAGGCCGAGCGCCCATGGCGCGGCGAGCGCCGGCTCCGGCCTGGCCAGCGAGACCACCATGGGCAGCAGGCCGAAGCTGACCACGTAGGGGAGCACCGAGAACGCCGTGTTCTTCAGGCCGGCGTTGTAGAGCCAGGCCGAGGCGATGAACACCGCGTGCGCGAGCGCTGCCCCTATGCCGAGCGGCAGGGTCAGCGCCACCGCCAGCGCCGCGGCGACGATCGCGGTGTTCCGCACCGTCGCGCGCGGGATCAGGCCGAGGGCGACCGGCTTGTCGGCTCGCCCGACGGCGCGATCGCGGTCGGCGTCGATCCAGTCGTTGGAGAGCCCGACCGAGGCCTGGTCGGCGAGGAAGGCGAGGCCGAGCAGGACCAGCCGCCACGGCTGGAGGCCCAGTCCGACCCCGAGCACCACCGCGACCACGCTCACGGCGAGGCCGGGACCCGGATGGGCGGAGAGCACGAGGTTCCTGACCGTGCGCACTAGGGCACCAGCAGCAGCTTGCCGATGTGCTCCGACGACTCCATCCGTTCGTGGGCGAGCCGGGCGTCGGCCAGCGGATAGCGGCTGTCGACGACCGGCAGCACCCTGCCGTCCTGCACCAGGGGCCAGGCCCGGGCTGCGACATCCGCGACGATCGCGTGCCGCTCGTCCAGCGGCCTGCCGCGCAGAGTGGTCGAGTGGACGCCGACCCATTTGCGCATGGCGACGCCGGGATCGTAGTCGCCGTGCTCGCCGCTCTGGTTGCCGATGATCACAAGCCTGCCGTGCGCGGCGAGGGCCTCGACGTTCCGGGCCAGGTAGGCGCCGCCGATCGGGTCGAGGATCACGTCGGCGCCTCGCCCGCCCGTGGCCTCCTTCAGCTCGGCCACGAAGTCGCGCTCGCGATAGGGGATGAGGATGCTCGCCCCGAGCGCCGCGCATGCGTCGAGCTTCGCGGCGCTGCCAGCGGTGACGGCGACTGTCGCGCCGAGGGCGGCGGCCAGCTGGACGGCCATGGTCCCGATCCCGCTGGATCCGCCGTGCACGAGCAGGGTCTCGCCCGCGGCCAGCCCGGCCAGCATGACGACGTTGGACCAGACCGTGCAGATCGCCTCGGGAAGGGCCGCGGCATCCGCCAGCTCCATCGAGTCGGGGACCGGCAGCAGCAGCCCGGCGTCGGCGATCGCCAGCTCCGCGTAGCCGCCGCCCGGCAGCAGGGCGCAGACCCGATCGCCGATCGACCAGCCGTCGACCCCGTCGCCGAGCGCCTCGATCGTGCCCGAGACCTCGAGCCCGGGCCAGTCCGGAGCGCCGGGCGGTGGCGGATAGTGCCCGCGTCGCTGGGAGATGTCGGCGCGATTGACGCCGGCCGCGGCGACCCGGATGAGCACCTCGCCCGCGCCGGGTGACGGGTCGGCGAGCTCGGCGGGCCGCAGCACCGCCGCGTGCCCGGATCCGGAGATGACGATGGCCTGCACGGCTCAACGCTAGGGCACTCAGGCTTCTCGAGTACCCTCGACCGGATGACCACGCCCCGCCGTCTCACCGAGACCGAGCTCGCCGAGCTGCTGCCGGGCGAGTGGATGATCGGAGCGACCAACTTCCCGATCTGGCTGAAGGGCACCCGGCTGTCGCCGTCCTTCGAGTACCGGGACCGCGGCGGATCGCGGCTCAGCCTGCAGGACACCGTCGCCTATCGCACGGAGCTCGGGGTGCGCAAGACGATAGTCGGGGTGGACCGCTGGAAGGGGGACGGCTTCGTCTGGCGCGGCACCGGGCTGCTCGGTCTCGTCAGCAGCCGGTGGAACGTGGCCGCCGCCGACGACTCCGGCGATTTCGCGGTCATCCGCTTCTCCAAGTCGCTGCTCACCCCGGCAGGCATCGACGTGATCGCCAGGTCCTTCGTCGAGCCGCACGAGCTGCGTGCCACAGTCGCCGCCGATCCGGGGCGCTACAGCCTGGATCACGAGGAGTTCGCCGGCCTCGCCTGGCTCGACTTCGCCGGGCCCGCCGCACGGGGGCAGTAGCCGCTACTCCTGCTCGCCGACGATCACCTCGCGCACCCGCCGCAGGTCCTCCATCAGCGAGCCGATCAGGATCCAGTTGTCGGGGTCGGGGGCCGCGATCGACAGCGGCGCGGTGAGCGCGGGAAGCTCGGCGGTGATCGGCTCGGGATCGTCGCCCGGCTCCTCTCCGGTGCGCCGCGCCAGCAGCAGCAGGTCGTGCGCGGCGCGGTCCAGCTCGGTCGCGATCGACCTGACGATCGGGGACCCAGGCAGGCCCGGATCGTAGTGGTCGTGCAGCGCCCGGCTCATGCCGAGCACCCTGGTGACCAGGATCACCAGCCTGCCGTGCAGCTGGCGGTCCGCGGCGAGCCTGGCCCGTCGCCTCGCCGCCCTCGGATTGAGGGTGAGGCTCTCCTCGGCGCGGGCGATGGCCTCGGCGACCTGCTTCTCCTGCGTGCGGAGCCCGCGGGTGGCGGTGAGGATCTCGCCCAGGTCGCTGCCGTCGCGAGTCCCGCGCAGCACCGCCGCGAGGTCCTCCAGGCGCGCGGCGATCGAGGCGGCCAGCCCGGTCACCGCGTCGTGCGCGGGTCCGGTGAGGACCGGCGGCACCAGGGCGAGGTTGACGAGCAGGCCGATCACGGCGCCGATCACCGTCTCGATGATGCGGTTCAGCGCGTAATCGGGGGTCTGCGCGCCGAGCGCGAGGACCAGCATCGCGCTGATCGGGATCTGGTTGGCCGAGCCCGGGGTGAGCCGCAGCGCCCAGGACAGCAGCAGGGACACGACGATGATGAGCAGCACGATCCAGCTGGAGTGGCCGAACAGGAGGCCGGCTCCGTAGGCCAGCAGCACTCCGAGGACCACCCCGAAGCTGCGCTCGACGCCCTTGGCCAGGGACTGGTTCACGCTGGGCTGCACGACCAGGAGCGCGGCGATGGCGGCGAAGATCGGCAGCGGCTGACCGAGAAGGGCGGTGCAGGCCAGCCAGGCCAGGATGGCCGCCACCGAGGTCTTGATGACCTGCAGGAGGGGGCTGCGGGTCGATTGCCGCAGGGACGTCAGCCACCGCATCCGACCAGGCTACCGTCGCGACGGCCGGCCGGGCGGGTGTCTATTCGGTCGGCAGCTGCGGGCCGCTGAGATCGTTCGACGGGCTCGTGAACGAGCTCGAGAACGACGAGGTGTCGGCCGGCGGCGCGGCCTCGGCGGATGCCGTGGTCGCGCCGCTGATGATCGTGCCGACCAGCAGTGCGCTGGCCAGCACGCCGGCGGCCGAGACGCCGGAAGCCGTAGCGGCGACACCCGTGAGGGTGCCGCCGCGGCGTGCTCGCCGCACGAAGAGCGCGATCATCACCAGGGCGGCGGTCGCCGCGGCGACCGTCAGTACCAGGGGGAGGGTAATCGCATCAGCCGCGGGGGCAGCCTGGAGCGCAGCAAACATCTGCTGGCTGTTCCTTTCGGGTAGGAACGGTTTCATGTTCGGGTCATGAATGCCGGATCGGGTTCCGGCGCGAAGCCTGTCCGTCTTTTGGGGGACATCCGGGCTTCGTCATCAAGCTACAGTCCACCGTTTTCACGGTCAAGGATCAGCGGGCCCCAATTCGGGGGCAGGCGCGGGGCTGGGGATCATCGCCTTCAGTTCCCGGGGCCGGTGCGTCGAGACCCGACGGTCTCAGAGCTGGCCGGGGAGTCTCAGCACGCCGAGGGAGCCGAGCAGCACCGTCACGTCGAGAACCAGCGCGATCGCCGCGATCAGCCGTGCGCCGCGCCGTCCCGGCGAGCCCAGCACGAGTTCGAGAGCGAGCGCGATGCCGAGCAGAAGGGCGACGACCACGGTGCCGAACGGCAGCACGACGAGCTGGCTGATGCCGAGCAGCACGCCGAGCACGATGACCACGATCGGCAGCGCGCCGCCGCGCCGCGCCCGGATCGCGCCGCCGACGATCGCGAGGAGGGCCGTGACGATGACCAGGACGGTGAAGAGGACGACGGTGTATGCGAAGGCCAAGCTCCCGGCCTTTCTGGAGCCGGGCCGGCCTGCGCCCGGTGCGAGACCAGGCCACCGAGCGCCGCCCTCAGTCGCGAGCCGGCGGGACGATCTTCGCCGCCACCCGCTGGAAGGCCGTCGCGGCGGCGATCGGGTCGCCGACGTGCCCTCCGCTCATCGCGCCGTCCCTGGCCAGCAGCAGTTCGTCAGCGCCGTCGCCGGGGAGCGGATGCCCGAGCCTGGCCAGCAGCCCGGACAGCGCCCCGGTGTACCAGTCGCGGTGCTCGGTGATGGCCAGACGCACCGCGTGCCGAGCATCCATGTACTCCGCCGCGGCGTTGGCGAAGGGGCAGCCGCGGAACCCCGGCCGCTGGATCTCGTCGCTGATGGCCTTCACGAGGCGCTCCAGGATCTCCCGCGGGTCGAGCCCCTCCTTCTCCATGGACGAGAGGAAGGTGCGCACGAGTCGGTCCCTGCGCAGGATGTACTCGACGACCAGGCGGTCCTTCGAACCGCAGTGCTTGTAGAAGGTCGCCTTGGTCACCCTCGACTCGCTGATCAGGCGGTCGACGCCGACGGAGCGGATGCCCTCGTCGTAGAAGAGTCGGTCGGCGGTCTCGAGGATGCGGATCTTCGCCGCGGCGGGCGGAAGGTAGTGGCGCAGGGCCCGGGGAGCGGGGGGACGCGGGCCGGGGAAACGCTGGCCGGTTGGATCGTCATCTACAACCGGCACAGCGTCGCTCCCTCGGGCTCATCGGCTAGGTGTCCTCAAAGCCGCTCGGCAGCTGGCCGGATCGTTCGGGGGGTTTGATCCGGCGTCGGGCTCACGAGATTCGGGTTCGTGAGTGCTGCTGTGTGCTCCGCTTCGGGTGCGGGGCACGTCTACGACAGTAGCACGGCATGAGGACAGACAAGTCTGTTTGTCCTCTATTTGGTGGACCGATTGGTACCCCAATTCGGGGGCATGGGTTCGAGGACTCCCGGGCCGCGCCCATGGCGCGTGTCGTAGGCTCGACCCGATATGAACGGTGCCGTCCCCCTGCCCCTCGCTGTGCCCGAGCTGTCGTTCACCGCATCCGGTGACTCCTTGGTGAGGCGCACGGTGCTCCCCAGCGGGGTCCGGATCCTCAGCGAGCAGGTGCCGGGTGCGCGCAGCAGCACCATCGGCTACTGGGTCGCCGTCGGCTCGCGGGACGAGCTCCCCGCGACCTACGGCAGCACGCACTTCCTCGAGCACCTGCTGTTCAAGGGGACACCGAGCCGCTCCGCGCTGGACATCGCGGTGAGCTTCGACTCCGTGGGCGGCGAGAACAACGCCGTGACCGCCAAGGAGTACACCTGCTACTACGCCAAGGTCCAGGACCGCGATCTGCCCATGGCGGTCGAGGTCCTCTCCGACATGATCACCTCGTCGGTGATCGATGCCCAGGAGTTCGAGAACGAGCGCGGGGTCATCCTGGAGGAGCTCGCCATGGCCGACGACGACCCGGCCGACGTCACGAGCGAGCGCTTCTTCGAGGCCGTGCTCGGCGCGCATCCGCTCGGACGCCCGATCGGAGGAAGCCCGGAGACCATCGCCGCCGCCACCCGTGACTCGGTGTGGAGCCACTACCGCGCGAACTACCGCGCCCAGGACCTGGTCATCACCGTGGCGGGCGCGGTCGATCACGACTCGCTCGTCGCCGGCGTGCAGTCGGCCCTCGTCGCGGCCGGCTGGGACCTGGGCGTCGAGGCGGCGCCGGTGGAGCGCAGGGATCCCTCGCTCGGCGTCATCGAGCGCGGCAGCCCGCTGGTGGTGGTGCAGCGCCCGATCGAGCAGGCGAACCTGCTCGTCGGCGTTCCCGGCATCGCGGCGGCCGACGGGCGCCGCTCGGTGATGGCCGTGCTCAACTCCGTGCTCGGGGGCGGGATGTCGTCCCGGCTGTTCCAGGAGATCCGCGAGAAGCGCGGCCTGGCCTACTCCGTGTACTCCTTCGCACCCAGCTACTCGGACGCCGGCCTGTTCGGCCTCTACGCCGGCTGCTCGCCGGCCAAGGCGTCCCAGGTGGCCGAGCTCCTGCTCGGCCAGTTCCGCGCGCTCGCGGAGCACGGCATCAGCGACGACGAGCTGCGCAGGGCGCTCGGCCAGCTGAGCGGGGCATCGGCACTGGCCCTCGAGGACTCCGACACCAGGATGTCCCGCCTCGGGCGCTCCGAGATCACCCTCGGCGAGTTCGCCGACCTCGACGAATCGCTGCGTCGCCTCGCGCTGGTCACCCCGGCGCAGGTGCGCGAGCTGGCGGAGGAGCTCGTCTCGCGCCCGCTGTCCATCGCCGCCGTCGGGACCGTCGACGGCGCAGTCTTCGACGGGCTCATCGACGAGCCCGCCGCAGCGTAACCCCGCACCCCACCCACAGGAACAACGATGTCCCACTACCTCTACCTCGTCCGGCACGGCGAACAGCAGGACGCCGAGCATGGCCTGCCTGACGGCCCGCTCTCGGGGCGCGGCCAGCGTCAGGCCCGGCTGATCGCCGACCGGCTGAGCGGCGTGCCGTTCACCGGGGCCTGGCACTCCCCGCTGCAGCGGGCTGAGGAGACGGTGCGGATCATCGCCGAGCGCCTGCCCGGGCTCGACCCCGAGCCGTCGGCGCTGCTCTTCGACTGCATCCCCTCCGGGCCGACGCCGGACATGCCGCGCGCCTTCGACCAGTTCTTCGGCTCGGTCACCCCGGAGCAGATCGAGGCCGGCGAGGCCCAGATGGCGGATGCCGTCTCGGAGTGGCTCGCACCGTCGATGGACGACAGGCACGACCTGCTGATCACTCACAACTTCGTGATCGCCTGGTTCGTGCGCGAGGTGTTCGGGGCGCCGAGCTGGCGCTGGCTCGGCCTCAACCAGGCCAACTGCGGGCTGACCATCATCAGGGTGCGCTCGGCGAAGCCGCCGGTCCTGGTGACCCACAACGACCTGGGCCACCTCCCGGTCGAGCTGAGGACGGGCCTGCCGGTCGAGCAGCCGTACTGAGCGGCCCGCGCCGCGCCGCTTGGTAGATTGGCGGCATGACAACCACTGTCGCCATCGTCGGTGCGAGCGGCAGGATGGGCAGGCTGATCGCCGAGCTCATCGAGGCGACGCCCGGCTTCGAGACCGTCGCAGCACTCGGCTCCTCCGATCCGCTCGAGGCGATGCTGCCGGCGGACGTCGTGGTCGACGTGACGGTGCAGCCCGCCAGCCAGGCCGTGGTCGACTTCGCCGTCGAGCACGGCAAGAGCGTGCTGGTCGGCACGAGCGGCTGGACCGCCGAGCGCATCGCCGCCCTCTCCACGAGGGTGGCGGCCGAGGCGGAGGGGGTCCCCGACCTGTCGGTGATCTTCGTGCCGAACTTCTCGATCGGATCGGTCCTGGCCACCTCGCTGGCGGCATCCGCCTCCCGGTTCTTCGAGTCGATCGAGATCATCGAGGCGCACCACGCCGGCAAGGTCGACTCACCCTCGGGTACCGCGGTGCGGACCGCGGAGCTGATCGGCAAGGCCAGGGCCGAGCTCGGGCCGGTGGTCGCGCCGCACACCGATCAGCGGGCGCGGGGGCAGCAGGTGGCCAGCATCCCCGTGCACAGCCTCCGGCTGCAGGGCGTTGTCGCCAAGCAGGACGTGATCCTCGGCGGCACGGGGGAGACCCTGACCATCAGCCACGAGACCCTGTCGCCGACCGCGTACTCCGCCGGCATCGTGATCGCGCTGAAGGCGCTCCCCGGCTCCCGCGGCGTGATCGTCGGGCTCGACGCGTTGATCGACCTCGGCGGGGCCGGCGCGTGAGGGGCAGGGTCGGCGTCATCCTCATGGCGGCGCTGCTGCTGCTCTACCTGGTGCTGGTGACCCAGCTCGCCATCAGGCTGCTGGCCGTCGACGAGCCGATCGGCAAGGCGCTCGGCATCGCGCTGCTGATCCTCCCGCTGCTCGGGCTGTGGGCGCTGATCGCGGAGCTGATGTTCGGCTTCCGCAGCCAGCGCCTGGTCGGCATCCTCCGCGAGCGGGGCGAGCTGCCGGTGGACGAGCTCCCGAAGCTCACCAGCGGACGGCCGGTCCGTTCGGCAGCCGACGCCGAGTTCCCGCGCTACAGAGCGGAGGTGGAGGCGGATCCGGAGAGCTGGGCCGCCTGGTTCCGGCTCGGTCTCGCCTACGACGCCAGCGGCGACCGCAAGCGCGCCAGGGAGGCGATCCGCCGGGCGATCGGGATGGAGCGCCGCAGCCGCGTCGCCTAGGACGCCAGCGCCGCGTCGATCGCCTGCTCGACCCGCCGGTCGCGGAAGGCGAAGCCGTCGGAGAGCAGCAGGTCCGGCAGCACGCGCTGGCTGCTGAGCAGCAGCTCGTGCCCGGCCTCCTTGAGGCCCAGGCCGATCGCCCACTCCGGAACTGCGAGGGCGTACCAGCGGTGCAGCCTCTCGGCGACGTATCCGGTGATCCGATCGGAGGTCGCCGGCGTGGGCCCGACCAGGTTCACCGGACCGCTCAGGCTCGAGCGGAGCAGATGCCTGATCGCCGCGGCCTCGTCGTACAGGCTGATCCAGGGCCAGATGTCGCCGCCGGTGCCGAGCCGCGAGCCCAGGCCGACCCTGGTCAGCGCCATGATCGGCCGCAGCGATCCGCCGTCGCCGAGCACCAGCCCGGTGCGGAAGGTCACGGTGCGGGTCTTGGCCGGGCTCAGTGCGGCCGCCGCCTCCCAGGCCTCGACCACCTCGCTGAGGAAGCCGGTGCCGCGCGGAGAGGACTCCAGCAGGCGCTCGCCGGGCCGATCGCCGTAGTAGCCGACCGCCGAGGCGCTGAGGAAGACCTTCGGCGGGGTCTTCGCCATCCGCATCGCCTCGGTGAGGGCCCTGGTGGCCTGCAGGCGGGAGTCGAGGATCTCCTTGCGGTAGCCGGAGGTCCACGGCAGCCGCCCGAGGGAGGCACCGGAGAGGTTGACCACGGCGTCCACCCCGTCCATCACGTTGGAGTCGAGCATGTGGGCGCTCGGGGCCCAGTTCACCTCGTCGCCGCTGCGCGGTGCGCGTCGCACCAGGCGCAGCACCTCGTCGCCGTCCTCCCTGAGCTGTCTGACCAGTTCGGTCCCGATGAAGCCGGATGCCCCGGCCACCAGCACCCGCAGCGCGCCGCCCGCCGCCACTACGCCAGGGTCGCTTCGAGGGTGATCGGGATTCCGGACAGGGCCTGGGACACCGGACATCCCGCCTTGGCCTCCTCGGCCAGCCGCTGGAAGTCCGCCTCGGAGAGCTCGGGGACCTTGGCGCTGACGAGCAGGTGGCTCCCGGTGATCCCCTCGCCGGGGGCGAAGGTCACCGCCGCGGTCACCTGGAGGCTGGCCGGCGGGGTCCCGAATCCGGAGAGGGCGTTCGAGAAGGCCATCGCGAAGCAGGCGGAGTGGGCGGCGCCGAGCAGCTCCTCGGGATTGGTGCGCCCCGCCTCGCCCTGCGAGCGGGCCGCCCAGCTCACCGGGAACTCGGCGGCATCGGAGGAGTCGAGGTGCGTTGTCCCCGATCCGGAGCTCAGATCCCCGGTCCAGAGGGTGGTCGATTCACTGGTGACGGACATGCTGCCTCCTCCATCGGATGGAGCCAGCCTATGACACCCCTCCGGCGAAGTTCAGGCTGTGCGAGCGGAGCGGCCGAGGACGCCGGCGCGCACCAGCAGCAGGTAGATCTGGCAGCCGAGGCAGTAGTCGAACACCGAGTTGAGGAAGGCGGCGAAGAACGCGAGGATCGCGGCGATCAGCAGCAGGTACGGCACTCCGACGAGGTGGAGCACGACGCCGATCAGGGTGATCACGAAGCCCACCCCCTGCGAGAAGGTGGGCGGGACCGGGTCTTCGAGATGAGACGGCGGAGCGAGCCTGGGGCGCACCAGAGCCTTGAACAGCAGGCCGTAGGGATGACGGCGGATGCCCGCGAAGGCACCCCAGGCGAAGAGCAGGGAGATGACGGCGAGCAGGATGAGCGCGGGCTCGGCCGCTCGGGCCCCGACCGACTCCGGCGGGACCGCGGGACCCGCCAGCGCGAGGCCGATGACGACCAGCAGCAGCACGGCGGTGATGCCGGCGCCGAAGCGCGGGCCGCGCGGGTCGATTCCGGGCCGGCCCTCCTTCGCGAGCAGCGCCTGCTTGGACGGGGAGAGCGGCTTCTGGGTGGTGGCCATGTCGATGGTCCCTCTCGGTACGGACTCAGGCGGCGGCGAGGATGCGATCGAGCTCCGCGCGGACCTCGGCGGGCCGGGGAGCCCCGCCGATCCGCGCGCGGACGACGCCGCGGCCGTCGAGGATGAAGGTGGTGGGCGATTGCAGCAGGTTGTAGCGATTGGCCAGGTCGGGTCGACGGGTCACGTCGACGTCGACGTGGCAGACGCCGTCCAGCTGCGTGGCCAGGTCGCCCAGGACCTGGTGGGTGGCGCGGCACGGAGCGCAGACCTCGGTGGAGAACTGCAGCAGGGTCGCGCCGGGGCCGGCCACGGCATCCGCGTCCAGCTCCGCGATGCTGATCACCGTCGACGCGTCGCCGACCTCGTGCACACGGCCTGTCGAACGCCGCCAGAGCAGACCGATCGCGGTGGCGACGGCGACCAGCCCCACGAGGACCCCGAGGATCGCGACGGCGTTCATGATGGAGCACACGCTAATCGCGGTCAGGGCCAGGCGGGGGCTTGTGACGAAGGGTTACACGGAGTGGCGCGCGAGCCCGAACGCGCCATTGGCTAGCCTGATGGCCGTGCCTGCCGACAGCGTCCCCCAGTTCCGTTCAGACATCACCGTGGAGCTGGTGCGCTCCAGCGCCAACGACTCCGATGTGCTGTTCGCCGCGCGGGTGTCGACCCAGGGCGAGAAGACCCTGGAGAAGGCGGCTGCGGGAACCGAGGCGTCCGACCGCGATCGCGGGCTCATCAACTACCTCATGCGCGACCGTCACGGCTCGCCCTTCGAGCACAACTCGATGACCTTCTACGTGCAGGCGCCGATCTTCGTCTTCCGCGAGTTCATGCGGCACAGGATCGCGTCGTACAACGAGGAGTCCGGCCGCTACCGCGAGCTCGGCGCGGTGTTCTACGAGCCGGGGGCCCAGCGCAACCTCGTGCAGGTCGGCAAGCCCGGCGCCTACGAGTTCCATCCCGGATCGCCCGAGCAGACCGCCCTGGTGCAGGCCGAGGCGCGCAGGATCTCCACCGAGGCCTTCGCCTCCTACCAGCGGATGCTCGAAGCGGGGATCGCGCGCGAGGTCGCCAGGATCGTGCTGCCGTTGAACATCTACTCCTCGATGTACGTCACGATGAACGCCAGGTCGCTGATGAACTTCCTCTCACTGCGCACCAAGCGCGATGGCAGCCATTTCCCCTCCTTCCCGCAGCGCGAGATCGAGATGGCGGCCGAGCAGATGGAGGACCACTTCGCGCGGCTCATGCCGCTGACCCACGCCGCCTTCCAGGAGAACGGGCGCGTCGCCCCGTAGCGCGCAGCGCTCTGCGCCTCCGTCGTTCCGCCTGCGCGCCCCGCTGCGGCTGCTCGGCCGCGGCTGCCGCACCTCCGGCTGGCCGGGCTGCGCCCGCCCGGCTGCGGCTGCCGCACCTCCGGCTGGCCGGGCTGCGCCCGCCCGGCTGCGGCTGCCGCACCTCCGGCGCTGCCGGCGACGGACTCACGCCCGGATCGCCGCGTGTCGCTGTCAGACACGCCGGGATCGCCTGTCGTCGTCCGTCCTCAAGGAGGTCCTGGTCCTCAAGTAGCTCCTGTTCCGGGCCCGCCCGCCTGTCCTGCTCCACGCCCGCGCCGCGCATCCGTCCACAGGCCGGCCGAGCCACCGCCTCGGCCGCCGCGCGATCCGCGATCCTGCCGGCATGGACCGCATCGAGCAGATCCTCAGGGACGCTGGCGGGGTCGCTCATCTCCAGCTCCTCGTCCGGGCCGGTGCCTCGCCGGACAGCGTCCGCCGCGCCGCGCGTCGCGGCGCGGTCCTGCAGGTCCGCCCCGGGATCTACGCCTCACACGGCGCGCATCCGGATGTGGTGCGGGCGGCCCGGGTCGGCGGCCGCCTTGCCGGGACCTCGGCGGCGCGGGCGATGGGGCTCTGGACGCCGGACGGCGACCTCGTCGTCGAGGTGAGCCGTTCGGCGAGCCGGCTTCGGCATCCCGACGATCCCGCGGCCCCGCTGCCGGCGCACGGCGTTCGCGTCCTCTGGTCGCGGCAAGCCAGGAGGATGCGCGACTCGCTGGGGACGGTGGACATGATGACGGCGCTCCGACAGGTCGTCATCACCGAGAAGGAGGAGTTCGCGGTGGCGGTCCTGGATTCGGCACTGCGGCGCAGTCCCTTCACCGAGTTCGACCTCGCAGTGCTGGCCGAGTCCCTTCCTCGTCGGCTGCGCGGCGTCGTCACCCCGGCCGACCGCAGAGCCGAGTCGGGCTCGGAGAGCATCGTCCGGGTGCTCCTCCGCCGGCACGGGATAGAGGCGATTCCTCAGGTGCGCATCCCGTTCACCGACCTGGATCGCTTCGATCTGCTCGTCGGCGACCGTCTGCTGATCGAATGCGACAGCGACGCGCATCACGGCACCGGGGCCGATCGCCTCCGCGACCTCAGACGGGACGCCGCGGCCGCGGCGCTGGGGTTCATCGTCCTGCGGTTCGACTACCGGCAGATCATGTTCGAACCGGACGCCGTGATCGCCGCGGTGCTGGGGCTGGTCGGAGCTGGCCTGCATCTCGACCGATCGGCGCGTCAACTGGATCGACCTGCGTGCGAGGACGGATGGCGACGGTGACACGCGGGCTTCTGGAGAGCCTCACCGGCGAGTCGGCGCGGGGATCCGTCGCAGGCGGCAATACGCGATCCATCGCAGGCGGCGATAACACGGGCGGGTGACGGCGATCCCGTCGCCGGCGGCGATACACGGGCGGGCGACGGCGATCCGCCGCGGGCGAGAGACGGCGATCCGCCGCCGGCGATGCACGGCCGGGCGGGCCAGCCGGTAGCCTGGTACTCGTGTCAGCTCAGCAGAACCCCTTCGGCCAGGTGCTCGTCGCCCTGGTCACTCCGTTCACCCCCGACGGGGAAGTGGACTGGGCCGGGGTCGAGAAGCACATCGATGATGTCATCACCGCCGGCGCGGACGGCATCGTGGTCACCGGCACCACCGGCGAGACCAGCACGCTGACCGACCCGGAGAAGATCCGCCTGGTCGAGGTCGGGAAGTCGGTCGCGAACGGCAGGGCCAAGATCATCACCGGAGGCGGCTCGAACGAGACCGCGCACGCGATCGAGCTGTACAAGCACAGCGAGAAGGCAGGGGCCGACGGGGTGATGATCGTCACGCCGTATTACAACAAGCCCACCCAGGCCGGGGTGCTCACCCACTTCCGCATGATCGCGGACGCGACCGACCTGCCGGTCATCCTGTACGACATCCCGGGCCGCACCGGGATCCCGATCAGGTACGAGACGATCCTGCGGGCCTCGCAGCATCCGAACATCGTCGCGGTGAAGGATGCCAAGGGCGACTTCGCCGAGGTCAGCCGGGTGCTCAACCAGACCGACCTGCTGTACTTCTCCGGAGACGACTCCAACGCCCTGCCGCACCTGAGCATCGGCGCCGTCGGACTCATCGGCGTGACCGCGAACATCGCGGCCCAGCCGTACCGGGTGATCGTGGATGCGGTCAACCGGGGCGACCTGGCGACGGCGACGGCGGCGCACAAGCAGCTGGAGCCCCTGGTGCGGGCCGTGATGACCCACATCCCCGGGACCGTCGCGGCGAAGTACATCCTGCACGGACTCGGCCGGATCGCCAGCCCCAGGGTGCGCCTGCCCTTGGTGGGGCCGGAGGATTACGAGGCCGCCATGATCGAGGACGAGCTCGCCCTGGTCGGCGAGATCCCCGGACTCGACCTCGGCAACTTCCGGCCGGATCGCAACGCTGCGGCGGGCGGAGCGCTGCCCAAGGTCGCGGGCACCACGCGCTGAGGGGCGCGCACCACAACTTGAACAGGGGGCTAGAGACCCCGCAGATCGGCCGTCGGCCGCATGAGCACTGGATGCTATGAATTCACCTGTCTACCAACCCCGTACCCTCGAGCCCGGCACCCTTCGGGTCATCCCGATCGGAGGCCTCGGCGAGATCGGCCGGAACATGACGGCCTACGAGATCGACGGCAAGATCCTCATCGTCGACTGCGGGGTGCTGTTCCCCGAGGAGAACCAGCCGGGGGTCGACCTGATCCTTCCCGACTTCGCGCCGGTCCGCGACCGGCTCGACGACGTGATCGGCGTGGTGCTCACGCACGGCCACGAGGACCACATCGGGGCGGTTCCCTACCTGCTCAAGCTGAGGCAGGACATCCCGCTGATCGGCTCCACGCTGACTCTCGCGCTGGTCGAGGCGAAGCTCAAGGAGCATCGCATCACGCCGTACACGCTCACGGTGAGAGAGGGGCAGAGCGAGCAGCTCGGCCCCTTCGACCTGGAGTTCATCGCGGTCAACCACTCCATCCCCGACGCGCTCGCGCTCGCGATCAAGACCAGCGCGGGCATCGTGCTGCACACCGGCGACTTCAAGATGGACCAGCTGCCGCTCGATGAGCGCATCACCGACCTGCGCGCCTTCGCCCGGCTCGGCGAGTACGGCGTCGACCTGTTCCTGCCGGACTCGACCAACGCCGACGTCCCCGGCTTCACCGCCACCGAGCGCGAGATCGGACCGGTGCTCGAGTCGGTGATCTCGAAGGCGCCGCGCCGGGTGATCGTCGCCAGCTTCTCCAGCCACGTGCACCGCGTGCAGCAGGTGCTGGATGCCGCGGCCGCCAACGGCCGCCGGGTCGCCTTCATGGGCCGGTCGATGGTGCGCAACATGACCATCGCCGCCGACCTCGGCTACCTCAAGGTGCCGGATGGGGTGCTCATCGACGGCAAGAAGGCCGCCGACCTGCCGGACGACAAGATCGTCTATATGAGCACCGGATCGCAGGGCGAGCCGATGGCGGTGCTCGCCAGGATGGCGAACCTCGAGCACCAGATCGAGATCGGCAAGGGCGACACGGTGATCCTCGCCTCGTCGCTGATCCCCGGCAACGAGAACGCGGTCTACCGGGTCATCAACGGTCTCGTGAAGCTCGGCGCGAACGTCGTGCACAAGGGCAACGCGAAGGTCCACGTCTCCGGCCACGCTGCCGCCGGCGAGCTGCTCTACGTCTACAACATCCTGAAGCCCAAGAACGTGCTGCCGGTGCACGGCGAATACCGTCACCTGGTCGCCAACCAGCAGCTGGCCATCCAGACCGGAATTCCGGAGCGGAACACCATAGTCGCCGAGGACGGCACGGTGATCGACCTGCGCGATGGGAAAGCGGAGGTGGTCGGCCAGCTCGACCTCGGCTACGTCTACGTCGACGGATCGTCGGTCGGCTCGATCACGGACGCCGACCTCAAGGACCGTCGGATCCTCGCCGAGGAGGGCTTCATCTCGATCTTCGTCGCGATCGACGCCCAGACCGGCAAGGTGATCGTCGGTCCGGAGATCCAGTCCCGCGGCTTCGCCGAGGACGAGAAGGTCTTCGACGAGGTGACGCCGCAGATCATCAGGGCGCTCACCGAGGCGTCGGAGAACGGGACGCGGGACACCCACGCCTTCAGCCAGGTCATCCGCCGCACCGTCGGCCGCTGGGTCAACACCAAGCACCGTCGTCGCCCGATGATCGTCCCGGTGGTGATCGAGGCGTAGCCTCGATCACCCGGACGGCGCTGGTCCTGTCGGTCGCCGCCCCGGCGGCCGAGCCCGATGCACAGTCCCGTCGGTCACCAGCCGATGACCGGTCCCGGGCCGTAGCGGACACGCGCCGGAGCATCCCCTGCCATGACGGCCCCCGCGGTTACCGTTGACACATGGCTACCAGCACCAGGTCGACCTCGCGCGCCCGCACGTCGTCGGGCCGGGGGGGAAGCCGTCCGACCGGCAAGGGCACGACGCGCAAGCTCCCCGCCGCGAAGGCGGAGCCGGTCGATCAGCCCGGACTGCTGAGCAGCGCCTGGCTCGGCCTGGCCCACGCCGTCGGCGGCGCGGCGCGGCTGCTCGGCAAGGAGACGCTGGCCAAGGAGGAGCGCCGCGACGGCGTCCCCTTCCTGATCTTCCTGCTCGCCATCGCCGGTGCGGTGGTCGAGTGGTTCAACCCGACCGACCCGATCGCCATCGCCTTCGACGCCTACACCTTCGGCGGGCTGTTCGGCCGGGTCGCCTACGCGCTCCCGGTGATCATGCTGGTCTTCGCGATCTGGCTGTTCCGGCATCCGGCCTCGGTGCACGACAACACGCGGATCGGCATCGGCCTCACGGTGATGATCGCCAGCGTCAGCGCGCTGTGCCACATCTTCGGCGGCCAGCCGCAGGCGGCAGAGGGCATGGAGGCGCTGGCCAGGGCGGGAGGCGTCCTCGGCTGGGTGATCGGCGCCCCGCTGGTTGCGGTCGGCACGGCGTGGCTGGCGACCCCGATCGTGGCGGTCCTGCTGCTGCTGTCGATCTTCATCGTCACCAAGACGCCGCCGAACCGGATCGGCCCCCGGTTGGCCCAGCTCTACTCCTACCTGTTCGGCGCCCAGGTCGAACCGAGGCAGAGGCCCGACTCGGCCGACACGGGAACCTTCGGCACGATGGGCGACCTCGGGCTCGAGGACCCGGAGGACGCCGACGCCTCGTCCCTTCCCTGGTGGCGCCGCAACAAGACGCGCCGAGAGGACGATCCGGCCTTCGACAGCCCGGTGATCGTGCGCGACGCGAGCGCGACCGAGGTGATCGACCGCACCCCGCAGCACGAGGACTTCGGCATCGAGCTGCTCGAGGAGCTGGTCAAGGCTGAGGATGCGGTCAAGCGCTTCACCGGGGAGGTGGATGTCGCGGGCCCGCCGACCGGCATCCGCGACGACGGCGAGCCCCTGATCGCCGATCTGCTGCCCGGATTCTCGGACACGGCATCGGTCAAGGGCCGTGCCGGCGAGTTCGACGACCCGGCGGCCCCCGCCGCGAGCCAGCCGACGGCTCCGTATCGGCTGCCGGCGGCATCCACTCTCGTTCCCGGCACGCCGCCGAAGGCGCGGTCCGAGGCCAACGACGCGATAGTGCGATCGATCACCGAGGTGCTCGATCAGTTCCAGGTGGATGCCAGGGTCACCGGCTTCAGCCGCGGGCCGACGGTCACCCGCTACGAGATCGAGCTCGGTCCCGGGGTGAAGGTGGAGCGGGTCACCGCGCTGACCAAGAACCTCGCCTACGCCGTGGCCAGCAACGAGGTGCGCATCCTGTCTCCGATCCCCGGCAAGAGCGCGATCGGCGTGGAGATCCCGAACAGCGACCGCGAGATCGTCTCGCTCGGCGACGTGCTGCGCTCGAAGGCCAGCACCGGCAGCTCGCATCCGATGACGATCGGGCTCGGCAAGGACGTCGAGGGCGGCTTCGTCGTGGCGAACCTGGCCAAGATGCCGCACCTCCTCGTGGCCGGCTCGACGGGCTCCGGCAAGTCGAGCTTCGTCAACTCGATGATCACCTCGCTCCTCATGCGGGCCAAGCCCACCGAGGTGCGGATGGTGCTGATCGACCCGAAGCGGGTGGAGCTCGCGCCGTACGCCGGCATCCCGCACCTGATCACGCCCATCATCACCAACCCGAAGAAGGCCGCCGAAGCGCTGGCCTGGGTGGTGAAGGAGATGGACATGCGCTACGACGACCTGGCCAGCTTCGGCTATCGCCACATCGACGACTTCAACGCGGCGATCGTCGCCGGCGAGATCGTGCTGCCGGAGGGCAGTCAGCGCAACCTCAAGCCGTATCCCTACCTGCTCGTCGTGGTCGACGAGCTCGCCGACCTGATGATGGTCGCGCCGCGCGACGTCGAGGACTCGATCGTGCGGATCACGCAGCTCGCCCGGGCATCAGGCATCCATCTGGTGCTCGCGACCCAGCGGCCGTCCGTCGACGTCGTGACCGGTCTGATCAAGGCCAACGTGCCGTCACGGCTCGCCTTCGCGGTGTCGAGCATGACCGACTCCCGGGTGATCCTCGACCAGCCGGGGGCCGACAAGCTGATCGGGCAGGGCGACGCGCTGTTCCTGCCGATGGGCGCC
>Ga0182749_1001233_pt1 | contig 20684 bp, 20 predicted proteins | sample eDN3rd37CKraftMG_FD_128875 | JGI IMG/M metagenome (GOLD analysis project Ga0182749, IMG submission 128875) | Enriched Miracle-Growth compost microbial communities from Emeryville, California, USA - eDNA 3rd pass 37_C Kraft MG (version 2) (version 2) ...
ATCCTGCACGCCGACAGGGGCAGCCAGTTCCGCAGCCGCGCGATGGCCCGCGAGTTGCGCCGCCACGACATGGTCGGATCGATGGGAAGAGTCGGCGCTGCGGGGGACAACGCGGCCATGGAGTCGTTCTGGTCACTGCTGCAAACGAACGTCCTCAACCCGCAGCGGTGGGCGACCCGGCAGGAGCTGCGACTCGCCATCGTCGTTTGGATCGAGCGGAAGTATCACCGCCAGCGCGCCCAGGACACCCTCGGCGGGTTGACGCCGATCGAGTTCGAAGCGAAGCTACCCGAAGCGCTGCGAGCCCTCGCGGCCTAAACCGAACCTGTCACCAGTTCGTTCCTCACGCCCGCTTGTTCGCTCGGAGAAGAAGCTGCTCCACTCAGTCCGTCGCGCAGCCGACGCTCACTGTTTGATGCCAGATACCACGCGGGGGCCTGATCTCTCTCGGGTCAGGCTCCACTACCTGAGCTCGAATCCGATATCACAGACGCAGAAGAGGGAAGGGCACCTGCTCAAAGCAGGTGCCCTTCCCTTTTCTCTAGCTGTTCTGCAATCAGTACTGCCAACAGCCCTTTTGTCGGGATGACAGGATTTGAACCTGCGACCCCTTGACCCCCAGTCAAGTGCGCTACCAAACTGCGCCACATCCCGATGTCGTCCGACGTGCGGACAACTCGACTAGTCTACCCGGTCGATCGGGGTGCCGCGAACCGCGGGTGGGATGTCAGTGGCCGGGCGTAGCGTGAGCGCATGGTGGACATCACGACGCGACCCGCGACGATGCGGGAGTGGGACGACGTGCAGGCGGCGCTCACCGGCGGGGGCGACGGACGGTCGTGCCAATGCGCGTGGCCGATGCTGCCGAACGCCGAGTGGCGCACGACGACAGTGGACGACCGAGCCGAGCTGCTCCGTCGCGAGCTGAACGACGGACCGCCACCGGGGCTCGTCGCCTACGTCGACGGCGCACCGGCCGGATGGGTCCGTGTCGGCCCGTTCCCCGCGCAGCGTCGGATCGTGCGCAGCAAGGTGGCCGCGGCCTCGCCCGAACCGCGTGACGACGAGTCCGTGTGGGCGATCACCTGCTTCTCGGTGCGCAAGGAGCACCGCCGCAGCGGGCTGAATGCGGCCCTGCTCGATGCGGCGGTCGCGTATGCCCGGGAGCGGGGCGCGCGCGTCGTGGAGGCGTATCCGATCGACAACACGTCCTCCCAGCCGTCGTCGAACGCCCTCTTCGTCGGCGCCCTCAGCACCTTCCTCGCGGCCGGCTTCGCGGTGCTCGGCCGCCCCACGCCCACCCGCGTGACGGTCGCGCTCGACCTGCGGACGTAGCGCGACGCGGGATCGTCCTACGATGGCGGGATGACCGAATCCGTGCGCCTGGACGTGTGGCTGTGGGCGGTGCGGGTCTACAAGACCCGGTCTCTCGCGACGACCGCCGTGCGCGGCGGGCACGTGCGCGTCAACGGCGACCCGGTGAAGGCCTCGTACGCGCTCAAGGTCGGCGACGAGGTACGGGTGCGCATCGCGGGATTCGACCGGATCCTCGGCGTCACGCAGCTGCTCGCCAAGCGCGCCGGAGCGCCGATCGCCGCCAAGGCATACGAGGACCGCACGCCTCCCCCGCCGCCGCGCGAGTTCGTCGCACCGATCGTCACGCGGGATCGCGGCGCGGGACGTCCTACCAAGCGCGAACGCCGCGCGATCGATCAGCTCCGCGGCCGGGACTGATCAGAGCCGCTCGCGCAGCCCGGGCCACGACGCCGCGAAGCCGGGGTGCAGCGCCCGACGGGTCCCGTGCCGTCGTCGGAGTCCGACATCCAGTCGTCGGATCATTTGGCCTGGCGGTGCCACACGCGGAACATGAGTCGACATCCAACCCACCGATCCGACGACGGCGCTCGCCCATCCGACGACGGCACCGCACGGGTAGCCCGACGCCGCGCCCCGAAGCCCGGCCCGCGACATCCGCGGCCGGGACTGATCAGATCCGCTCGCGCAGCCCCGGCCACGACGCGGCGAAACCCGGGTGCAGCGGGCGCTGCGCGACCTCGTCGATCGGCACCCACTCGAGTTCGAGGCTCTCGGGATCGCTGATGACGGGATCGAACGGCGCCACGACGTCCGCGACGACCGTCGTGTAGGTCCACACACCCACGTCGAACACCGAGGTGAAGCGCACGGCGACGGCGGCGGTGGGCACGCCCGCCTCCTCGAACGCCTCCCGCAGCGCGCCGTCGACGGCGGACTCGCCCTCGTGCAGGGCGCCGCCGGGCAGCGCCCACGTGCCGCCGTGGTGGCTCCACCCGACGCGATGCTGCAGCAGGACGCCCTTGACCGGGTCGACGGCGAGAAGCCCCGCCGCGCCGAACCGCCCCCAGAACCGCTCGCCCGTGGGCGCGTACACCCAGGCATCGCCGGGATCGCGCGGGGCGTGCGGGTCGAGGGGCGCGCGGGTCACTTGCGCTGCCGCCTCTCGCGCACGCGCATGTTGATGACGATCGGCGTGCCCTCGAAGCCGTACAGCTCGCGCAGCCGGCGCTGCACGAAGCGGCGGTAGCCGGGGTCCAGGAAGCCGGTCGTGAACAGCACGAACGTCGGCGGGCGGGTGCCGGCCTGCGTGCCGAACAGGATGCGCGGCTGCTTGCCGCCCCGCAGCGGGTGCGGGTGCTCCTGCACCAGCTCCGTGATGAACGCGTTGAACTTGCCCGTCGGGATGCGCTGATCCCACGACTCGAGCGCCGTCTCCAGCGCGGGCACGAGCTTGTCGAGGTGACGGCCCGTCTTCGCCGAGATGTTCACGCGCGGCGCCCACGCCACGTGTGCCAGGTCCTGCTCGATCTCGCGCTCCAGCTGGCGCCGGCGGTCGCCGCCGCGGGCGTCGTCGGCCAGCAGCTCGTCCCACTTGTTGAACGCGAGCACGAGGGCGCGACCCGACTCGAGCACCAGGTCGATGATGCGCACGTCCTGCTCGCTGATCGGCTGGCTCACGTCCAGCACGACCACCGCCACCTCGGCCTTCTCGAGCGCCGCCGACGTGCGCAGGGACGCGTAGAAGTCGGCGCCCTGCGACAGGTGCACGCGGCGCCGGATGCCGGCGGTGTCGACCAGGCGCCACAGCTTCCCGCCGAGCTCCACGATCTCGTCCACGGGGTCGCGGGTCGTGCCGGCGAGGTCGTTCACGACCACGCGCTCCTCGCCCGCCGCCTTGTTCAGCAGCGACGACTTGCCCACGTTGGGCCGGCCGAGGATCGCGACCCGGCGCGGACCGCCGATCTCGTGCTTCGCGACGGCCGACACCTCGGGCAGCACCTTCATGACGGCATCGAGCAGGTCCGCCACGCCACGCCCGTGGATCGCGGAGACCGGGTAGGGCTCCCCCAGGCCGAGGTTCCACAGCGCGGCGGCCTCGGGCTCGTGCACGGCGTCGTCGATCTTGTTGGCGACGAGGAACACCGGCTTGTCGGTCTTGCGCAGCAGCCGCACGACGTGCTCGTCGGTCGCCGTCGCGCCCGTCATGGCGTCGACGACGAAGAGGATCACGTCGGCCAGGTCGATCGCGATCTCCGACTGCGCGGCCACGGAACGGTCGATGCCCTTGGCGTCGGGCTCCCAGCCGCCGGTGTCGACGAGCGAGAAGCGCCGGTCCATCCACTCGGCCTTGTAGGTGACGCGGTCGCGCGTCACGCCCGGGGTGTCCTCCACCACGGCCTCGCGCCGGCCGAGGATGCGGTTCACGAGCGCGGACTTGCCGACGTTGGGCCGCCCGACGATCGCGACGACCGGAAGGGCCGGCAGGTACTCGATGCCGTCCTCGCCGCGCGAGATGCCGGCGAGGATCGCCGCATCGTCGTCGTCGAGGTCGTAGTCCTCGAGGCTCTGGCGCAGGGTCGCGGCGCGCGCCTCGGCGAGCTCCTCGTCCAGCTCCGCCATGCGCTCGGCGAGGCGGTCCGGCCCGCCCTCGTACTCGTCTTCAGCGGCCATCGCGGCCTCCCAGCTTTCGGTCGATCACCGCAAGGACGGCGTCGATGGACTGTTCGAAATCAAGATCGCTCGTGTCGACCACGTCGACGCCCGGGTCGGCCTCGGCGAGCTCCAGCACGTGGCGGTCGGAGGCGTCGCGCGCGTTCTGCGCGGCCAGGACCTCCGCGGCGTCGGCGCCGAGCTCGAGGCCGCGGCGCCGGGCGCGCACCTCGGGGGCGGCGGTCATGAGGATGCGCACGGGCGCGTCCGGCGCGACGACCGACGTGATGTCGCGGCCCTCGATCACCACGCCCTCCAGGCCCGACTCCCCCGCCAGGCGACGGAAGATGCCGTTGAGGAAGGCTCGCACCTCGGCGACGCGCGTGAAGCCCGCGATCGCGGCGGTCACCTCGGGCGTGCGGATCGCGGTCGTCACGTCGGTGCCGTCGACCGAGACCGTCCGGTCGTCGGGGTCGAGGCCCAGGCGCAGCTCGAACGACGACAGCGCGTCGAGGACGGCATCGGTGTCGGCGGTGTCCCGCCCCAGCGAGAGCACGTACCACGACAGCGCGCGGTAGCCGGCACCGGTGTCGAGGTAGCCGTACCCGCGCCGGCGCGCGATCTCCTTGGACACGCTCGACTTGCCCGATCCGGCCGGACCGTCGATCGCGATGATCGGCGTCTGATCAGTCATCGTCGGTGCTCGCAATCCGCCATCCGCGGGCCTCGAGGCCGCGCACGCTCGTCTCCAGGATCGATCGCTCCACCGCGATCTCCGCCAGGCCCAGCGGGGCGCCCGGCGAGTGCTCCAGGCGGAAGTCCTCCACGTTCACGCCGAGCTCGCCGAGGTCGCCGAACAGGCGGCCCAGCTGGCCGGCGGTGTCGTCGACCATGACGACGAACGACACGAAGTGACGGCGCTGGCCGTGCTTGCCGGGAAGCCGTTCCACGCCCACGTTGCCGCGGCGGATCGCCTCGGCGATCGCGCGGCGCGCGCCGGGCGCGTCGGGGTCGCGCAGCGCATCGGCGAGGCCGGCGAGGTCCGCGGCGAGCGCGTCGAGCACCTCCACGACAGGGCCGGCGTTGGCGTCCAGGATCTGCACCCACAGCTCCGGCGACGAGTGCGCGATGCGCGTCGTGTCGCGCACGCCCTGGCCCGCCAGCGCGAGCGACTCGTCCGCCGCCGGCACGAAGCGCGCGGCCAGGAGCGAGGCGACCACCTGCGGCACGTGCGAGACGAGCGCGACGGATCGGTCGTGCTCCTCCGGGGACATCTCGATCGGCACGGCGCCGAGGTCCAGCGCGAGCGACTCCACGAGCGCGAGATCGCGCGCCGAGGTCTCGCCGTCGCGGCAGATCACCCAGGGGCGCCCGGCGAAGATGTCGGAGCGCGCGGAGATCGCGCCGCCCCGCTCGCGGCCGGCCATGGGGTGCGATCCGATGTAGCGCGCCAGGTCGACGCCGCGGCGGCGCAGCTCGCGCAGCGGCTGCAGCTTGACCGACGCGACGTCGGTCACGACGGCCCCGGGATGCGCGCGCAGCTCCGCCTCGACGACGTCGGCGATCACGTCGGGCGGGACGCACACCACCACGAGCGCCGGCGCGTCGTCCGTGCGCGCGGCGCGGCCGGCGCCGTAGTCGATCGCCAGGCGCAGCTGGCTCGGCGAGGTGTCGGCGAGCGCCACGTCCACCCCGGCGCGCGTGAGCGCGTGGCCGATGCTGGCGCCGAGCAGGCCGGCGCCCACCACCCGGACGGTGCCCTCGACGCGCGAGAAGCGACCGGGCACGGTGCCGTCCGGGCGCACACGCGTCTCGCTCACGGCGTCCCCTCCTGATCTGCGTCCGCATCGCGCTCGACGCCCGCGGGCGGAGCATCCGATCCCTGACGCGAGAGCGTCAGCAGCGCACCGAGTTCCACCTTAGTCAGTTCGCGGGTGCGACCCACTGGGAGGGTTCCCAGGTGCAGCGGGCCGAACTGCCGGCGCACGAGCTCGATCACGGGGTGCCCGACCTCCGCCATCATGCGCCGCACGATCCGGTTGCGCCCGGAGTGCAGGGTGAGCTCCACGAGGCTCGATCCCGCGGCCGCGTCCAGCAGGCGCGCCTTGTCCGCGTGGATCGGCCCGTCCTCGAGCTCGATGCCGCGCGTCAGCCGCGCGATCGTCTGCGGCGTGACGGTGCCGGCGACCTTCGCGATGTAGACCTTGGTGACGCCGAACGACGGGTGCGCGAGCACCTGCGCGAGCTCGCCGTCGTTCGTCAGCACGAGCAGGCCGCTCGTGTCGGCGTCGAGGCGGCCGACGTTGAACAGCCGCTCCGGCCAGTCCTTCGTGAAGGCGCGCAGGTCCGTGCGGCCGCGGTCGTCCTTCATGGAGCTGACGACGCCCGTCGGCTTGTTGAGCATGACGTAGCGCTTGGAGGTGTCCAGCTGCACCGCGGTGCCGTCGACGTCCACGAGGTCGCGCTCCGGGTCGATCCTCGTGCCGAGCTCGGTCACGACCCGGCCGTTGACCCGCACCCGCCCCTGCACGATGAGCTCCTCGGACGCCCGGCGCGAGGCGACTCCGGCGTTCGCGAGCACCTTCTGCAGCCTGATGCCCTCGCCGGCCGACGCGTTGTGATCCATACCTACAAGAATCCCATGCGCGCCGGCCGGCGCACGCCGCGTCAGGCGCCGGCGGCGGACGCGGCGACGGCCCGCGCCACGGCGTCGGCCACGCGCGGATCGAGGGGGCTCGGCACGATGTGGTCGGCCGCGAGATCGTCGCCCACGATCCCGGCGATCGCGGCGGCCGCGGCGATCTTCATCTCGGGGGTGATGCGACGCGCGCCGGCATCGAGGGCGCCGCGGAAGATCCCCGGGAAGGCCAGGACGTTGTTGATCTGGTTCGGGAAGTCGCTGCGGCCCGTCGCGACGACCCGGGCGTGCCGGGCGGCGACGTCCGGGTGCACCTCGGGCGTGGGGTTCGACAGCGCGAACACGACGGCGTCGTCGCTCATGGTGGCGATGAGCTCCTCGGGCACGCTGCTCGACGAGACACCGATGAACACGTCGGCGCCGGCGAGCGCCTCGGCGATGCCGCCGGACAGCCCGCGCGGGTTGGTGCGCTCGGCGTAGCGGGCTTTGACCCCCGTGACCCCGTCGCGACCGGGACGGAGGATCCCGCGCGAGTCCAGCAGCACCACGTCCGTCACCCCGACCCGCAGCAGGATGTCGGCGACGGCGATCCCCGCCGCCCCCGCTCCGCTGATCACCACGCGCAGGGAGGAGACCTCCCGCTCGATCACGCGGGCGGCGTTGGTGAGCGCGGCGAGCGCGACCACGGCGGTGCCGTGCTGGTCGTCGTGCATCACGGGCATGTCGAGCGCCTCGATGAGCCGCTCCTCGAGCTCGAAGCACCGCGGCGCGGCGATGTCCTCCAGGTTCACCGCGCCGAAGCTGGAGCGCAGGGTGACCAGGGTGCGCACGATCTCGTCGACGTTGGTGGTCTCGAGCACGAGGGGGATGGAGTCGAGGCCGCCGAACCGCTTGAACAGCGCGGACTTGCCCTCCATCACCGGCAGCGACGCCCGCGCGCCGATGTCGCCGAGCCCCAGCACCGCGGTGCCGTCGCTCACGACCGCGACGAGCCGGCTCGTCCAGGTGTACTGCCGCGCCGCCTCGGGCGTCGCGTGGATCGTGCGGCACACCTGGGCGACGCCGGGCGTGTACGCGATCGACAGGTCGCGCGTGGTCTCGAGCGGCGCGGTCAGGGCGACGGAGAGCTTGCCGCCGTCGTGGGCGGCGTACAGCTCGGCGTCGGTGAACGAGATGGGGGTGGACGGGGCGGTGTCGGTGGCAGACATCGGGAACCTCCGGATGCGGCGCGAAGCGCCTGCGGGATGGGGGCCGGATCCTCCGCACGTCGCGTGCTCGCGAACGGATCGTCGGCGGCCGGGGTGTGCCGCGATGTGTGGGCTCCGCCAGATCGGGAGCGCGGGCGGCGTCGCTCGATGCGCGACGTCGTGCCGCGAATCTAGCACGCCTCAGGAGATGTCGTCGAACCCGTCGGAGCCGTCGTCCAGCAGGGGCGAGATCGGCGGCAGCTCGTCGAGCGAGTTGATCCCGAGGTGCTGCAGCAGCTGATCGGTGGTGCCGTAGTTGATCGCGCCGGTCTCCGGATCCGTGAACAGCTCGGTGATGAGGCCGCGGGCGAGCAGCGTGCGCACGACCGAGTCGACGTTGACCGCGCGGATCTGCGCCACCTGCGATCGCGTCACCGGCTGCTTGTAGGCGATCACCGCCAGCGTCTCGAGCGCCGCCTGCGACAGCCGCGCGGGCGCCTGTCCCCCGATGTAGTCCGCCACGAGACCGTCGAAGTCGGCGCGCACGTAGAGGCGCCAGCCGCCGCCGACCTCGCGCAGCTCGAAGCCGCGCCGCGGGCCGGCGCCCTGGCCGTCGTAGTCGGCGGCCAGGGTCTCGAGCGCCTGCCGCACCGCCGGCACCGGCGCGCCCACGGCGGTGGCGAGGCTCACGACGCTCAGCGGCTCGTCGGCGATCAGGAGGATCGCCTCCAGGCGCTGCGGCACGGTCCCGACCGGCTCGGGCCGCACGGTCTCATCGACCTCGGTCGCGTTCTCATCGGTCATAGTCGGCCCCCAGGGTCGCCAGTGTGTCCTCGGACCAGTGCTCGGCCGTCCAGCGCAGCGTCAGCTCGCCGAGCGGCTCGAGCTGCTCGAACGAGATCGCGGCGTGGCGGTACAGCTCCAGCACGGAGATGAATCGCGCCACGATCACGCCCGCCTGCGACACCCCCGCGATCAGCTCGCGGAACGTGAGCGACTCCGCGCTGCGCAGCGTGGAGACGACGATCGCCGCCTGCTCGCGGATGCTCACCAGCGGCGCGTGCAGGTGATCCAGCCCCACGGTCGGGATCTCGCGCGGCGTCATCGCCAGCAGGGCGAGCGCCGCGAAGTCGTCCGGCGTCAGCGTCCAGACCAGCTCCGGCGTCCGCGCGCGGTACTTCGGGTCGAGCGGCACCGAGCGCGCGTGGCGCCCCTCCTCCGCGCGCAGCCGCTCCGCGAACCAGCCGGAGACCTCCTTGAAGGCGCGGTACTGCAGCAGCCGCGCGAACAGCAGGTCGCGCGCCTCGAGCAGCGCGACGGACTCGGCATCGACGAGCTCGCCCTGCGGCAGCAGCCCGGCGACCTTCATGTCGAGCAGCGTCGCCGCCACCACGAGGAACTCGCTGGCCTGCTCCAGCTCCTCCCCCGAGTCAAGCTCGCGCAGATACGCGATGAACTCGTCGGTCACCTTGCTCAGCGCGATCTCGGTGATGTCCATCTCGTGCTTCGAGATGAGCTGCAGCAGCAGATCGAACGGTCCGTCGAAGTTGCCGAGCGAGACCCGGAACGCCCGCTCGTCGCCCGCCTCGGGCACCGCCGGCTCCGCGGCGTCGGGTGCGCCATCGCCCGGCGGCTGCGGCGCGGACATCGCTATGCGACGGCGCCGCGCGCGACCAGCTCGCGCGCGAGCCGCAGGTACGCCTGCGCGGCGGGATGCTCCGGCGCGTACTCTGTGAGCGGCTGACCGGCCACGGAGGCGTCGGGGAACTTGACCGTGCGGCCGATGACGGTCTCGAAGACCTTGTCGCCGAAGGTCTCCACGATCCGCTCCAGCACCTCGCGGGAGTGCAGGGTGCGGGCGTCGTACATCGTCGCGAGCAGTCCGTCGAGCTCGATCGTGGGGTTGAGCCGGTCCTTGACCTTCTCGATCGTCTCGATGAGCAGCGCCACCCCGCGCAGCGCGAAGAACTCGCACTCGAGCGGAATGAGCACGCCGTGCGCGGCCGTGAGCGCGTTCACGGTGAGCAGCCCGAGCGACGGCTGGCAGTCGATGAGGATCACGTCGTAGTCGGCGCTGACCCGGCGCAGCACGTGCGACAGGATCGACTCGCGCGCCACCTCGTTGACGAGGTGGACCTCGGCGGCCGACAGGTCGATGTTCGCGGGGATGAGGTCGAGGCCGTCGACGGCCGTGTGCACGATCGCCTCGCGCGGGTCGCGCTTGGTGTCCAGCAGCAGGTCGTAGATGGTCGTCACGTCGTGCGTCTGAATGCCGAGGCCGGCCGACAGCGCCCCCTGCGGGTCGAAATCGACGGCGAGCACCTTCCGCCCGTACTCCGCGAGCGAGGCGGCGAGGTTGATCGAGGTCGTCGTCTTGCCGACGCCGCCCTTCTGGTTGCACAGCGCGATGATGCGCGCCGGGCCGTGACGGTCGAGCTTCGGCGGCGTCGGGAACCCCTGATAGGGACGCCCCGTCGGACCGAGGACCGTCTCATCCTTCGAGGTCTTCGACTTCTGCGCCACCGATTCTCCTGCCTGTCCCGCGATCCCTCGATTGTAGTCACGCACGGTTCCGCCGCCGGGTGGACGCGCCCGCGCCGCCGCGGGTCTGCCGGGCGGCGTCGATCATCGCGCGCGCGGATGGCTCGTGGCGTACACGTCGCGCAGCGCGTCGACCGTGACGTGCGTGTAGATCTGCGTCGTCGCCACCGACGCGTGCCCGAGCAGCTCCTGCACGACGCGCACGTCCGCCCCGCCCTGCAGCAGGTGCGTCGCGAACGAGTGCCGCAGCGTGTGGGGCGACACGTGGGCGGTCAGCTGCGCGCGCTCGGCGGCGGAGCGGATGACGAGCCACGCGCTCTGGCGCGAGAGCGGCGCCCCGCGCGCGCCGAGGAAGAGGCGCGGCGATGCCGTCCCGCGGGCCGCGAGCTCCGGGCGCACCCGGGTCAGGTACGCGTCGACGGCGGCGCGCGCGTACGAGCCGACGGGCACGATCCGCTCCTTCGAGCCCTTGCCGCGCAACCGGACGATGTCGCCGTGCGCGACGTCGTCCACGTCCAGGCCGATCGCCTCCGACACGCGCGCGCCGGTGGCGTACAGCAGCTCGAGCAGGGCTCGGTCGCGGATGCCGATCGGGTCCTCCGCGGGCGGCGCCTGCAGCAGGCGCTCCACCTGGTCGACCGTCAGCGCCTTCGGCAGCCGACGCGGCTGCTTGGGCGGGCGCAGGCGCTGGGCCGGGTCGTCGGCGGCGACGCCCTCGCGCGCGAGGAACCGGTGCAGCCCGCGCACCGAGGACTGCAGCCGCGCGAGCGACGAGGCCGCGGGCGGCGGCTCGGCGGCGGCGCGCTCGGCCGCGAACTCGGCCACGATCGCGGGCGTCACCGCCTCGACCTCGCCGATCCCGCGCTCCTCGAGCCACGCGCGGTACGCGGCGAGGTCGCGGCGGTACGCGGCGACCGTGTGATCGCTCAGGCCGCGCTCGATCGTGACGTGCCGCAGGTAGGCGTCGATCGCCCGCTCGATGCGCATTCAGGCCTCGCGGCGACGCACCCGATCGGCGGCGAGCAGCAGCCCGAGGGCGAGGGTCGCGTTCGCGAAGCGCCCCTCGCGCACGCCCTGGACCGCGTCCTCGAGCGGGACCCACTCGAGCCGCATGTCGGACTCCTCGGCCTCGCGCGCGAACGTCTCGCCCGCGGCGGACAGGCCCGTCGCGAGGAAGATCTCGATCAGCTCCGCGCTGCTGCCCGGGCTCAGCGCGAACACGCCGAGGCTCTCCCAGTGCGCGGCGACGAGGTCCGCCTCCTCGGCGAGCTCGCGGCGCGCGCCGGTTAGGCGGTCCTCGCCGTCGACATCGCTGAGGCCGGCGGGGATCTCCCACTCCCGGGCGCGGATCGGGTGACGGTACTGCTGGATCAGCAGCACGCGGCGGTCGTCATCGATGGCGACGATCGCCGACGCCCCCGGGTGCGCGATGTAGTGCCGCACGATGTCGTGCCCGTTGTAGTCTAGCCGGTCCTCGACCACGTCCCACACGCGGCCGCGGTACGCCGTGCGGGACGCGGTGACCGGCAGGTCGACGGGCTCGTCGCGCAGCGGCACGCTCAGGCCTCGACCTCGTCCTTGAACAGCTCGCTCGCACGGTGGCGCTCCAGCGCGGCGGCGACGAGGCCACGGAACAGCGGGTGCGGGTCGGTCGGGCGCGAGCGCAGCTCGGGGTGGGCCTGCGTCGCGATGTAGTACGGGTGCACGTCGCGGGGCAGCTCCACGAACTCGACGAGGTCCAGGTCGGGGTTGATGCCGGAGAACACCAGGCCGGCGTCGGCGATCTGCGCGCGGTAGGCGTTGTTCACCTCGTAGCGGTGGCGGTGGCGCTCCTGCACCTCGGTGGCGCCGTACAGCTCGGCGGCGAGCGATCCCTCCGCGAGCCGTGCCGGGTATAGGCCGAGGCGCATCGTGCCGCCCAGGTCGCCGCCCTCGAGGATCTCGACCTGCTCGGCCATCGTGGCGATCACGGGGGCGGGGGTCTCGGGGTCGAACTCGCTCGACGAGGCGCCGTCGATGCCGGCCACGTTGCGCGCGTACTCGATCACCATGCACTGCAGCCCGAGGCACAGGCCCAGGGCGGGGATGCCCTGCTCGCGGGCGAAGCGGAGCGCACCGAGCTTGCCCTCGATGCCGCGGATCCCGAACCCGCCCGGCACGCAGATGCCGTCGAGGTCTGCCAGCTGCTCGCGGGCGCCCTCGGGCGTCTCGCAGCGGTCGGAGGGGATCCAGCGGATGTTGACCTTCGACTCCTGCGCGAAGCCGCCGGCCTTGAGCGCCTCGGTGACCGAGAGGTACGCGTCGGGCAGGTCGATGTACTTGCCGACGAGACCGATCGTGACCTCGTGCTTGGGGTTGTGGACCGCCTGCAGCACGCGGTCCCAGCGCGTCCAGTCCACCTCGCCGGCCTTCGCGAGGCCCAGGCGGCGGACGATGAACGAGTCGAGGCCCTGGTCGTTCAGCGTCGACGGGATGTCGTAGATGCTCGGCAGGTCGACCGTGTTGACGACGCCCTCCGTCTCGACGTCGCACATCAGCGCGATCTTCTTGAGATTCGCCTCGGTGACGGGCCGGTCGCTGCGCAGCACGAGCGCGTCGGGCTGGATGCCGACCTGGCGCAGGGCCGCTACGGAGTGCTGCGTCGGCTTGGTCTTCTGCTCGCCGGAGGCGCCCATGAACGGCACGAGCGAGACGTGCACGAAGAAGACATTGTCGCGCCCGAGCTCGTGGCGCAGCTGGCGCGCCGCCTCGAGGAACGGCTGCGACTCGATGTCGCCGACGGTGCCGCCGACCTCGGTGATGATCACGTCGGGCTGGGGGTCGGCCTGCGCCTGCAGCCGCATGCGGCGCTTGATCTCGTCGGTGATGTGCGGGATCACCTGCACGGTGTCGCCGAGGTACTCGCCCCGCCGCTCGCGGGCGATCACCTGCGAGTAGATCTGTCCCGTGGTGACGTTCGCGGCCTGGCTCAGGTTGACGCCGAGGAAGCGCTCGTAGTGCCCGATGTCCAGGTCGGTCTCGGCGCCGTCGTCGGTGACGAACACCTCGCCGTGCTGAAACGGGTTCATGGTGCCGGGATCCACGTTCAGATAGGGATCCAGCTTCTGCATCACCACGTGGAGTCCACGTGCCGTCAGGAGATTCCCCAGACTGGCGGCCGTGAGCCCCTTGCCCAGCGAGGAGACGACACCGCCCGTCACGAAGATCTGCTTGGTCGTCGTACCCGCGTGGCCCTCAGAAGTGGTGTGCATCACGGGCTTCTATCCTAACAGTCGCGGTTCTTCGGGAGCACGGCGCGCCGATCGGGCGCCCCTGGGAAGGAACTGTGATGAGCATACTCATGCGCCCGTCGACGCTCGCGAGGGCACGATCCGCCGCCCGCCTCACCCGGCGGCGCTCAGGGCCAGCAGCTCGCGCGCGTGGCTGAGCGCGGCGTCCGAGTCCGTCATGCCGCTCAGCAGGCGCGCCATCTCGGCCTCCCGCTCGGCGCCCTCCAGTGCGCGCACGCTCGAGGTCGTCACGGTGCCGTCGCTCGCCTTCACCACGTTGAGGTGGTTGTTCGCGAAGGCGGCGACCTGCGCGAGGTGCGTCACGGCGATCACCTGAGCGGACTCGGCGAGCTTGGCCAGGCGCCGGCCCACCTCGATCGCCGCGGCGCCGCCGATGCCGGCGTCGACCTCGTCGAACACGAACGTCGGGACGGGATCGGTCTCGGCGATGACCACCTCGATCGCGAGCATCACGCGGCTGAGCTCGCCGCCCGATGCGCCCTTGGCGACCGGCCGCGGCTCGGCGCCCGGGTGCGGGGCGAGCAGGAAGGCGACGTCGTCGCGGCCGTGGGCGGACTCCGCTCCCCCGTCGACGGCGACCGTGAGGGTCGCGTCGGGCATCGCGAGCGCGCGCAGCTCCTCGGTGACCGCGCTCGACAGCCGCGCGGCCGCCTCCGTCCGCGCGCGCGTCAGCTCCGCGGCGCGCTCGTCGAGGAGGGCGCGGGCCTCGTCGCGCTGCGCGGCGAGCCGTTCGATCCGGTCGCCGTCGTCGTCCAGCTCCGCCAGCCGCGCCGATCCGCTGTCGAGCAGCGCGATCGCCGCGTCCAGCGAGCCGTGCGCGCGCACGAGGGTCGACAGCGCCGCCCGCCGCTCCTCCACCGCCGCCAGCTCCATCGGCCCGGACTCGTCGAGGTCGGCGAGGAAGCCCGACAGCTCGACGGCGAGATCGGCGGCGCGGTAGCCGAGGTCGGCGAGCTGCTCCGCGATCGCCGTGAGCGACGCGTCGCCGGCCCGCTCGAGCGCGCGGCGCGCGTCGGCGACGAGGGAGGCGACATCGGGCGTGCCCTCCTCGCTCGAGAGCGCCTCGCGCGCGATGGCCGCCGCGGTGCGCAACTCCTCGGCGTTCGCCAGCCGCTCGGCGCGCTCGGCGAGGGCGACGTCCTCGCCCGCCTCCGGCGCGATCTGCTCGATCTCGGCGAGCGTCTGCCGCAGCGCCTCCGCCTCGGCCGCCCGGCTGTCGCGCTCCGCCGTGAGGGTGGTCAGCTCGCGATCCACGGCGCGCCAGGCCTCGTACGCGTCGCGGTACGCGGCGAGCGCCCGCGCCACGGGCTCGCCGCCGAAGCGGTCCAGCGCGTCCCGCTGCGCCGCGGCCGACTTCAGCCGCAGCTGCTCGGACTGACCGTGCACCACGACCAGGTGCTCGGCGAGGTCGGCGAGCACTCCCGCCGGCGCGGTCCGCCCGCCCACGGCGGCGCGGCTGCGGCCCTCGCTCGACAGGGTGCGCCCGAGGTACAGCTCGGCGCGATCGCCGCCGATCGGCTCGACCTCTCCCCCGGCCTCGCGCACGCGCGCCGCGACCGCGCCGTCCTCCGGCACGATCCAGACGCCCTCGACGGACGCCTGCGCGGCGCCGGCGCGCACGGCACCGGAATCGGCGCGCGCGCCGAGCAGCAGCCCCAGGCCCGTGACCACCATGGTCTTGCCCGCGCCGGTCTCGCCGGTGACGGCCGTGAACCCCGGCCCGAACGGCAGGGTCGCCTCGGCGATCACGCCGAGGTCGCGCAGACGCATCTCCTCGATCACTCGTCGCCTCCCGTGACGGGCAGCACGCTCACGGCGTCGGTCATCATGGTGCCGGTGGGCCCGCGCCACCCGTGCACCGGCAGCTGGAACTTGCGCACGAGGCGGTCGGTGAACGCGGCCGGGTGCAGTCGCGCGAGCCGGACCGGCTTGTCCGAGCGGCGCACCGTGACGCGCGCCCCGGCCGGGAGCGGGTGGGAGCGCCGGCCGTCGCACCACAGCACGCCGGTGCCCGCGATGCCGCCCTTCACCTCGAGCGCCACGGCGTGCTCGGGCCCGACCACCAGCGGGCGCGCGAACAGCGCGTGCGCGGACACCGGGACCACGGCGATCGCCTGCACGGTGGGCCAGATCACCGGCCCGCCCGCGGAGAACCCGTACGCCGTCGACCCGGTCGGGGTGGCGATCACGCACCCGTCGGCGCCGAAGCTCGACAGCGGGCGCCCGTCCACCTCGAGCACGAGCTCGATCATGCGGCCCGGCATGTCCTTCTCGACCGACGCCTCGTTGAGCGCCCACGTCTCGAACACGACCTCGCCGCGCCGATCGCGCACCTTGACCGAGAGCGCGAGGCGCTCCTCCACCTCGTACTCGCCGGCGATCGCGCGCCGGACGGCCCGGTCCATGTCGTCGCGCTCGATCTCGGCGAGGAAGCCGACGTGCCCCATGTTGATCCCGAGCACGGGCGCGGTGCCCTCGCGCACGAGCTCCGCGGCGCGCAGGATCGTGCCGTCGCCGCCGAGCACGATCGCCAGATCGACGTCGTCGAGCGGCACGTCCCGGCCCAGCAGCGGGACATCGGCGAACTGCGGCGCGACGGCCGCGAGCTCGGCGCGGTCGTCGGGGTGCAGCACGGGGATCGCGTCACCGCGGCGGAGCGCGTCGACGATGCGCAGTGCCGCCTCGACGGTGTCGTCGCGGTGCGCATGCGCGACGACCAGGATCCTCCGCTGCGTCATGGTCCTCCCCGCGTCCGACATCCTCTCCATTCTGTCGGACGCGGCGCCGCGCGGGCCGTCATCCACAGGGCGGTTCGCGCGGCGCGCGCCGCTGCGGGCTGTGGGCGGGCGTTCAGGACGACGCGCGGGCGATCTCGGCCGCCCAGGCGTCGGGCGCGCGGCCACGTCCGGGGGCGAGATGCGCGAGCACCTCGCGGTTGCCGCGCGTGCCGGGCAGCGGCGAGGGCAGCACGCCGAGGCAGCCCAGCCCGGCGTCGTGCGCGCCCCACAGCACGTCCGTCACGGCCGTGACCCGCAGGCCCGGGTCGACGACGATCCCCTCGCGGATGCCGCCGCGTCCCACCTCGAACTGCGGCTTGATCAGCAGCACGACGTCCGCGTCGCCGCGGATGACGGACGCCACGGCGGGCAGCACGTGCGTGAGCGAGATGAAGGAGAGGTCGCCCGTGAGCACGCCGGGCGCCTCGACGACGCCGCTGGCGGCCGCGAGGCTCTCGGGGGTCATGTGGCGCACGTTGAACCCCTCGACGGCCCGCACGTCGGGATCGGCCGCGACCGCCGCCGCGAGCTGGTCGTGCCCCACGTCCACGGCGATCACCGGCCGCGCCCCGCGCTCGCGCAGCACCTGCGTGAACCCGCCCGTGGACGCGCCCATGTCGAGCGCGACGCGACCGGCCACGTCGATCCCGAAGCCGTCCAGCGCGGCGATGAGCTTGTGCGCGCCGCGACTGACGTAGTGGTCGACGGCGACGTCGATGCGCGCGTCGTCCGACACGCGCGCGGCGGCCTTGGTCACCACCGCGCCGTCGACGGCCACCCGCCCCTCGGCGATGAGGGAGGCCGCGTGCGTGCGCGATCGGGCGAGGCCGCGCGCCGCGAGCGCCGCATCGAGCCGGGTGCTCATTCGCGCGGCTCGACGGGCGCCTGCTCCAGGCGCCGGGCGAGCTCGTCGTGCAGCGTCGCGTAGGCGGCCGCCCGCGTGGCTAGCGGCTGCTGCTCGATCACGCGCACGCGGCTGACCAGGCCGTCCTCCGGCCGCTCGTCGATCGTGTCGCTCACCGCTCCAGGGTACGCCGCGCGCGTCGGACGGGCGGTCAGCGCCGGGCGGTGTGGAACGGATCGGCGTAGAGCCGCTCCGGCACGCGGAATCCGAAGATCTGCCGGCCGGTCGCCCAGATCGCGTGCGCGGCGGCGCGCAGCAGGTCGATGTCGCTCCCCTCGGAGAGGATCTCGACGTCGGGACCGGAGACCCGCACCGACGCGTCGCGCACGGTCGTGACGTCACCCTTGTGCCGGACGACGGGGTACGGCTCGAAGAGCTCGCGCAGGTCGCTGAGGAGATACGTCGGCCGGGAGTGCGCGGGCGCCGCGAGGACGTGCTTGGGCCGGTCGATGCCGGTCAGCACGAGCGCCGAGTCGATGCCGGCCGCCTGGGCGCCCTGGATGTCGGTGTCGAGGCGATCGCCCACGAACAGCGGCTTCGACGCGCCGAATCTGGCGACCGCGGTGTGGAAGATCGGCGCCTCGGGCTTTCCCGCCACCGTGGCCAGGCGCCCGATGGCCGTGTGCACGGCGGAGACGAGCGTGCCGTTGCCGGGCGCGATGCCGCGCGCCTGGGGGATCGTCCAGTCGGTGTTGGTCGCGATCCACGGGATCCCGCCCTCCTCCTCCGGGGTCGCAAGCGCGTACGCGGCCTCGGCCAGCTGCGTCCACGACACCTCGGGCGCGAAGCCCTGCACAACGGCCGCCGGCGCGTCCTCCGCGGTGCGGGTGACGACGTATCCGGCCTTCTCCAGCTCAACGACGAGGCCCTCGCCGCCGACGACGAGGATCGTGGCGCCGGGTGCGACCTTCTCGCCCAGCAGCCGGACGGCGGCCTGCGGGCTCGTGACGACGTCGGACGGCTCGGTGGGCAGGCCCAGCGAGCTCAGGTGGGCCGCGACCGTCGCGTCGGTGCGGGACGCGTTGTTCGTGATGTAGCCGAGTCGCCGGCCCTCCGCGGCGGCGCGCGTCAGGCTCTCGACCGCGTGCGGGATCGCCCCCGCCCCCGCATAGATCACGCCGTCCAGATCGGCGAGCACCACATCCACACCATCGATCGGTGCCGGCCCGGTCTTCCTAGCGAACAGCGCCATCCTCCTCGTCGTCCTCCTCCGTCGATCGGTCATCGTACTCGTCGGCGGGCGCCGCCGCGTCGGCGTCGTCCTGCAGGCCGGCCTCGGCGAGGATCTCGGCCACCTCGTCCTCGATCGAGATCTCGCCGGTGTCCGCCGCGCCCTCGGTCCCCGGCTCGGTTGTCGCGTCCGCCTCCGGGGCGTCCTCGGACTCCGGCTCCTCGGCCTCCGGCTCCTCGGCGGCGTCCGACTCCTGGTCGGCGTCCGGCTCGGCGGCCTCGTCGGCGTCGGTCGTCTCGCGGGCGACGTCGGGCTCGACCTCTTCCACCTCGTCGACGACGATCTCGTCGCCCTCCGCGAGGCGCTGGTCGAGCACCTCGGCGGCCACCTCGGCGCGCCGGTACCACTCGGCGGCCTCGTCCTCGCGCCCCAGGTCCTCCAGCACCGCGGCCCGCGCGGCGAACAGCCCGGGGCTCCAGGGGAAGGCCTGGTCGGGGTCCACCTCGGGGATGTCGAGCTCCGCCAGCGCGAGCTCCGTTTGCCCGAGGTCCAGGCGCGCGCCCGACATCGCGATCGCGAGCTCCACGCGCTGCTCCTCGGAGAGCGCGGCGCGATCGGCGGCCCGCCCCTCCTCGAGCGCCTTCTCCGGCCGGCCGACCCCGCGCTCGCTGTCCACGATCATCGCCACGTGGTCGTTGCGGCCGGTGATGCGGCGCAGCGTGCGCAGCTCGCGCAGGGCGAGGGCGAAGTCGCCCGTGGCGTAGGCGGTCACGGCGAGCGTCTCGCGGGCGAGCGCCACCCGGCCGGCGTGGCGCACCGCCGCCAGCGCGTGCTCGTGCGCGAGCTTCGGATCGTCGTCGATGAGGCGCGCGGCCATCACGATGTGCCGCGCGACGCGGTCGGCGTTCTCCTTACTGAGGGTCTTCAGCTCGTTCTGCTGCCCGCGGAGGTCCTTCGGCGTGACGTCGTCCGGCAGGAACGGGTCGGGGATCCGCGGCGCGCGGTCGGCGGGCCGCTCGGCACGGTCCTGGCCGTACCGCGGCCCGGCCCCACGCTCGCCGTAGCCGCGCGCGCCGCGATCAGCGTCGCGGCGACTACGGTCGTCGCGACCCCGCTCCTCGAACGGACGGGGGCGATCGCCATCCCGCCGCGGACGGTCGTTGTCGCGGGCCGGGCGCGTGCGCTGCCCCTCGCCGTCGCGCGGCCGGTACCGATCGCCGTCGCGGCGCGGTCCGGAACCGGCGCGATCCTGGTGCGGACGGTATCCCCCGTCGCCGTCGCGACGCGGACGGTCGTTCCCGCGATCCTCCCGCGGGCGATAGCCACCGCGGTCCTCGCGCGGACGGTAGCCGCCACGGTCCTCACGCGGGCGATAGCCGCCGCGATCCTCCCGCGGCTGGTAGCCACCGCGGTCCTCACGCGGGCGATAGCCGCCACGATCCTCGCGCGGACGGTAGCCGGCACGATCCTCCCGCGGCTGATAGCCGCCACGGTCCTCACGCGGGCGATAGCCGCCGCGATCCTCCCGCGGCTGGTAGCCACCGCGGTCCTCACGCGGGCGATAGCCGCCACGATCCTCGCGCGGGCGGTGCTCGCCGCGGTCCTCACGCGGGCGATACTCGCCAGCGTCGCGGCGCGGACGATCGCCGGCGTCCCGGCGCGGCCGGTAGCCCTCACGGTCGCCGCCCGAACGGTAACCACCGCGATCCTCGCGCGGGCGGTAGCCCTCGCCGCGGGCGCGGTCGCCCTCATCGCGGCGCGGGCGGAAACCGTCGCGGTCCTGACGAGGGCGATAGCCGTCGCCGTCGCGGGGCGGTCGGTAACCGCCCTCAGGACGCGCCCGCTCGCCGTCGCGACGCGGACGATAGCCGTCATCGCGCCGTCCCCGAGCGGCATCGTCGCGGTGCCCGCCTCGACGGTCCCCACGGGAGGAATCCGTGCCACCGCGGCGATCTCCTCCCGGAGAGCGACGGGGACCATCGTTGCGGTCACGCCGCGCGCGGTCGTCACGTTCGGAGTCGTCAGCCATGGTCCTGTCCTCATCTACGGCGTCTTGTGCACCGTACCGCTATGGGGTTGTGAAGTGTCCGTAAACGACGAAAGGCCGCCCTGCGTTGGGCGGCCTTTCGTGGAAGTGGTGTCCGGCGGTGTCCTACTCTCCCACAGGGTCTCCCCTGCAGTACCATCGGCGCTGAGAGGCTTAGCTTCCG
>Ga0182749_1001237_pt1 | contig 20591 bp, 21 predicted proteins | sample eDN3rd37CKraftMG_FD_128875 | JGI IMG/M metagenome (GOLD analysis project Ga0182749, IMG submission 128875) | Enriched Miracle-Growth compost microbial communities from Emeryville, California, USA - eDNA 3rd pass 37_C Kraft MG (version 2) (version 2) ...
CTGGGAGAAAGCGTGAGGACTCTCAAACCGTCAGCACGATCTTTCCGATGTGCGCGCTCGATTCCATGCGCGCGTGCGCTTCGGCGGCCTGTGCGAGCGGATAAGTGCCGTCGATCGGCACTTTGATTTTCCCCGATGCGACGAGCGGCAGGACCTGCGCCTCGATCGCACGCGCGATACGCGCCTTCACATCGTTCGAACGAATTCTGAGGGTCGATCCCGTGATCGTCAGACGCTTCAGCATCACGCGCATGAAGTCGATCGTCGCCGTCGATCCCTTCTGGAAGGCAATGTTGACGAGACGCCCGTCATCGGCGAGCGCGCGGATGTTCTTCTCGATGTAGTCGCCGCCAACCATGTCAAGAATAACGTCGACGCCGCGCTTGCCCGTTTCGTTCTTTACGACGTCGGAGAAATCCTGCGTCCGATAGTTGATCGCAACATCAGCACCGAGCGCGCGCGCCGCTTCGCACTTCTCGTCCGATCCAACGGTCGTCATTACATACGCACCGAAGGCTTTGGCGAGTTGGATGGCCGTCACCCCGATGCCGCCCGTACCGCCATGAACCAGAAATTTTTCACCAGCCTTTAGCTCACCGCGCTCGAACACATTGTGCCAGACGGTAAAAAACGTTTCGGGAATGGCCGCAGCTTCGACGAACGACATCGCGTCCGGCTTCTTGATGCAGCAGACCGCCGGGGCAACGGTGTATTCGGCGTAGCCGCCGCCCGGTACGAGGGCCAGCACGGCATCGCCGACGGCGAGCCCTGCGACGCCTTCGCCAAGCGCCGCGATGATGCCGGAAACTTCCAGGCCCGGAAGCTCCGAATGCCCTTTCGGCGGCGGATAGTTCCCCTGTCTCTGAAGAACGTCCGGCCGATTGACGCCCGCCGCGGCAACCTTGATCAGCACCTCATGTGCGCCGGGCCGGGGAACCGCCACGTCGCGAAGCTGCAAGACCTCCGGTCCGCCTTTTCCTTCGATAACAACGGCTTTCATGGTACTGGGGAGGCTCATCGATGGGTCTCGCAATTGGAAGAACTTGGCGAGCAATGCACCCATGCGGCGAGGCGGGCAAGCCAGCGCGGCGCGTCACGAGTTCTCATCGAGATCTCGACCGCGTACCACGTATTGATTAGGACTCGCATCACGTTACTGATCTGCGTGGAGGATGTCATGGATCTCGATGATTTGATGCCCGCAAAGAAGCCGGGCGGGGGTGCCGCCATCGGCGAAAATCTGTCGGCGCTGTCCGTTGCGGAACTCGAGCACCGTATCAAGGACCTCGAGGCCGAAATCGATCGCGTACGCCTCGAACTCGATAAGAAAAGACAGCATGAAGCAGCCGCCCGGTCGCTCTTCAAATCGTAAATAAAACCTTGCGAGATTGGATACAAAGCCTCTGATCGCATTTAATATTATGCGTGTTGTCTGATGATCACGACGGTCTCGCAATCCTAAAGATTGCCCGCTGAGTGCGCGTCCGCAACTTAACCCCGCCTTAAGCATATCGCGCCACAGTCCCGCTCGATCCGGGCCATCTGGATTGAAGCGGCCCCCTGCCGCTTGTTTGACGCCTCTCTGTACACTTCGAGCCGCTCCGCAATGGGCGGCTCTCTTTTTGCATTGTCCACAACCTGCCAAAAAGTGCCCCGTTTTGGGCATTCTTATTAACTATGGAATGCGAACGTCGGTTCGTGATAGCAACAGCGGACGGGTAAGCGTTTGTATCGTTGAGGGTCATGAGTAACGTATTCAGCGTCGACGGCGCGCATTCAGGCGGCGCCACAACGGTCTCTTTCGGAGAGCGGTTTCAGTCCTCCGGACAGTTTGACCATATCTTCCGCGAAGGCATGGCGCTCGTTGAGCGCACGGCGAGCTATCTCGACGGCCCAGGTCGTAAAGAGTCCAAGGCGCTGACTGGCAGCGCCGGTGTTCTCTACGCGACCGAGAGCATGCGGCTGACAACCCGGCTTCTCGACCTTGCGTCGTGGCTGCTGATCCGGCGCGCCTTGCGTGAGGGGGAAATCACGCAAGAAGAGGCTCAGAAGAAGCGCCGGCGCGTGAAGCTTCAGGCATTCGGCCGCCCTTCGCATGTCAAAGGCTATTCAGACCTGCCTCAGGGTCTCAAAGGTCTGATCGAAGAAAGCTTCGCGCTCCATGATCGCATTGCGCAACTCGATCGCGCGATGACGATGGCTCAGGAGCCGGATGCACTATCAGGGCAAGCGCTCAATCCCGTCGCCCAGCAAGTCGGCATGCTTGAACGGGCTTTCGCGACCAAGCTCAGCTGAGCAGACGAAACCCGTAGAAATCAAAAAGGCCCGGTTTTCGCCGGGCCTTTGCGTTTTCCGATTGGTAATGTCGATCACAATCGAGCGATCAGAACATGCCCTCGAACTTTTTCTTGAAGCGCGACAGGCGGCCGCCACGATCCATGAGCTTCTGATCGCCGCCGGTCCATGCCGGATGCGTATTAGGATCGATGTCGAGGGTGAGCGTATCTCCCTCTTTGCCGTAAGTCGAATAGGTGGTGAATTCCGACCCATCGGTCATCACGACTTTAATCTGATGATAATCGGGGTGGAGATCGGCGTCTTTCTTCATGGCTTAGATCCGTCTGGAAATACGTTGCTGGCGGCGAAGCTCACGAAAGCTCCGGCCCTTCAAGCTGCAAAGGGACTGAATTGGCCGGTTGTGTACCCGGAAAGACGGCACTGCACAAGGCCGGAAAGTCGCACCGTGAGAAGCGCAAAGCCGTCACAGCAGCGTCCCATTGTCTCTTGAGCCCGGGCTTAGGCTCGGGCATGGTCCCGCCCGGCTTTAAGGGTTGAAACACCTTTGTTTCCCCGAGCGCTGGATCAGAAGCCAATGAGCAGAAGAGCAAATCGCAGCCGGGGGCAAGAGACGTCAGCGGAGGATGGGGCGCGCCAGCGCGTTTCTCTGAGGCCATTGCTGGCCCTGAAGCCACTGATTATGGCGCACAAAGGGGCCCTATGGGGCGCGGTTATAGCGCTCGTCGTCTCGGCGCTCGCCATGCTTTCGGTGCCGCTCGCGGTCCGTCGCATGATCGATCAGGGGTTCGGCGCCAACGACGCGACGCTGATCAACAATTACTTCCTGACCCTGATCGGCATCGGCCTTCTGATCGCGATCGCGAGTCCCGCCCGCTATTACTTCGTCAATTGGATCGGCGAGCGTGTCGTTGCCGATCTCAGGACCAAAGTTTTCGCGCAGCTTTCAAAGCTCGGCCCAGCCTATTTCGACCGCAACCATTCCGGCGAGATCATGAGCCGGCTGACGGCTGACACCACGCAGATCAAGGCTGTTACCGGGTCCTCTTTGAGTCAGGCCGCGCGCAACTTCATCATGCTCGTTGGCGCCTTGATCATGATGTTCATTTCGAGCGCCAAGCTATCGTTGCTCGTTTTCATCGCCATTCCCGTCATCGTTCTACCGCTCGTCGGCTTCGGCCGCATGGTCCGCCGCCTGTCGCGCACCGCTCAGGATACGCTCGCGGACGCTTCGGCGTACGCCGCCGAGAATCTCGCCGCCCACCGCACGATGCAGGCTTACGTCCACGAACATGCGGTGACCGATCGCTTCAGTCGCGCCGTCGAAAAAGCTTTCGACGCCGCAAGGCAGCGGATGCGCGCCCGTGCGGCACTCACCGGCATCGCGATCTTCCTGACCGTCGCAAGCATCACGGGCGTGCTCTGGTACGGCGCCTCCGCCGTTATCTCCGGCGACATGAGTGGCGGCCGCCTTGGCCAGTTCGTTCTTTATGCGCTGTTCGCGGCCGGTGCGCTCGCCGAGTTGTCGGAAGTCTGGGGTGAGATCACGCAGGCGGCAGGCGCCGCCGAACGACTGACCGAAATGATGGCGACGATTCCGGAAATCCGCTCGCCGGAAAATCCTGTGCCCTTGCCGAAGCCGCCGCTCGGCACGGTCGCATTCGAGAACGTCACGTTCGCCTATCCGACGCGTCCGGGCGAAAAAGCGCTCGACGACGTTTCGTTCAGCGTCAAATCGGGAGAAACGATCGCGCTCGTCGGCCCATCCGGATCGGGAAAGAGCACGATATTCAACCTGCTCATGCGCTTCTACGATCCGGCATCCGGCATCGTGCGCCTCGACGGCGTCAACGTCGCCGACGCCGACTTGACGGAGCTCCGTCGCAGGCTCGCAGTTGTTCCGCAAGACGTTGCGCTGTTTGCTGACACGATAGCCGAGAACATCCGCTACGGTACGCCGGATGCTACGCTTGCAGAAATCCGTCAGGCTGCCGTGGCGGCTCAGGCGGATGAATTCATTCGCGCGCTGCCCGGCGGCTACGACTGCAAACTTGGCGAACGCGGCACATCGCTATCGGGCGGCCAACGTCAGCGCATCGCGATCGCCCGCGCCGTATTGAAGAATGCGCCGGTCCTGTTGCTCGACGAAGCGACGAGCGCGCTCGACGCCGAGAGCGAAGGCGCGGTGCAGCGGGCTCTCGAAGGCCTCGTCGCCGGACGCACGACGCTTGTCATCGCGCATCGCCTCGCGACGGTGCAGAAGGCCGACCGCATCTTGGTCATGGAGAAGGGACGCATCGTCGAAGCTGGCACGCACGGCGAACTGGTACGCCGTGGCGGCATCTACGCCCGCCTCGCTGAACTCCAATTCGGCCGCGAAGCCGCGGAATGATCCGGCGCCGATTGTACTTGTCGTCTGGCACCAGTTCGCTGTGAGACGCGAACCGACAACTTTCCGTACGGTCGGGTGCGAACGTACCTCTCTCATCCGCGTAGGCGGGTGCCACTCAGCTCGCTAAATTCACCCCATGGCCGGGCGCGACCCGGCCGAGCAAAATCGCCGGATTGTGCCATGTAAATCGGTATGGCCGCTTCGGAAAGCGGCCATGACGTAGAGAAAGCGCGTCGTTCCGTTGGCGGAAGACTTAACCGCGCCTTAATGTCCGTATGCTGATCTGGCAGCCATGAAGGCATTGACGGTCATCGTTTTGGCATTTGCGGTGCTGGCGTACGACGCTTCGTACAACGACGGCCAGTGGATGTTCTGGATCGCCACAACACTGGGCCTCCGCTAGCGCCCGAAACAGCCGACACTCAAGCAAAGCCTAGCCCGCTATCTATTGGTGAGCTTCAGCTCGATACGCCGGTTCTTTTGGTAGGCTTCTTCGGTGTTGCCCGGATCGACGGGCTGGAACTCGCCATAGCCTGCAGCCACAAGCCGGTCGCCCGGCACGCCTTTTGATACGAGATATTTGACGACCGCCGAAGCGCGCGCCGTCGACAGCTCCCAGTTCGACGGGAATTGCGGATTGGATATCGGACGCGCATCCGTATGCCCGTTGATCTGCAACGCCCAATTGATGTCCTTTGGAATTTCCTTTTGGAGTTCGAGGATCGCCTCTGCGATCTGATCCATCGCCGCCATGCCTTCCGGCGTCAGCGTGGCCGATCCCGAGGGAAACAGGACTTCCGATTCAAAGACGAAGCGATCGCCGACGACGCGAATGTCCTTGCGGTCCTTCAGAAGCTCGCGCAGGCGGCCGAAGAAGTCAGACCGGTAGCGCTTCAGCTCTTGCACCTGCTGGGCCAGCGCTGCATTGAGGCGCGCGCCGAGATCTTTGATCGTCTTATCGCTTTCTGCGCCCTTCTTTTCGGAGGCATCGAGCGCATCGTTGAGGGCAGCGATTTGACGGCGCAATGCGATCAACTGTTGATTCAACAGGTCGACTTTGGATAGCGCCTCACTCGATATATTTTTTTGCGATGCGAGTTCAGAGCTAAGCCCCGCGATTTTGCCTTCGGCGGCTTTGGCGCGCTCGTCGGCGCCGAGTCCGGCACCGGTCAGCTTCTGATTTTCGGTTTTAAGGCTTGCAAGCGAAGCCTGAAGCGCAGCAAGCTCATCCTGCGAAGACTGCGACTTGCTCTTCTCGAGCGACAGCATCGATGTCAGCTCGGTGATCTGACGCGTCAAACGCTTCAGGGCGGAATCCTTTCCTGACACCTCCTCCGCCGAAAAGTACTGCGCGATCATGAAGATCGACATGAGCAGCGTGACGACGAGCAATAGCGTAGAAAGCACGTCGACATAGGCTGGCCAGAACTCGCCGTACTCACCACCGCGGCGGGAACGTCCGCGCGCCATCGCTCAGTCTCCGCGTTTCATTGCGTCAGCAAGATTACGCAGCATGCTCGCAACCTCGGCCTGCTGCTGCGCCTGTTCGTCCACCCACTCGCGGACGACCTTCTGCTCCGAGCGCATCTGCGTGACGAGTTGATTAACGCCGCGCGCAAGGTCGCGAACTTCCTCCTGCGATTTCTCAGATTGCTGTGTGAGGACACGGGGCGGCACGACCGGCTGCTCGCCGAGACGGGCGGTGAAGTCTTCAAGCGCCCGCTGCATATCGGTAACGGCGCCGAGTAGCTGGCGGTTGACGTAGTCGCTTGATGAGGTGGAAAGCCCGCCGGGCGTCAGTTCGGTGATGCCCGAGAGCCATTCCTCAAGTTCGTTGTAAAAGCGGTTATGGGCATGGCTCGCTTGCAGTTCCAGGAAGCCCAGAACGAGGGAGCCCGAAAGACCGAGCAGCGATGACGAGAAAGCCGTGCCCATGCCCTTCAGCGGCGCCGCGAGGCCAGCCTTGAGATCGCTGAAGAGCTGGAGGTTGTCGGAGGCCTTCGTGTCGAGCGTATCGATCGCATGGCCGACAGACTGGATCGTTTCAAGCAGACCCCAAAACGTTCCGAGCAGGCCGAGAAACACGAGCAGGCCGACGAGATAACGGCCCGTATCGCGGGCTTCGTCCAGGCGCGAGCCGATCGAATCCATGAACGACCGCATCGCCGCCGTCGAGATCGAGATCGTGCCGGTCCGGTCGCGAAGCATCATGGCCATGGGAGCCAGCAGCACCGGTTTGGCGCTGATCGAAAGGCCGGGATCTGCGATGCGGAATGCGTTGACCCAGCGGATCTCCGGATAAAGTCGCATCACTTGCCGGTAGGCGTAGACGATGCCGAGAAGCAGCGCCCCGACAATGAGGCCATTGAGGCCAGGATTATTGAGAAACGAGCGCTTCAGCTGATCGAAGAGGATCGCCGCCAGAAAACCGACGAGCGTCAGGAATATGGTCATGCGCAGCAAAAAGACACCGGGCGGTGTCAGGCGCCGCGTAACGGGTGCGAGTGCCGCGGCATCGCCCGGGCGTATCTTTGCCATTCGTAGTCTCCGGAACGTCCCCGCAGTATATGAACTGACCTTAGCGCATGCCTCTCCCATCGAAAACGGGCAACATAATGCTTGAAGCCGGCTTTCCTGACAGGGCTCACGGCTTATTAAAGAGGATAGCCCCGAAAGCCTTGTGAAGGGCTGGGTTCGCCACGAGAATGTCGCCGTTTTCGAGAAATTTGTCGCTGCCGCCGAGATCGCTCACCGAACCGCCGGCTTCACGCACCATGACGATGCCCGCAGCGAGGTCCCACGGCTTCAGGTCGTGTTCCCAGTAGGCATCGAAGCGTCCGGCCGCGACGAAGGCAAGATCGAGCGCGGCTGAACCGGAGCGGCGGATGCCGGCAACTTCCTGCATCAGCGTTCCCATCTCCTTCAGAAAACGCTGATGGTTCGCCCGTCCGCGATGTGGAATGCCCGTTGTCACAAGCGCGTCGGCTAACGACTTGCGGGCGGCGACGCGCAAGCGCCGATCGTTCATGTACGCGCCTTTGCCCTTTTCGGCGGTGAAAAGTTCGTCGCTCGCCGGATTATAGATGACGCCGGCGATCAGCTGGCCTTCGCGCTCCAGCCCGATCGAGATAGCGAACATCGGATTGGAATGGAGAAAGTTCGTCGTGCCGTCGAGCGGATCGACGATCCAGCGATGCGTTTTGTCGGCCCCTGCAACTTCGCCGCGCTCTTCCATCAAGAAGCCGTATCCGGGGCGCGCCTTGGAAAGCTCGCGAAAAATAATCTCTTCTGCCTTGTGATCCGCGGCAGAAACGAAATTGGCTGGCCCCTTGATCGAAACTTGAAGCTGTTCGACTTCACCGAAGTCGCGGACGAGGCTCCGTCCGGCTTTGCGGGCAGCGGAGATCATGACGTTGAGAGTGGGCGAGACGTTGGGCATCGGGGCGAAGGTCCGGCGAAATGGGCGAGCATCGGGCTCTAGCCGCTCCGTCGACAACTAGCAAGGCTGGCACGACGACCAAAGGCCCAGGAGGTCGCTACGGCGCTTCGCCGACCCGGATTTTATCGTTCCAGGCAGATGCTTCGGTTGCCGCCTTGCGGCGCTCCGCTTGCGGCAACTTGGCCACCATTGCATCGAGCGTTTTATCGGCAAACCCGTTCTTTTTCGCAATCAGGCGCCATTTCGCGGCCTCAACGAGGTTCTTCTTCACCTTGATGCCGTCGAGATAAAGATAGGCCATGCGGTTTTGAGCGCCGGGAACGCCTTTGTCTGCGGCGGCCCGCATGAGCATCGGAATTTTTGCCTCGTCTTTGGTCAAACCGAAGCCCTGCAACAGCCGCACCGCGTAGTCATATTGGGCGGCCGTAAGACCTTGCTCGGCCGCTCGCGAGAGCCATTGCGCTGCTTCGAGCGCGTTGGGCTCGGTTCCCGTTCCGGTCTGATAGAGTTCAGCCAGATCGTATTGCGCCTGCGCCAATCCCTTCTGCGCCGCGTATTGAATGTGCTGAAACGCACGTATCGGATTTTGCGGCTTGCCGTCGCCTTTGAGAAAGAGAAGCCCGAGGTTGTAATTGGCTTCGGCATGTCCGGTGAGCGCCGCTTTTTCAAACAATTCCGCCGCAACTTTGCGATTCTTTTTGACGCCACGCCCTTCCGCCAATGCAACCGCCGCCTCGAACGTCCCCTGTATGTCGCCAAGTTCGGCGGCCTTCGCATAGTTTGTGTAGGCCTTGCTGTCGTCCTTGGGAACGCCAAGTCCGTCGCCGTAAATCCGGCCCATCAATGTATAGGCCGTCGGCTCGCCGCGCTTCGCTGCTTCCTCCGCAAGTTTCAATGCGGTCAGGTATTGACCCTGATCGAAGGCGATGTAGGCAGCGTTGTCACCGCTAGCGGGTACCATCGACGGAATGGTTTTTTCGACCTCCGATGTGCCCGATTGATTGGGAGACACCTGTGACTGGGCCGGGGTTTTGGACTGTGGCGCTTTCGACGGCTCGAATTTCGGTACTGCCGTTTGGCGCGAAAACCAGGAGCTATTTTCAGCCGCCGCCGCACCGGCAAGCACGGGCGAGCACAGCGCCGCACAAGAGAGTATCATCAACCTGCGGTGAGCACGCTTCACTTCGCGTCCTCATGCGTCGAAACGGCTTCTGAATACGCGCGGATGCGCATCGCCGCCTCGGATGCTGTCTCGCTGCCGTGAATTGTCACGCCGATAAAATCGGCTCCGGCCTCCGCCAATAGGCGCGCCTGTTCGGCATCAGCAACGTTGAGGGCGACGCACGGAATCTCGAAGACCTCGCTCCACCAAGAGATGAGACCGAGCTGGCGCTCGGCCGCGCGGGCTCGATCCTCGACATGCGCTGGAATACCGAATGCCACATAGTCCGCGCCGCCTTCGCCGAGCTCCATAGCATCATGCCGCGAGCGCCCCGCGTCGGCTCCGACAATCATTCCAGACCTCGCGCCGCGGACGCTCTTGAATTGCTGCACGACGTCCGGAGCCCATGAAACATGAACGCCGTCGGCGCCAAGCTTGGCAGCGCCTGCGGCATCGCCGGGAAGAAGCGCCGCTATTCCCCTATTTTGTGCGAGAGTGATCAACGCTTTCAGTGTTTCCGCATCCGTTGCTGTGCTCGGCCGGATCAAAAGGCTCGCGACCGGCGCCGCGTCGAGCGCAGTCGCCAGTACGGCGCATAACGTTTCGGATGTTTCCCCATCCACAGCGAAGTCCAGATATAAAGTCGCGCTGTTCGGCACCCGTATTTCTCCGTATTGCTGACCGCTCTTCGAAGCCGATTGCGGCAGAAACAAGAAGCCTCTTGCTGTGGACTACGTCACGTTACACTCAAATAGGGCTTTCCAGGACACAGCGCTGTTTTTTCGCCGGATTTTTCCTCGGCGACGGTTTACCAGGGTATGCGAAGGGGCCATGTTCCGCTTCGGCCCATAATCTTCGGCGTTTTTCCGCCACCATGAGGGCTCACCAACTGTCAGCGGCACCTGACGTCGGCGCCCTTCTCGCCTTACGGAGCCATTTGGGAATGAACACGCTTTCCGCTCTTCGCGTTCTCAGTCTTGGCGTCATTGCGTTGTGCTGTGTTGACGGCACGTTGGCTATCGCTGACGAAATCCGTGCCGAAACTTCTTCAAGCGGCAGCACGACAACTTATTTCGCCCCGAACACGCCGCCAACTGCGGCACCTGCGGCGAGCCCGGCCGCCGATGCGGAGAAACCGACGGCGGATAAAGCCGCGGCAGATAAACCGCCGGCAGAAACTCCCGCTGCACCTGCAGCTTCGACGGCGGCAGCCACGCCAGCGTCTGAGACAAAGCCGGCGGCCGATTCGAAATCGACGACCGAAACTGCGCCGGCTGCTGAAGCGCCCGCGACGGCTGCGGCTACACCTCCTTCAACGCCGGCGCCTTCTCCTGCTGATGCAACTCCTGCTGCAACGCCAGCGACCGCACCGACGGACACGAGTGCGAAGCCCGAAACGCAACCGGCACCGCCTGCCGCTGCTGAGGCTGCTCCGCCCGCGCCGCTAAATCCCGTCATCGAGGCGGCACGCAAAAAGCTCGCCGATAAATCGTTCGCCGGTAAGAGCAACGCCGCCGATGTCACCGCCGCTGCCGAGTTTTATGACCGGCAAAAGACTCCGCTCTGGATCACTCATGGCGCCTACAACGAAAAGGCGAAGTCGGTCATTTCGGATCTGAAAAATGCCGACGATTGGGGACTCGAATCCTCCGATTTCATCGTGTCACCGCTCGCAAGCGGCTCAAATCATGAGGAGCAGGGAGCGGCCGAGGCTCAGCTGACGCTGTCGGCGCTCAAGTATGCACGCTTCGCGCGCGGCGGCCGTATCAATCCGGTTGAACTCAGCAACATCCTCGACATGAAACCTCCGGTAAAAAATCCGAAGGTGGTGATGAAGGAGCTTGCCGAGTCATCGCATCCCGGTCCGTTCCTGCGCGGCATGAACCCGCATCACGAAGGCTTCGAAAAGCTGCGCCAGGAGCTGCTGAAAGCCCGCGGTTCGACACAGGCGGAAGAGCCGGTCGATCCTGCAGAGCAGGTCAAGATTCCGCGCGGCAGGTTGCTGCGCGCAGGCATTCGCAACGAACAAGTTTCGCTGCTCCGAAAGCGTCTCAATGTTCCGGCGGACAAACCCGCCAATGATGACCTTTATGATGATGGGTTGGTCAAGGCCGTTCAGGATTATCAGCAGCAAAACGGACTTCGCCCCGATGGTATCGTTGGGAACAGAATGCGCCGGGCGCTCAACGAGTCCGGCAAGCCGCGACATGTCGATTCAGGCCGCAACATCGATCGGTTGATCGCAAACATGGAGCGCTGGCGCTGGCTTCCTGAGAATCTCGGATCGTTCTACGTGATGAACAACATCCCGGAGTACGTCAGCGAAATTTGGAAAGGCAAAGACCTGGTCCTCCGCCAGAAAATGATCGTCGGCCAGCCAGCGTGGCCAACGCCAGTCCTGGCTGCAAACATGCAGTACGTAATTTTCCATCCGAGCTGGGGTATGCCCGATGGCATCAAGGCTAAGGAACTCCTGCCGCGCTTGAGACAAGCGTCAAATTCCGGCTACAACTTCTTCGATCAGCTCTTTGGCGGCGGTGGTGGCGGCAGCGGTGGTGCAAGAGTCATCGAGGCCTACAAGCTTCAGGTTTATTACAATGGGCGCCAGATCGATCCGGATTCCGTCGACTGGAATACGGCAGACATCCGGCGGTACAGCTTCATTCAGCCGCCGGGTCCCGACAATCCGCTCGGTCTGGTGAAGTTCCGTTTCCCAAACAAGCATGACGTCTACATGCACGATACGCCTGAGCGAGGCATGTTTGCGCAGGCCACGCGCGACCTCAGTCACGGATGCATGCGCGTTGGAGAGCCGCGAAAAACAGCGGAAGTCATTCTGCAAGAGGATAAGGGCTACTCACCTGAAAAAGTTGGCGAGCTTTGGAACAGTGGCGCCAGCGTCACCCTCAGCAAGCAGATTCCCGTCTACCTCGTTTACTTCACGGCCCGCGTTGAACCCGACGGTCATCTCGCGACGTTTTCCGATATCTACGGCAACGACAGCCGGGTGATGTCGGCATTGCGCGGGCGGCCGGTTCGCTACAATGCTCCTGAAGATGTCGATCCCACGGAAGCCGATCAACCGGGCGCTTCCGGCCGTTCCATCAGCGATGCGGGGGCGGACGACTTGGACGAACCGCCCGCCGCTCGGCGGGGCCGCAATGCTAGGACAACGGCGAGCAGGGCTAAGTACAAGTCTCCTGCCAACACCTTGCAGGATGCGCTTTCAAACATTTTCCTGAACTAGGCGGTAAGAAGCCAGGTTCGAACCAAAAAGAAAGGGCGGCCCTCGGGCCGCCCTTCGTCTTTGCGCATCACAGGATAAGGACGCGTCACGCGGCCTTTTCGAGCTTCTGGTCCCATTTGCCGAGTGCGGCGAGACCATTCATCTTCGCGCGATGCGTAAAGGCACGCTGGCCCGCGGCGACATTCTCCGGCTTGCCGCCCCAGGCTTTGATCGCCGCCGCCTGCAACGCGCGTCCGTATGAGAAGGTCAGCGACCACGGAAGCGGGCCGGCAGCGTTCATCAGAGACAGATGTTCCGTTGCGGCTTCGTCCGATTGTCCGCCCGAAAGGAACGCGATGCCCGGCACTGCGGCCGGCACGGTCTCCTTGAGACACTTCAGCGTCTTCTCTGCGACCTCGGCGGCGCTCGCCTGCTTCGAACATTTTTGACCGGCGATGATCATGTTCGGCTTGAGCACCATGCCTTCGAGGTTGACGCGCGCGTCGTAAAGTTCGCGAAATACGGTCCGCAGCGTCCACTCGGTTACGCGATAGCACTCGTCGATGTCGTGCGACGCGTGCGCCCCGTCCATCAGGACTTCAGGTTCAACGATCGGCACGATGTTGGCTTCCTGCGCCAGAGCGGCATAGCGGGCGAGGGCGTGCGCGTTCGCCTTGATGCAATTCCAAGTCGGGCAACCATTCGCGATCGTGATGACCGCCCGCCATTTCGCAAACCGCGCGCCGAGTTTGTAGTACTCGGCGAAACGCTCGCGCAGACCGTCGAGCCCTTCCGTAATCGTTTCGATTTCGGACGTCGGCCCAGCCAGCGGCTTTGCTCCAAGATCGACCTTGATACCGGGAATCGAGCCCGCGGCCTTCATGATGTCGACGAGCGGCGTCCCGTCCTTCGCCTTCTGGCGGATCGTCTCGTCATAAAGAATGACGCCCGATACGTAGTTTTTCATGGCCTCCGTCGCGCGGAACAGCATCTCGCGATAATCGCGGCGGCTTTCTTCCGTCGACGTCAGGCTGATCGTATCGAAACGCTTCTTGATCGTGCTCGTGCTTTCGTCCGCGGCCAGGATGCCCTTGCCGGGCGCAACAAGAGCGCGGGCGATGTCTTCGAGTTTTTCGCTCATTTTTGCCTCCGAATGGCCGTTTGTACGTCAGTGATACCAACGAGAACGGGCGCCGTTCAACGGCGCCCGTCGATTGACCTAAAGCAACTTTCCCATCGCGACGGCAGTATCGGCCATGCGGTTTGAGAAACCCCACTCGTTATCATACCAGGACAGGATACGAACCAACTTGCCGTCAAGAACCTTGGTCTGGTCGAGATGGAAAATTGACGATCGGCTATCGTGATTGAAGTCCATCGAAACGTTCGGCTGATCCGTAACTCCAAGGATGCCCTTGAGTTCCTGCGAGGCGGCGCGCTGGATCGCTGCATTGATCTCGTCTTTTGTCGTCTCGCGCTTGGAGACGAACTTGAAATCGACGACCGAGACGTTCGGCGTCGGAACGCGGATCGACGTTCCGTCGAGCCGGCCGTTGAGTTCGGGCAGCACGAGACCGACCGCTTTGGCGGCGCCGGTCGAGGTCGGGATCATCGACATCGCAGCAGCGCGTGCCCGATAAAGATCCTTATGCAGGGTGTCGAGCGTCGGCTGATCGCCCGTGTAGGAGTGGATCGTCGTCATAAAGCCTTTGTCGATGCCGACGAAATCGTGAAGCACCTTCGCGACCGGAGCCAGGCAGTTGGTGGTGCACGAGGCGTTTGAAACGACGAGGTGGTCTTTCGTGAGTTTGTCGTTATTGACACCATAGACGACGGTCAGGTCCGCGCCGTCGGCCGGAGCCGAGATCAGCACGCGGTTGGCGCCAGCATCCAGATGCGCCTTCGCCTTTTCCTTCGAGGTGAAGATGCCCGTACACTCGAGCGCGATATCGACGCCGAGAGCCTTATGCGGCAGCTCCGCCGGATTTTTGATTGCCGTAACTTTGATAGGTCCGCGACCGGCATCGATCGTATCGCCGGAGACCTTCACCTCGTGAGGAAAGCGGCCGTGGACGCTGTCGAAGCGCAGCAGATGCGCGTTCGTCTCGACAGGACCGAGATCGTTGATGGCGACGACCTCGATATCTTTACGGCCGCTTTCGATGATTGCGCGCAGCACGTTGCGACCGATGCGGCCGAAACCGTTGATCGCCACCTTCACTGTCATTCTAGGGAATCCTCCGGGCCAGGAATTGGATTGGGCGCAAGCGCGAGCGCTTTGCCGCCGGACCTTCTCTCATTCTCGTAATATATGGGATCTTTCAATCTAGTAACAATTATAGGTCTTTAACGTGACGAACCAGGAGTCTGTCAATGTGGCAAGAGCCGGAGCGTTGCCACCTCTGTTCAATTTTTTGCAGGAATTTGCCGGAACACGCTGACGTTTGTTGACGGCGTTTACGATACGCACGTAACGTGTGTCTAAGACTTTTGGTGAAACGCGCGTCCATCGTGTCGCCCGAGAGGGCGTTGAGAGGCCATGACTGTACGCAACACCGCTAAGATCAAGCGAGCCGACGATATGAAGCCGGCACGCAAGGGCGCCCTTGATGGTGACATCCGGGCAGAGAATGTGCGGCTTCGAGCTGAGCTTGCAACGGCCCAGCAGCGCATTGCCGAGCTTGAGCAGCGCACGGCCGATGCGCTAAACCGCATTGATTGGGCGCTTGATTCCCTTCATAGTTGCAATCAGAGCGAATGAAGTGCGTGTCGTTCGCGCGGGAGGGCGGCACCGCCGTCGGGGTTAGTGGCTCACGTTGCGATCAACTTCAACGGCCGCACCTATCGCTTCTCATGTGGCGAGAACGAAGTCGAACGCCTTGAGGAAATCAGCAAGTACTTGACCGGTAAGCTCGAAGAGCTTGCGCGCGACCATGGCGACATCGGTGATGAGCGCCTGATGCTGATGGCCGCCCTGATGGTCACCGACGAGCTGTTCGATGCCCGCGCCGACGTGGACGAGCTGCTTGAGGGTACCGCCGAAGAAGCTCAGGCCGTTGCGGCGCGCCGGCACAGCGCTACCGGCTGACCTAAGCTAAACCGCCCTTTGTGTGCTTATTCGGAACCAAACCAGAGGCTCCGCAGGCAAAGACCTTCCTTTTCGGGGAAGGGGGGGTGAAGACCTAGGCGGACGATGGCGGCACTCGGCCGGGCAGAATTTCGCGCTGGCCCTGGATTTTTGGCGCATCGTCGCCTAACTGTTCCAATGCTGCGGGGCTCGTCAGGGGCAATATGACCCGGGGGCCTATAAGATCCGCACGGGCGCTGTCCCTGACCGGAGCCGTGGCTCCGGACACATGGTGCCCACCTACGCTCGTAGGGACCACGCGGGATCATGATCCCAACGGCCTTCGCGGCGCTTTATACCTTTAAGGCATGGCGGTGAGTGAACTAACCAAGCTCGATGCGAAAAGGGAGCTGCGTGCTCAGGCGATCGAACGCCGGAAAGTTGCGTTCGAAAGGCATGGTCCCGAAGCGAGCCGGAAAATTGCCGCGCATGGCCTTGATTTTCTAACTGCAAACGCAGGTTCAATCGTATCCGGGTTCGCCGCGATCCGCGACGAGATCAATCCGGCTCCACTGATGACCTGGCTACAGGCCGAAGGTTTTCGCCTTGCGTTGCCGGTGATGGAGGGGAAAGGCAAGCCGCTGGTTATGCGGGCGTGGACACCGGGCGACGCAATGAAAGCGGCGGCCTGGGGCATCGCCGAACCGCTCGACGACAAACCCGCCGTCGATCCGGACATCGTGCTTGTTCCGCTGCTCGCATTCGACATGCGCGGCTATCGCTTGGGGTATGGCGGCGGCTTCTACGACCGCACGCTGCATCGGTTAAGAAAGTTGAAACCGGTTGTCGCCGTGGGCCTTGCCTACGATGAACTAAGGGTCGACGCGGTGCCGGTCGAAAGCTATGACGAGCGACTTGATTGGGTGCTGACACCATCGGGCCCGGTGCACTGCCTCGACTCCTAGTTCTAATCGGAATTTTAGATGCGATTGTTGTTTCTCGGCGATATCGTTGGTCGGCCGGGCCGGACGGCGGTCTGCGATGCGCTTCCCGGACTCATCAAGCGCTATGCGATAGATTTTGTCGTCATCAACGGCGAGAACGCAGCCGGCGGTTTCGGCATCACAGAGGCGATCTTCAATGATTTGATCGATGCCGGGGCTGACTGCGTGACGCTCGGCAATCACGCATTCGATCAGAAAGACACGCTCATCTTCATCGAACGTCACGATCGGCTGATCAGACCGCTCAACTACCCCAAGGGAACGCCTGGCCGAGGCGCAACGCTGTTGAAAACCAAAAACGGTGCCGACGTGCTGGTGATCAACGCGATGGGGTTGGTGTTCATGCCGAATCTCGACTGCCCGTTTCGCGCCATCGACGCGGAACTATCGGCATGCGCACTGAAGCACGGCGCCGATGCGATCCTTATCGATTTCCACGCCGAGGCGACGAGCGAGAAACAAGCGATGGGCCACTTCCTCGATGGCCGCGCCAGCGTCGTCGTCGGAACGCACACGCATACGCCGACTGCCGACGGGCGCGTTCTGCCAGGCGGTACCGCCTACATGACGGACGTCGGTATGTGCGGTGATTACAACTCGGTGCTCGGCATGGACACCGACGAGCCGATCAACCGGTTTCTGACCAAAATCCCCCGCGGCCGTTACGAGCCGGCGACTGGACCGGGCACGATTTCAGGGTTTTTGGTCGATATCGACGACGCGACGGGCCTCGCCACCCGTGCCGAGCCCCTCCGCCAAGGGCCGCATCTGAACCCCGCTATTCCGGACGTCTGACAGCCGCCGCAAAGGCTTGACCGTGGCAATCGGAGCCGCGAAAAGGGGCGATCGTCTCCAGGAACAGCACGCACGACGGACTCGACAATGGCCGGCCATTCGCAATTCAAGAACATCATGCACCGCAAGGGCAAGCAGGACGCGATCCGCGCCAAGCTGTTTGCCAAATTCGCACGTGAGATTACCGTCGCGGCCAAAAGCGGCACGCCTGATCCGGACATGAATCCGCGCCTGCGCCTCGCCATCCAGGAAGCGCGAGCCGAGAACATGCCCAAGGACAACATCGAGCGGGCGATCAAGAAGGCGTTGGGCGGCGATCTCGCGAACTATGAAGCCGTGCGCTACGAAGGCTATGCTCCAGGTGGCGTCGCCGTCATGGTCGAAGCGCTGACTGACAATCGCAACCGCACGGGCGGCGCCGTCAGAAGCGTCTTTACGAAGTATAACGGCAATCTCGGAGCCACGGGCTCCGTTAGCCACATGTTCAACCACATCGGCGAGATCACCTATAAGCCCGAAACGGGATCGGCCGAAGCCGTGCTTGACGCCGCGATCGAAGCGGGCGCCGACGACGTTCAATCCGACGACAACGGCCACGTCATTGTGTGCGCATTCGAGTCGCTCGGCTCGGTCGCATCTGCGCTTGAAAAGACGCTCGGCGAAGCCCAAAGCGTCAAGGCCGTCTGGAAGCCGAACCTCACGACCCCGGTCGACGAAGACAACGCCCAGACGATCATGAAAATGCTCTCGGCGCTGGAAGACGACGATGATGTGCAGAATGTCTACGCCAACTTCGAGATCTCCGACGAGGTCATGAAGAAGCTGACCGCCGCCTGATCAACGGACGGTTGTGCTCCCGCATAGAGCAGACTGAGGGCCGCCGGCATCAGCCGAACGGGAAGGTGGCCGATGCTACCAAACAAACCACCGTCGCTGCTGTTGTTGCCAGTCTTGCCGTCGGCGTCCTGCGTGGTTCGTGCTATGCGGAAGGTATGACCGCACGAACGATTCGCATCATTGGATTCGATCCGGGACTCAGGCGCACCGGTTGGGGCGTCGTAGAGAGCGACGGCGTGCGGCTCGTCTACGTTGCTTCAGGCGTGATTACGCCGCCCAAGGACGATGACCTCGCATATCGGCTTGCCGCTCTGTTCGATGCCGTCACATCGGTCATCCAGAGTTTCAGCCCGTCCGAGGCGGCGGTCGAAGAGACTTTCGTAAACGAAAACCCGCGCTCGACGTTGAAGCTCGGCCAGGCGCGCGGCGCCGTCCTTTTGGCTCCGGCGCGGCTCGGCTTACGAGTCGCCGAATATACGCCGAACCTGATCAAGAAATCGGTCGTCGGCACCGGCCATGCCGAGAAACAACAGATCCAGGCGATGATCTCTTTCCTGCTGCCGAAAGCGACGTTTGAATGCGCCGATGAAGCCGATGCGCTTGCCATCGCCATCACCCACGCGCACCATCGCTCCAGCCGCCAGCGGCTCGCCTCGGTAGCAGCGAAAGTCGTCTGAACATGATCGGCAAGCTCAAGGGTAAAGTCGATGCCGTCGGCGAAAGCTTTCTCATCGTTGACGTAAACGGCGTCGGTTACGAAGTTCAGGCGTCGTCGCGCACATTGCGAAATCTGAAGCCTGGCGACGACGTGGCGCTCACCATCGACACGCACGTACGCGAAGATGCAATCCGCCTCTTCGGCTTCCAGAGCGAGTTCGAGCGCAGCTGGTTTCGCACGCTGCAGACGATCCAGGGCGTTGGGGCCAAGGTCGCGTTGAGCGTGCTCGGTATCCTCGGACCGCAGGACATTGCCAATGCAGTCGCGCTGGGAAATTGGGCGGCGGTTGAGGAAGCTCCTGGCGTCGGCAAGAAGCTCGCCCAACGCATCGTCGCGGAATTGAAGGACAAGGCGCCCGCATTGTCCATTTCCGGACTACCGACACCCGCTGGCGGCGTCGCGACGGTCGTGCCGCCCACCGGCATTGCTGCGGCGGAAGCGATCTCCGCACTGACCAATCTCGGGTATAACCCCGCCCAGGCGAATGCCGCGGTAGCGCACGCAGCACGCGAGTTGGGAGAGGCGGCCGAGACGGCGGCATTGATAAAGCGTGCGCTCAAAGAGCTGGCGAAATAAGAAAGCGCATGTGCCGAATGGCTTGGGGGGATGATCAGTGAAAGACGCGACCAACGCCCAGCGGGCCATGTGGATGGTGCTGATCACGTCACTTGCAGCGCCGTTTTTCGTGAGCCTCATGTGCTTGGGGCTCGCTCTCGGCCGCCCGGCGACGAATTTCCTGATGCCGGAAGCCGTCGGGCCGCTCGGCGAATTTGCCGTCGATGTGTTTGCCTGGAGTGCTCTGCCTGCGACCGTCGCCGCGCTCGGACTGACGCCCTTCGTTCTACAACACGGGTCCTATACGTGGCTGCAGGCGGCCGTAGCGGGTGTTCTAGCATTTATGGCCGGCGCGATCATTTTTCCGTTTCCCGTTCAGGCTGCGTTGCCCTTTCTGGCCTTTCTTGCGGGCCTCGTCGCCATCGGTATGCGGGCGATGCTGGTCAGCGGCGGCATCCTTTTGGAAAACCCCAAGGCCTGACAGAATCCCCGCGTTTGCACGCGTTTATCGGTATAGGCGGCTTGGTTGTCTTGACGGGGCCGCCGAATAGCCCCACGAACAAACCATGACCGACCGCCTCGTCAGCAGCGCGAAAAAGGAAGTGGACGCCTTTGAGGCGACGATCCGCCCGCAGTCGCTCGACGAATTTATCGGGCAGGAACAGGCACGCGCCAATCTCCGCGTATTCATCACGGCAGCGCGCGGCCGGGGCGACGCTCTCGATCATGTGCTCTTTGCCGGACCTCCGGGCCTCGGCAAGACGACGCTGGCTCAGATCATGGCCAAGGAGCTCGGAGTTGGCTTTCGCGCAACATCGGGCCCGGTGATTTCCAAGGCGGGCGATCTCGCGGCGTTGCTGACCAACCTCGAAGAGCGCGACGTGCTCTTCATCGACGAAATCCATAGGCTCAATCCCGCCGTCGAAGAGATCCTCTATCCGGCGATGGAAGACTTCCAGCTCGATCTGATGATCGGCGAGGGCCCGGCGGCGCGCTCCGTGCGGATTGATCTTCCGAAGTTCACCCTTGTCGGCGCCACGACACGCGCCGGACTTCTGACCAACCCGCTGCGCGACCGCTTTGGCATCCCGGTGCGGCTCA
>Ga0182749_1001238_pt1 | contig 20565 bp, 15 predicted proteins | sample eDN3rd37CKraftMG_FD_128875 | JGI IMG/M metagenome (GOLD analysis project Ga0182749, IMG submission 128875) | Enriched Miracle-Growth compost microbial communities from Emeryville, California, USA - eDNA 3rd pass 37_C Kraft MG (version 2) (version 2) ...
CCGTCTCCGCTCGCTCCGCTCGGTCGACGAGCCCGGGGACTACCGCTCGTCGACCGGAGGCGCGCAGCGCCGCAGCGGAGACGGGTCGAGCGCAGCGCCGCAGGCGCGGAGCCGAGACCTCAGGCCACAACCCCAGATCTCGACTCGCTCCGCTCGCTCGATCCGTCTCCGCTCGCTCCGCTCGGTCGACGAGCCCAACCTCTCGTCGACCGGAGCGGCGCAGCCGCGGAGCCGAGACCTGGGGCACAGCCCGGGGCCCGGTCAGAACTCGCCGTAGACCGCGACGGTGTTGGCGGCGACCTGGGCGCAGAGCTCGTCCAGGTCGCGGCCGAGCTCCGTGGCCATGAAGCGCATCGTGATCGGCACGAGGTACGGCGCGTTGGGCCGGCCGCGGTACGGCATCGGGGTGAGGAACGGCGCGTCGGTCTCGACCAGGATCCGATCGAGCGGGGTGACGGCCAGCGCATCGCGCAGGTTCTGCGCGTTCTTGAACGTGATGTTGCCCGCGAACGAGAGGTAGCAGCCCATCGCGACGGCCTCGCGCGCCATATCGGCGTCGCCGGAGAAGCAGTGGAACACCGTCCGCTCGGGCGCGCCCACGCGGGCGAGCGTGTCGAGCACCTCGCGGTGGGCGTCGCGATCGTGGATCTGCATCGCGATGCCGTGCCTCGTGGCGATGTCGATGTGCGCCTCGAACGAGGCGAACTGCGCCGGGCGGCCGTCCTCATCGGTGCGGAAGAAGTCCAGGCCGGTCTCGCCGACCGCCCGCACGCGCGGGTGCGCCGCGAGCTCGTCGATCACGGCGATCGCCTCGTCGAGCCGCCCCTGCGCGGCGTACGCGGGCGCGTCGTTGGGATGGATCGCGACCGCGGCGAGCACGCGGGGGTGCGCCTCGGCGGCGGCCACGGCCCAGCGCGAGGACTCGATGTCGCCCGAGGCCTGCACGACGCCGGCGATGCCGCCCGCCTGTGCCCGCCGCAGCTGCTCGTCGAGCGACAGCGGATCGTCGCCGTCCTCGATCTCGAGGTGGCAGTGGTTGTCGTACACCGGCACGGCGAGCGGCTCGGGCGCCTCCGGGTGCGACAGGTCCTTGCGCCCCTTCGTCGACCGCTTCTCGACGTACGTCTCGCGCGCGCCCTCCCCGACGGCGCCGTTGCCCGACACCGCCGACATCACTCGCTCTCGATGCGCGGGAACAGCGGCTCGAGCGTGGTCACGGCGGCGCCGGCGGGCAGGCGGCCCCACTCGCCCGCGGCGCGGACGTCCTGCGCCGTCAGCTCGCCGAGCGCGGCCTCGGCGCCCAGCGCCGCCCACAGCTTGGCCGTGGACTGCGGCATGATCGGCGACAGCAGCACGGCCAGCGCGCGCAGGCCCTCGGCGCACGTGTAGAGCACGGTGGCCAGGCGGTCGCGCTGCGCCTCGTCCTTGGCGAGTGCCCACGGCTCGTTGTCCGTGATGTAGCCGTTCAGCTCGTCGACGATCGTCCAGATCGCGTCGATCGCCTGATCGATCCGGAACGCCTCGATCGCGGCATCGGCGTCCGCCGTCGCCTTCGCAACGAGCTGCTGGATGCGCAGGTCGGCCTCGGCGTACTCGCCGGGCGCGGGGATCGATCCGTCGAAGTACTTGCCGATCATGGCGACGGTGCGGGACGCGAGGTTCCCGAAGCCGTTGGCGAGCTCCGCCTGGTAGCGGGCCACCATGTCCTCCCAGGAGAACGAGCCGTCCTGCCCGAAGGCGATCGCCGAGAGGAAGTAGTAGCGGAACGCGTCGCTGCCGAACGTGTCCACGAGGGTCTCGGGCGCGATGCCGGTGGCCTTGGACTTGGACATCTTCTCGCCGCCGACGAGCAGCCAGCCGTGCGCGAACACGCCGCGCGGAACCTCGAGGCCCGCCGCCATGAGCATCGCGGGCCAGATGACGGCGTGGAAGCGGAGGATGTCCTTGCCGACCACGTGGTAGCCGGGCCAGCGGCGATCGAACGTGGCCTGATCGGCCCCGTACCCGACCGCGGTGGCGTAGTTGAGCAGCGCGTCGATCCACACGTACAGGACGTGCGACGTGTCCCACGGGATCGGGATGCCCCAGTCGAACGCGGAGCGGGAGATCGACAGGTCCTTCAGGCCCTGCTGCACGAAGGCGACGACCTCGTTGCGCGCCGACTCGGGCTGCACGAAGTCGGGGCGCTCGCGGTACAGCTCGAGGAGGCGGTCCTGGAACTCGCTCAGCTTGAAGAAGTAGTTCTTCTCGTGCAGCAGCTCGAGCGGCTTGGAGTGGATCGCGCACACCTTGAGGCCCTCGAACGGGCCCGTGCCGTCGACGATCTCGCTCTCCGGCTTGAACTCCTCGCAGCCGACGCAGTACAGCGCCTCGTACTCGCCCGCGTACACGTAGCCGCGGTCGTAGATCGCCTGCCAGAACGTGGCGGCGGCGGTCTCGTGGCGCTCCTGCGTGGTGCGGATGAAGTCGTCGTTGGCGACGTCGAGCGTCTTCAGCAGCGGGAACCACGCCTCGGTGACGAGCTTGTCGACCCACTCCTGCGGCGTCACGCCGTTCGCGGCGGCGGCGCGCATCATCTTCTGGCCGTGCTCGTCCGTGCCCGTCAGCATCCACGTGTCGTCGCCGCCCTGGCGGTGCCAGCGGGCGAGCGCGTCCACGGCGACGGTCGTGTACCCGTGGCCGATGTGCGGCACATCGCTCGGGTAGTAGATCGGCGTGGTGATGTAGAAAGAGCGCCCGGAAGTCACCCGAGAAGTCTAGTTGCGGGCGCTGACGGTATTTCGCGCGGCCCCGCCGCGCCGCTTCCCGAGTGCCTCCGCGTCACATTCGCGCTTCCCGAGTGGCGTCGTGCCGTTTTCCGGTCGCCAGACGACCGATCGGCACTCGCGATACGTCACACTCACCGCGCGGCGAGCGCGGCCTGGTACAGGTCGCGCGAGGGGAGGCCGGTCGCGGCGGCGACCTCGCGCGCGGCGTCCTTGAGCCGCATGCCGCCGTCGACGAGCGCGCGCACCTGCGCGAGAGCGTCGTCGGGCGAGGTCTCGCGCGGGTCGGCGCCTGCCACGACGATCACGAGCTCGCCGCGGACGCCGTCCTCCGCCCACGCGGCCAACTCCGCGAGCGAGCCGCGCGCGACCTCCTCGTGCAGCTTCGTGAGCTCCCGCGCGACGGCCGCCCGCCGATCGGCGCCGAACGCGGTGGCCATGTCGGCGAGCGTCTGCGCGACCCGCGACGGCGCCTCGAAGAACACCATCGTGCGCTGCTCGCCGGCGAGCGCCGCGAACGCGCGGGCACGCTCCCCCGGCTTGCGCGCGACGAAGCCCTCGAACGTGAAGCGATCCGTCGGCAGGCCCGACACCGCCAGGGCCGTCAGCACGGCGCTGGGACCGGGGATCGCCGTCACCTCGACACCGGCGGACACGGCCGTGGCCACGAGCCCGTAGCCGGGGTCACTCACCGTCGGCATGCCGGCGTCGGTCAGCACCACGAGATCCTCGTCTCGCGCGCGTTCGACGAGCTCGGCCGAGACCTGCTTCTCGTTGTGGTCGTGCAGGGCGATCAGGCGAGGCCGGTTCGCGATGCCGAGCGCCTGGAAGAGCCGATGCGCCGTGCGGGTGTCCTCGGCCGCGACGACGGACGCCGCATCGAGCACCTCGACGAGGCGACGCGAGGCATCCCCGAGATTCCCGATGGGCGTCGCCGCGAGGATGATCACCGCTCCAGCGTACGGGTACCGTTTCGGAGGTGACCGAACGCTCGCTGATCCTCGATTTCGATGGCACGGTGTGCGTGGGGCACCGCCCCGCCCTCGTGTACGCGCATCAGGCCGCGGGGCTGCACCCCGATCTCGCGGACCTCGCGGAGCGGATCGAGCGGTACTGCGCCGGCGAGGCGATGGCCGAGTTCGAGGGCGCCCCCGACGGCTACATCGCCGTGCAGCGCCGGGCGACCGCGCAGGGCGTGCCGATCTCGGCGCTGCAGGCGGCGTTCATGGAGGCGCGGCGGCAGCTCGCCGACACGGGCCTCGACACTCGGGCACCCGAGGGACTGCGACCGCTGCTCGACGAGCTGCGCGGGGCGGGCACGCGCCTGCTGCTCGTCACGAACGCGCCGCCGCACGGCCTCGATCGGATGCTCGTGCACCTCGGACTCGACGGCGCCTTCGACGACGTGATCGCCGACGCCGGCAAGCCCGCCGGGCTCGGCGACATCCTCGACGGCCTCGGTCATCCCGTCGCCAAGGACACCGTGCTCAGCATCGGCGACATCTTCCTCAACGACCTGTCGGTGCCGCTCGAGCGCGGCGCATCGACGGCCCTCATCGATCCGTTCGACCGGGTCGAGGGCGACCCCGACGTCCGCGCCCGCACCTTCGAGGAGCTCATCCCCTTCATCCGCGCGTGGGCTCGACTCGACGGCGAGTGAACGGTTACATCCTTGTGAACCCTTGCCGACCGGAGCGCCTCGGCGGTTAGATTCGGCAATGCGCGCCTCCCGCGCTTCCTGTCGTCTTCGCGCGTCCCGCGCACCCCGATCGAGGGAGAGATCTTGACTCACCGCATCTTCACGAAGCGCCGTGCCGTGGCCGCCGTCACCGGTGCCGCGGCGCTCGCCCTGGTCCTCGCCGGCTGCGCGGGCGGCGACGCCCCGACGGACGGTGGCGACGCCGACGCGCCCAGCGAGCTCGTGCTCGGCCTCGTGCCCTCGCAGGACGTCGACCAGCTCGTGCTCGATGGCGAGGAGCTCGGCGCCCTGCTGTCGGAGGAGCTCGGGATCCCGGTCACGACCCACGTCTCGACCGACTACGCCGCGCTCGTGACCGCGATGCAGGCCGGCCAGGCGCAGATCGGCATGTTCGGCCCGATCGCCCTCGTGCAGGCCGCCGACGTGGCCGGAGCGATCCCCGTGCTGCAGTCGGTGCGCTACGGGTCGGACACCTACGTGACGCAGTGGTACACGAAGGACACCGACCGCTTCTGCCTCGACGAGATCGTCGAGAAGGAGACCGAGGACGGCGTGTTCACGTTCTGCAACGGCACGGACGCCGACGAGGTCGAGGGCCCGAAGGGCGAGGAGGCTCTCGAGCTGATCACGCAGGACGAGAAGATCGCGTTCGTGGACGAGGGCTCGGCGTCGGGCTACTACTACCCCGCCACGCAGCTGCAGGAGGTCGCGGGCCTCGACCCGTTCGCGCTCACCGGCGCGATCTTCGCCGGCGGGCACCCGAACGCGGTCATCGCCGTCGACGACGGCGACGCGACGGTCGGCGTGAGCTTCGACGACGCCCGCGAGGAGGTCGTCGCGGAGCGCCCGACCATCGGCCAGGACCTGACGGTCTTCGCCTGGTCGCAGAACATCCCCAACGACGGCATCGCGGTCTCGGCGGACCTGTCGGAGGAGTGGCAGCAGAAGATCACCGACGCGTTCCTCGCGGTCGCCGAGACGGAGGAGGGCCTGGAGGTCCTCGACGCCGTGTACAACATCGACGGCCTCGTCCCCGCCGACCTCGACGCGCTCGATGCGGCCCGTCAGGTCGAGGCCAACTTCGGCGAGTGAACCGCGCGGGCCCCGGTCGGCAGCGACCGGGGCCCGCATCCCCGACCCAAAGGCAGAACGCGCGTGATCCGCTTCGACGACGTCTCCGTCACCTACCCCACCGGCACGAGGGGCCTCGACGGGGTGACCCTCGAGATCCCGGACGGCCAGTTCGTCGTCGTGGTCGGCCTCTCCGGTGCCGGCAAGTCGACCCTCATCCGCACCATCAACGGGATCGTGCGCACGAGCGCCGGCGCGCTGGAGGTCGACGGGTTCCGCGTCGACGGCGCCTCCAACCGCGGCCTGCGTGAGCTGCGCTCCCGCGTCGGAATGATCTTCCAGTCCTTCAACCTGGTGTCCCGTTCGACGGTGCTCAACAACGTCCTCACCGGGCGCCTGCACTCCACGCCGTGGTGGCGCGCGCTGTTCGGCTGGTGGCGCAAGGCCGACACCGAGCTGGCGTTCCAGTCGCTCGAGCGCGTCGGCATCGTCGAGAAGGCCTACAACCGGGCCTCGGCGCTGTCGGGCGGCCAGCAGCAACGCGTGGCGATCGCCCGCGCGCTCGCGCAGGAGCCGTCCGTGATCCTGGCCGACGAGCCCGTCGCCTCGCTCGATCCCCCCACCGCCAACATGGTGATGCGCGACCTCCAGCGCATCAACCGCGAGCTCGGCATCACGGTCGTGGTGAACCTGCACTTCCTCGACCTCGCCACCACGTACGCGGACCGGATCATCGGCATGCGTGCCGGCAAGGTCGTGTTCGACGGCACCGCGGCCGAGACCGACGACGCGGTGTTCGAGCAGATCTACGGGCGCGCCCTGTCGGCCGAGGACGTGCTGCCCGGTTCCGCCGCGGTTCAGATCGATCTCCCCGACTCCCCGGCGGACGCATGACCGCGCCCGCCGCACCGGCCCGTCCCCGCAAGCCGGGGCCCCGCCCGTTCTTCATCGTCGTCGGCGTCGTCGCCGTCGCGATGACGGTGTGGTCAGCCATCCAGATCGACTTCACCCTCGCGCCGTTCTTCGAGGGCAACCCGCGTGCCTGGGGCATCGTCCAGCAGTACCTCACCCCGAACTGGGCCTTCGTCGCGCAGGTCTGGCCGCAGTGGCTCGAGACGCTGCTGATGGCGGTCATCGCGACGTTCGCGGGGGCGCTGCTCGGGCTCGCCTTCGCGCTGATGGGCTCGCACACCTCCAACCGCGCCCCGTGGCTGCTGCGGGTTGTGCGCTGGATCCTGTCCGTGCTGCGCTCACTGCCCGAGATCGGCTGGGCCTACCTCATGGTGGCCATGGTCGGGATCGGCTCGCTCGCGGGCGTGCTGGCCCTCGTGATCTTCAACATGGGCATCATCGCCAAGCTCACGAGCGAGACGATCGACGCCGTCGATCGCGGCCCCCTCGAGGCCGCCGACGCCGCGGGCGCCTCCACCATGCAGCGGATCGTCGTTGCCCTGCTGCCGCAGATCTGGCCCGGCTACTTCTCGTACGTGCTGTACGTGTTCGAGATCAACCTGCGGGCCTCCGCGATCATCGGCATGGTCGGCGCGGGCGGCATCGGTTCGGTGCTGAACGTCGAACGAGCCCGCTTCAACTACGACAACGTCTCGGCGATCGTCGTGGGCTTCATCATCATCGTCATCGTGCTCGACGTCGTGTCGCAGACCCTGCGGAAGAGGCTGATGTGAGCACCGTCACCTCCGCGCGCCCCGCAGCGCCCTCGAAGCTCCCCGCGACGATCACGTTCGTGGCGGTCGCCGCCGTCGTCATCGCGTGTGCCGTGGCGCTGCGCGCCGACTGGCTCGCGCTCCTGGAGCTGCCCGAGCGCATCGTCACCTACGCGCGCCTGCTGACCGAGGGGTTCTGGGCGAACCCGTTCGCCGACCCGCAGCGCGACTGGTGGGCCGTCGCGTTCGACTTCATGTTCGACTCGCTCTACATCGCGTGGATCGGCACCCTCATCGGCGCGATCCTCTCCGTGCCGTTCGGCTTCGCCGCGGCGCGGAACGTCGCCCCGCAGTGGCTCGTCTGGATCACCCGCACGGTGCTCAACGTCATCCGCGCGATCCCCGAGTTCATCCTCGCGATCGTCTTCCTGCTGCCCCTGTTCGGGTTCCACCCGGCGGCGGGCGCCCTCGCGCTCGGCATCGGGTCGGTCGGCACGCTGGGCAAGCTCACGAGCGAGGCGCTCGAGGACCTCAAGCCCGGGCCGGTCGAGGCGCTGCGCGCCACCGGCGCCTCGGGCATCGCCGTGCTGCGCTGGGGCATGCTGCCGCAGGTGATGCCCGAGATCATCTCGTTCTGGCTGTACCGGTTCGAGGTCAACATCCGCGCGGGAGCGATCCTCGGCATGCTCGGCCTCGGCGGCATCGGCTTCCTGTTCGACCAGCTGTTCAACGGCCGCGAGTGGGCCCGCGCCGGCATCGCCCTGCTCGTGACGGTGGTCGTCACGATCATCGTCGACCAGCTCTCGGCCGCCGTCCGCCACCGCATCATCGGCGCCGAGCAGTTCACGCACCGCGAGGTGTTCTGATCGCTCGGCGGGTGCGGGTGCGGCGCGTCGTGCGTTTCGGCGCAGATCTGCGTTCCGGCGCACCCGATCGGGGATCCCGCTGCGCAGAATCGCAGATCTGCGCTGAATCGTTCGCGGCCGCAGGGGCGAACGCTCGCTCACAGGGCGCGATCCGACGCCCGCTGTCCACGTTCTGCGGCGCCACGCGCCGACGGCGATGCGTACCGGGGCACGGTGGCGGGATGGATGTCGTCATGGCTCTGCGCAGGTCGAACGGAATCGCGCGCACAAGGTCCCTTCTGACGTCAGGCGTGTCGCGGTACCAGCTGGCGCGCGCGATCGACGGCGGGCGGGTCATCCGCCCACGGAAGGGCTGGGTGGCGTTGCCTGAGACCGACCCGGACCTGCTCGCCGCGGCCCGCGTGGGCGTCGTGCTCAGCTGCGTCACGCAGGCCGCACGCCTCGGTCTCTGGGACGTCCGATCGGCGACGCCGCACGTGGCGATCACACCCGGGCACCACCTTCGGGCCCCGTCGACCGCTCACGTCCACTGGGCGCGACCCTTCGCACCGCGACACCCGGACCTCCTGGAGGATCCGATCGAGAACGTCCTGGCTCTCTGCGCCGACTGCCAGCCGCACGAGAACGCCCTCGCGATCTGGGAATCCGCGCTGCGCCAGGATCGCGTGGACCGGCAGACCCTCGAGACGCTGCCCCTGAGCGCTCGCGCGCGCCGGGTCCTCGACGAGGCCGACCCGTTCGCCGACGCCGGGACCGAGTCGATCGTCGCGACGCGCCTGCGGTGGCTCGCGCTGCCCCTGCGACGTCAGGCACTCATCCTGGGCCATCGCGTCGATTTGCTGATCGGCGAGCGCCTGGTCATCCAGATCGACGGCGGCCACCACGTGGATATGCAGCGCATCCGCGACAACGAGCACGACGCGCGCCTGCGGCTCGCGGGCTATCACGTGATCCGCATCGGATATCGGCAGGTCATGGACGACTGGAGCACGGTCCAGGACCTCATCCTGCGCGCGATCGCGCGGGGCCTCCACCGCGCGCCCTGACCCGCGCCCGTCGCACGATTCGGCGCAGATCTGCCGTTCGGCGCAGCGCACCGCCGCATCGGCTGCGCTGAATCGCAGATCTGCGCTGAATCGCACGCACGAGCGCGGCGCGCGGCGATGCCGCGGGCGCGCGCGGGCCCCGAATAGGCTGACGGGGTGAGGATCCGGGCGCGCGCGTGGGAGTGGCTCGCGCCACTGCTGGTGACGGTTCTCGCCGCGCTGCCGCGGCTCATCGCGCTGGGGCACCCTGACCAGCTCGTCTTCGACGAGACCTACTACGTCAAGGACGCCTGGTCGCTGTGGAACCTCGGCTACGAGGGCAAGTGGCCCGACGACTGGGACGCGCGCTTCGTCGCCGGCGAGACCGATGCGTACGGCACCGATCCGTCGTACGTCGTGCATCCGCCGCTCGGGAAGTGGCTCATCGCGCTCGGCATGGCCGTGTTCGGCGCCGACAACGGGTGGGGCTGGAGGTTCGCCGTCGCGCTCGCGGGCATCGCCGCGGTCCCGGTGCTGTACCTGATCGGGCGCCGTGTCTCGGGCTCGATCGCGGTCGGCGCGCTGGCCGGCGGGCTGCTGGCGGTCGACGGCCTCGGGATCGCGATGAGCCGCGTCGCGCTGCTCGACAACCTGCTGGCGTTCTTCGTCCTCCTCGCCGTGCTGTTCGTCGTGATCGATCGGGAACAGGTGCGCAAGCGTCTCGAGAACGCCCCGGACTCGGCGTTCGCCCCCGTGCTGTGGAACCGGCCGTGGGTGCTGGCTGCGGGCGTCGCGCTCGGCGCGGCCACGGCCGTGAAGTGGTCGGGGCTGTACGCGCTCGCCGGCGTGGGCCTCTGGCTCGTCGTCACCGACGCGCTGGAACGGCGCCGCGCGCGGTTCGAGGGGTGGCTGCCCGCCGCCGTCGTGCGGCAGGGGCCCGCATCATTCATGCTGCTCGTGCCGATCGCGGCGGTCACGTACCTCGCGTCGTGGTCGGGGTGGCTGCTGAGCTCGGGCGGCTACGACCGCCAGTCGGACCCGAACCCCCTCGTGGCGCTGTGGAACTACCACGTCTCGGTGTACGGCTTCCACGTGGGGCTCTCGAGCGGCCACCCGTACGCCAGCCCCGCCTGGCAGTGGCCCCTGCTGCTGCGCCCGACCGCGATGTGGGTCGATCGCCCGGCCGTCGGCGACGCGCGATGCCTGTGGAGCGACGACTGCATGGGCGTGATCACGAGCCTGCCGAACCCGATCACGTGGTACGCCGGGATGGCCGCGCTCGTTCTCCTCGCCGTCGTCGCGATCCGCCGGCGCAGCGCCCGCTTCACGGTGCCGCTCGTCGGCGTCGCGATCACGTGGCTGCCGTGGCTGCTGTACCCGGGGCGGACGATGTTCCAGTTCTACTCGATCACGATGCTGCCGTTCGTGTGCCTGGCTCTCGCTCTCGCGATCCAGTGGCTGTGCCGCGATCGCGAGCCCGTGCTGCTGCCCGATCCGACGCCGCGCGAGCGCGTCGAGGCGATGCGCCACGCCACGGGCCAGACCCGTGCGTGGCGCATGACGTCGTCGGCCTTCATCGTGGTCGCGCTGGCCGCCGCCCTGTACTTCCTGCCCCTGTCGACGGGCATCCTCGAGCCGTACGGCCTCTGGCGGCTGCACATGTGGCTCCCCGGCTGGGTGTGACGCCGGGCCGAGAGCCCGCGAGCCAGCGGCACGACGCAAACGGGCCGGTCCCCCGAAGGGAACCGGCCCGCGCGATCCGATCGGATCAGTTGAACTCGAGCGGGTGCGTGGCCACGCGGCCCGAACCGTCGCCCGGGTCGATCGCGGTGATCGCGCTCATCTCGGCGTCGGTCAGCTCGAAGCCGAAAACGTCGAAGTTCTCGGCCATGCGCTCCTTGCGCACCGACTTGGGGAACACGATGAACCCGCGCTGCAGGTGCCAGCGGATGACGACCTGGGCGGGCGTCTTGCCGTGCGCCTCGGCCGCCGCGGCGACGGCGGGGTTCTCGAACAGCGGGTACTTGCCCTGGCCGAGGGGACCCCACGACTCGATCTTCATGCCGTTGGCCTCGCCCCACGCCAGCACGTCGGACTGCTGGTAGGCGGGGTGCAGCTCGATCTGGTCGACGGCCGGCACGACGCCCGTGTCCTTGACGAGGCGATCCAGGTGCTCCGGCAGGTGGTTCGAGACGCCGATCGAGCGCGACAGCCCGGCGTCGCGGATCTCGATCAGCTTCTGCCACGCGTTGGAGTACGTGTCGCGCTGCGGCGTCGGCCAGTGCGTCAGGTACAGGTCGACGTACTCGAGCCCGAGCTTGTCGAGGCTCTCCCGGATCGCGTCGTGCGGCTGCTCGCCCGACTGGCGGTCGTTCCAGAGCTTGGTCGTGATGAAGAGCTCCTCGCGCGGGATGCCGCTCTTGGCGATCGCGGCGCCCACGCCCTCCTCGTTCTTGTAGATCGCGGCGGTGTCGATGTGGCGGTAGCCGACCTCGAGCGCCTCGCTGACGGCCTTCTCGGCCTCGGCCGGCGGCACGAGGAAGACGCCGAAACCGAGCTGCGGGATGTCGTAACCGGAGTTGAGCTTCACGGTGGGAACGGTCATGGCACCAGCCTACGGCTCGCCCCGGACACCGGGGTCACGAGCCGGCGCGCACCCGCTCGCGCTCGGCCTCGACGGCCGCGACGCGGGCGAACAGCGCGTCGAACACGCTCGCCCGGTCGAACTGCAGGGCGTGCTCGCGGGCGCGCTCCTCCCACTCGGCCCTCTCGTCGGCGTCCATCGTGAGCGCGCGATCGATCGCCGCGGCGATCTGATCGGGCGCGTCCACGTCGATGATCATCGCTGTGTCGCCGACGGCCTCCCCCACGCCACCGGTCAGCGTCGTGATCGCGGGGCCGCCACCGGCGAGCGCCTTCTCGGCCAGCGCGATCCCGAACGTCTCGATGAACTCCGGGCGCGGCTTGGTCGGCAGCACGTACGCGGCGGCCCCCGCGAACAGGAACGGCTTCTCCGCGTCGTCCACGTCGACGAGGAAGCGGATCCGGTCGGCCGCCGGCGAGGCCGCCGCGATCGCCCGCAGCTCCATCTCCTCCGGACCGCGCCCCGCGATGACGAGCTGGCGGTCGCGGGCCGCCTCCGACGCGGCGAAGCCCGCGATGAGGTCGTCGACGCCCTTGGCCCGCGCCAGGCGCGACAGGTAGAACACGTAGCCGTCGCGCTCGAGGCCCCGGGCCGCGAGGTGCCGATCGACGTCCGCGGGGTCGAGCCCCACGAACAGGGCGGCGTTGATCGCGGGGTACGAGATCGCCACCCGCTCCTCGCAGCGGGCGGCGTAGCTCGTGCCGTGCTTGGCGTCGAGGTGGCGCGCCTCCTCGACGATGAGGTCCTTGGTGTACTGGCTCACCGCCACGCACACGTCGCTGGCCAGGTACGACTCCAGCACGTGAGCGGCGCCGCCGAAGCGATCGGCCTCGATGCACTGGCGCACGACGTTGGTGATGTCGGACCCGACCGCCTCGGCGACCGTGATGACATCGACCGGCAGGCCCGTGCGGCGCGCCACCTCGACCGCATCGGTCACGGCGGTCGTGTGCGGCGAGAGGTACAGCGACATCGCCACCGTCGGCACGCCGTCGGTGAACAGCTCCACGAGGCGGCCGACGAGCCCGCCGATGTAGCGGCCGTCGACCACCTTGTAGTCGCCGACGGGCTCCGGCCGCTCCACGTGGATGCCCTCGCTGTACGGCAGCACGCTGTCGAGCGGCTTGAGCGGCAGGCCGGCGGATTCCAGGCGCTCGATGGGCCAGGTCACGATGCGCACCTCGTCGAAACCGCGCAGGAGCGCGGCCTCGGCCAGGTTGCGGGCCTCACCCGAGTGGCCGCAGATCACGGGATCGGCGCGGACGACGATGACGAGACGACGAGTCATCCGGACAGTCTGCGGGTTCGCATGCGTCATGCGTGTTACGGAACCAGGAACGTCCGTTGAACGCCAGGGCCTTGTCGCGCGCGACATAGACTGGAGGGCTATGCCCGAGCCGATCATCGCCTATCCCCCGGAGCTGCCCGTCAGCGCCGCGCGGGACGAGATCGCGGCGGCGCTGCGCGACCACCAGGTCGTGATCGTCGCCGGCGCGACGGGCTCGGGCAAGACCACGCAGCTGCCGAAGATCGCCCTCGAGCTCGGCCGCACGCGGATCGCACACACCCAGCCGCGCCGCCTCGCCGCGCGCACGATCGCCGAGCGCGTGGCCGAGGAGCTTCAGGTGGAGCTCGGTGGTCTGGTCGGCTACAAGGTGCGCTTCACGGATCAGGTGTCGGACGCGACGCGGATCGCGCTCATGACCGACGGGATCCTGCTGAACGAGATCCATCGCGACCGGCTGCTGCGCCGCTACGACACGATCATCGTCGACGAGGCCCACGAGCGGTCCCTCAACGTCGACTTCCTGCTCGGCTACCTGCGCCGCATCCTGCCCGAGCGCCCCGACCTGAAGGTCGTCATCACGTCGGCGACGATCGATCCGGAGTCGTTCGCGCGGCACTTCGCCGCGGCGGATGGCACGCCGGCGCCGATCATCGAGGTCTCCGGCCGGACGTTCCCCGTGGAGATCCGCTACCGCCCGCTCGGCGAGGACGCCGCCGGCGAGCGCCCCGCGAACGACGAGCCGCAGGACGAGGTGTCGGGCATCGTCGCGGCGCTACGCGAGCTGGACCGCGAGCCGCCGGGCGACGTGCTCGTGTTCCTGCCGGGCGAGGCCGAGATCCGCGACGCGGCCGACGCCGTCCGCGGCGCGTTCGCGCACCAGGCGGCGCCCACGGAGGTGCTGCCGCTGTACGGCCGGCTGAGCGCCGCCGAGCAGCACCGCGTGTTCGAGCGATCGACCGTCGCCGGGCTGAAGCGCCGCGTGATCCTCGCGACCAACGTCGCCGAGACGTCGCTGACGGTGCCCGGCATCAAGTACGTCATCGACACCGGCACCGCCCGCATCTCGCGGTACTCGCACCGCGCGAAGGTGCAGCGGCTGCCGATCGAGCCGATCTCGCAGGCGTCCGCGCAGCAGCGCTCGGGGCGCGCCGGGCGCACGAGCGACGGCATCGCCATCCGCCTCTACGCCGAGGAGGACTTCGCGCGGCGCCCGGAGTTCACCGAGCCGGAGATCCTGCGCACGTCGCTCGCGTCGGTGATCCTGCAGATGCTCGCGCTGGGCTTCGGCGACATCACCGAGTTCCCCTTCCTCACCCCGCCCGACTCCCGCGGGGTGAAGTCCGCGCTCGACCTCCTCGTCGAGCTGGGCGCCGTGCGCCTGGGACGCGGCCAGCCGTCGCTCACGCGCATCGGGCGCGACATCGCGCGCCTGCCGATCGACCCCCGCTTCGCGCGCATGCTCGTGGAGGCCGGGCGCACGGGCGTGCAGGACGAGGTGCTCGCGATCGTCGCGGGCCTGTCGATCCAGGACGTGCGCGAGCGCCCCGAGGATCAGCGCGAGCAGGCGGATCAGGCGCACGCGCGCTTCGCCGATCCCGCGAGCGACTTCCTGGGCCTGCTGAAGCTGTGGGAGTACCTGCGCGAGCAGCAGCGCGCCCTCGGATCGAGCGCCTTCCGGCGGCTGTGCCGCAGCGACTTCCTCAACTACGTGCGCGTGCGCGAGTGGTTCGACGTGCACCGCCAGCTGCGCGGCATGCTGCCGAAGCCGAAGCGGGACTCCGAGCCGACCGCCGGCCGTGGCACCGAGGCCGCGCGGCGCGGGCGCGCGGGCGACGCGGGCGCGCCCGGGTCGTCGCGCGCCCCCGAGTCGGGGCACCCGCAGGGCGACGCCATCCACCGCGCCCTGCTGGCGGGCCTGCTCTCGCAGATCGGCACCCTCGACGCCCGCACCGGCGCCGGAGCGCCGAAGGACCGGCAGTCGCCCGGTCGTCGCGCCGCGCCCGCGGAGTACCGCGGGGCCCGCGGCATCCGCTTCTCGATCTTCCCCGGCTCGGCCCTGCGCCGGCAGCGCCCGCAGGCCGTCATGGCCGCGGAGCTCGTGGAGACGTCGCGCCTGTTCGCGCGCACCGTCGCGCGGATCGATCCGGCGTGGGCCGAGCCCCTCGCGGGCGACCTCGCCAAGCGCCAGATCAGCGAGCCGCACTGGTCGAAGGACGCCGGGGCGGCCGTCGCGTACGAGAAGGTGACGCTGTACGGCGTGGAGATCGTGCCGCGCCGGCGCATCCAGTTCGCGCGGGTGGACCGGCCCGGCGCCCGCGACCTGTTCCTGCGCCACGCGCTCGTCGAGGGCGACTGGGACCCGTCGGCGCTGCCGCAGCACCTCACGCAGTTCCTGCGGCAGAACGCGGAGCTGCGCCGCCGCCTCGAGAAGCTCGAGGAACGCGAGCGGCGCCGCGACATCCTCGCCGGCGACGAGGCGGTCTACGCGTTCTACGATCAGCGCATCCCGCAGGACGTCTTCGACGTGCGCTCGTTCGAGGCGTGGTGGCGGGAGGGCGTCTCGCGCCAGCCGAAGCTGCTCACGATGCGCGAGCAGGACCTCGTCGACGGGGCCGCCACGGCCGACGCCCGGGACTTCCCCACCAAGTGGACGCAGGGCGATCAGACCCTCGGCCTCGCGTACCGGTTCGAGCCCGGCGCCGCCGACGACGGCGTGACGGTCGTCATCCCGCTGCCGCTGCTCGCGCAGATCGATCCGGCCGGCTTCGACTGGCAGGTGCCCGGCATGCGCGACGAGCTCATCACCGCCATGCTCAAGGCGCTGCCCAAGGCGATCCGCCGCCACGTCGTGCCGGCCGCGGACTGGGCCGCCCGGTTCTCGGCCGAGCTGGCGGGGCAGGGGCCCGAGGATCACGCGGGGCGGCCGGCGTCGTCCCTCGCGGAGGCGCTCGCGCGCCTCGTGCAGCGCCAGGCGAACCAGCCGGTCACGGCCGCCGCGTTCGAGCTCGAGCGCGTCCCCGATCACCTCAAGATGTCGTTCCGCGCCGTCGACCAGCGCGGCCGGGCGCTCGCATCGGACCGCGACCTGCGGGCGCTGCAGGAGCGCCTGGCGGGCCGCGCCCGCGACAGCGTCGCCCGCCAGCTCGATCGCGCCGGCTCGCGCGCCGCGAGGGGCGCCGACCGGGTCGCCGACGCGACGACCATCCACGCCTCGATCGAGCGCACCGGGCTGACCGACTGGGACCTCGGCGAGCTGCCCGAGGTCGTCGACACCCGGGTCGCGGGCGGCGTCGTGCGCGGCTACCCGGCGCTGGTCGACCGCAAGGAGTCGGTCGACATCCGCGTGGAGGCGACCGCGGAGGCCGCCCGCCGCACCACCCGCGCCGGCGTGCGACGCCTCGTGCTGCTGCAGGTGCCGAGCCCGGTGTCGTACATCCAGGAGCACCTCACGGCGAACGAGAAGCTCGCCCTGGCCGCGTCGCCGTATCCCTCGGCGCGCGCGGTGATCGAGGACTGCCGCGCCGCGGTGGCCGACGCGGTCCTCGATCGCCACGGCCCGATCCGCACGCGCGCCCAGTTCGAGGCGGTCCGCGACGAGGTGAGCGCCGCCTCGATCGACGACGTGCTGGCCGCCGTCTCGCTCGTCGCGCGGATCCTCACCGCCGCGCGCGAGGTGGAGAAGGCCATGAAGCGCGCCAACTCGATGACGCTGCTGGGCGCGCTGAACGACGTGCGCGGTCAGCTCGCCGGGCTCGTCCACCCCGGCTTCGTGCTCGCGACCGGCGTCGATCGGCTCCGCCACCTGCCGCGCTACCTCGAGGGCGCGCGCGTGCGCCTCGAGCAGCTGCCCGACAACCCGGGCCGCGATCGCGCGTGGATGACCGAATACGAGCGCGCCGCGAGCGCGTTCGTAGAGGCGGGCGGATCGATCCCCCTGCCACCCGACGCCCCTGAGCGCCTCGTCGCCGCGCGCTGGCTGCTCGAGGAGCTGCGGGTCAGCCTGTTCGCGCAGCGCCTGGGCACGGCCGAGGCGGTCTCCGTCCCGCGCGTGCAGAAGGCCCTCAAGGCCTGATCCCCGCCCGGACTGACGCACCAAGTTGCCCCTCGTGCGGGGGACCGGGAGGATGGGTGAGGGTCCCGCGACTCACCTCAGGTATCTTGATATCGAGATAAATCACCCGGCACATTCCCGATCACTGGAGCGCCAACCGCATGTCGAAGATCATCTACACCCACACCGACGAGGCGCCGCTGCTGGCGACGTACTCGCTGCTGCCGATCATCTCGGCATACGCCGCGAAGGCGGGTGTGGAGTTCGAGACCCGCGACATCTCGCTCGCGGGTCGCATCCTGGCGCAGTTCCCCGAGCGCCTCACCGAGGAGCAGCGGGTCGGCGATGCCCTCACGGAGCTGGGCGAGATGGCCCTCGAGCCCACCGCCAACATCATCAAGCTGCCCAACATCTCCGCGTCGGTGCCACAGCTGAAGGCCGCCATCGAGGAGCTCCAGGCGCTCGGCTACGACGTGCCGGACCTGCCGGAGGACCCGCAGACCCAGGACGAGAAGGACATCGCGGCCCGCTACGACAAGGTCAAGGGCTCGGCCGTGAACCCCGTGCTGCGCCAGGGCAACAGCGACCGCCGCGCGCCCCGCGCCGTGAAGGCGTACGCCAAGGCGCACCCGCACTCGATGGGCGCCTGGAGCGCCGACTCGAAGACGCGCGTGGCGACCATGGGTCACGACGACTTCTACTCCAACGAGAAGTCCTACGTCTCCCCCGCTGCCGACACCCTGCGCATCGAGCACGTCGCCGAGGACGGCACCGTCACGGTGCTGAAGGACTCGCTGCCGGTGCTGGAGGGCGAGGTCGTGGACGCGACGTTCATGAACGCGGCCGCGCTCGACGCATTCCTCGCCGACGCCGTCGCCCAGGCGCAGGCGGACGGCGTGCTGTTCTCGGCGCACCTCAAGGCCACCATGATGAAGGTCAGCGACCCGATTCTGTTCGGTCACATCGTCAAGGCGTACTTCGCGCCGGTGTTCGAGAAGTACGGCGCCGAGCTCGAGGCCGCGGGCCTGTCCGCCAACGACGGTCTCGGCTCGATCTTCGAGGGCCTGGCGGAGCTCCCCAACGGCGCCGCGATCAAGGCCGCGTTCCAGGACCGCCTCGCGGAGGGCCCCGCCCTGGCGATGGTCAACAGCGACAAGGGCATCACGAACCTGCACGTGCCGAGCGACGTGATCGTCGACGCCTCCATGCCCGCCATGATCCGCTCGGGCGGTCACATGTGGGGTCCGGACGGCAAGGAGGCCGACACCCTCGCGGTCATCCCGGACTCGTCGTACGCCGGCGTCTACCAGACCGTGATCGACGACTGCAAGGCCAACGGCGCGCTCGACCCCGCCACGATGGGCAGCGTCCCGAACGTGGGCCTCATGGCGCAGGCGGCCGAGGAGTACGGCTCGCACGACAAGACGTTCGAGATCGCCGCGCCGGGCACCGTCCGCGTCGTGAACGCCGCGGGCGAGGTCGTCCTCAGCCACGAGGTCAACACGGGCGACATCTGGCGCGCGTGCCAGACCAAGGACGCGCCGATCAAGGACTGGGTCAAGCTCGCCGTCACCCGCGCCCGCCTGTCGAACACGCCCGCCGTGTTCTGGCTCGACGAGAAGCGCGCGCACGACGCCAACCTCATTGCGAAGGTGAAGGCGTACCTGCCGGAGTTCGACACCGAGGGCCTCGACATCCGCATCATGGCGCCGGCCGAGGCGACGCAGTTCTCGCTCGACCGCATCCGCCAGGGCCTCGACACCATCTCGGTGACGGGCAACGTGCTGCGCGACTACAACACCGACCTGTTCCCGATCCTCGAGCTGGGCACGTCGGCCAAGATGCTCTCGATCGTTCCGCTGATGGCGGGCGGCGGCCTGTTCGAGACGGGCGCCGGCGGTTCGGCGCCGAAGCACGTGCAGCAGCTCGTCGAGGAGAACTACCTGCGCTGGGACTCGCTCGGCGAGTTCTTCGCCTTGGCCGCCTCGTTCGAGCACCTCGCGCAGACGGAGGGCAACGCCAAGGCGCAGGTGCTCGCCAACACGCTCGACGCCGCGACCGGCACCTTCCTGGAGCAGGACCGCTCGCCGGGTCGCAAGCTGGGCACGATCGACAACCGCGGCTCGCACTTCTACCTCGCCCTGTACTGGGCGCAGGAGCTGGCGAAGCAGACGCAGGACGCAGAGCTCGCCGCGGCGTTCGCGCCGCTCGCCGAGAAGCTCGCAGCCGAGGAGCAGACGATCGTCGACGAGCTCATCGCCGTGCAGGGCAAGCCCGCCGACATCGGCGGCTACTACCGCCCCGACCCCGCCAAGACGGCGGCCGTGATGCGCCCGTCGGCCACCTTCAACGCCGCGATCGACGCGCTGTAATCGCTTCATCGTCGGGCCCGTCCTCCTCGCGGGGGCGGGCCCGACGGCGTTCCCGCGTCCTATGCTCGGCGGTATGGCTCGTGCAGTGCGATACAGCGAACTCGGTGGTCCCGACGTCCTCCGTGTGGTGGACGTCCCCGATCCGGTGGCCGGCCCCGGCGAGGTGACGGTGCGCGTGGAGGCCGCCGGCGTCAACCCGATCGACTCCAAGCTCCGCGCCGGGATCCGCCCGACGCCGCCGTTCACGGAACCGCGCGGCACCGGTCACGACGGCGCGGGGCACATCACCTCCGTCGGCGAGGGCGTCGACGGATTCCGCGTCGGCGATCCCGTGGTCTTCCGCGGCGCGGACGGCGCCTACGCGACCGACATCGCGATCGCCGCCGACAAGCTCACGTTCCGCCCCGCCGGCGTCACCGCCGCTCAGGGCGCGGGCGTCCCCATCCCCTGCGGCACCGCATACCAGGCGCTGCGCTCCCTGGGCGTCCGCGCCGACGACACGCTCCTGATCCACGGCGGCTCGGGATCGGTGGGCCAGGCCGCGATCCAGTTCGCCGTGCTCTGGGGCGCCCGGGTGATCGCCACCTCGAGCCCGCAGCGGGCCGATCGCGTCGCGGGCCTCGGGGCGCTGGCGCTCCCCTACGGGCCGGGCCTGGTCGACGCGGTGCGCGAGGCGGCGCCCGAGGGCGTCACGGTGATCCTGGACTGCGCCGGCACCGACGAGGCGCTCGCGCAGTCCCTCGAGCTCCTCGCCGACCGTTCGCGCATCGCGACCATCGTGGCCGGCCCGCGGGCCGCCGACCTGGGCATCCGCGCCTTCAGCGGCGGCTCCCCCGAGCCGCTCACCGCGGCGCAGAACCAGCTGCGCGCCGAGGCGGTGCCCGTGGCGCTCGCGCTCATGGCGGTGGGGCGGTTCAGCATCGAGCTCGGGGAGCGGTTCGCGCTCGATCGCGCCGCCGACGCGCAGCGCGCCAGCGAGGGCGGCGCCCCGGGGAAGCTGATCGTCGTCCCCTGATCAGGGCGCGGCGGGCGAGGGCGACCACGTCGGCGGGTCGATCTGCCACACGTTCACGACGTCGCCGTCGAGCTCGAAGCGCAGGTAGGTGCCCGACGCGAAGCC